>Ga0310696_10004488_pt1 | contig 17115 bp, 16 predicted proteins | sample AusTroGonzalo_MG_4_FD_203885 | JGI IMG/M metagenome (GOLD analysis project Ga0310696, IMG submission 203885) | Bovine rumen microbial communities from tropical cattle in Woodstock, Queensland, Australia - Gonzalo_02 (v2) (version 2) | ecosystem: Host-associated > Mammals > Digestive system >...
ACCTCGTACGCATCAGGACTTTCCACATACTTGAAAGGATAGACGAGGTCGACTTTTACGTCTCTTAATTGCGAAAGGAACGCGGCCGAGATTTTATACTTGGTATGGACCGTTTCCTTGTTACCGACACGCTCGGGCGGATCTGCCTCCGTTTCCGTCCTCACCGTAAAGAGCTTGCGCGGCTCGATGCGGGCGATCATCGGGTTTTGCTCCACCGTGGGGACGGCCAAGGAGATGGGCACACTATCCTCGTCGAGGTAATCCCAAAGCGCCCCCAGCGTAAAGACGCTTAAATCCTCGAACGGCCCGCCATTGGATTGGGCCTTGGCGTTATTGAGCGCGCCATCGGCGAAAATTTCGGAAAACGGCTGGCCGTCTTCGTCGGCCAAGTCGCGCGCTTCGCCGATATCGACCGGGGGGAAGTAACTATCGGTCACGAAATTGAACTGCTGGTACCGCTTGGCCTCGGTGGGGTTTTGGTAGAAGGTTTGCTCCGTGCCCGACTTGATGTAACGGCAGAAGGGACTCGGGATTTTGCTGCCGTTGGCCGTATCGCCCATTGCCAGATTCAAGTCGGCAAGTGACACGAATGGCATCTCGCTGTTGTTGAAGCACCTGTCCACAAACTGGTCCCAATCGGCGGGCGAGGGGCTGCCGTAACCGGTATGATCGTCGTTTTCGAAGAGATACGCAAGCGAAATCCGGTTGGCCCCCGAGTCGCGCTTAATGTTGGCCGAAAGCCGGTTGACATCGAAAAAGTCCGACACGTCAATCGCCGTATAGGCGTAGCGCCCGGCGTCGAAGCGCAAGGGGTGCCAAGTGGCCGTAGGCGACATGCGCGAATAAAGCCGTGCCTCGTTCACGAGCGACATCGGCACGTAAGCGAGCGCTTCCAGATTGAGTACCGAGACGGTGTTTTCCGCATCCAGCCACCCGTTGGTGCCGATAAAGATGTTGCGGTAGAAGTAGTTGTGGTTGGCGTTCTGGATGGCCGAGTTCTGGACACCCACCGCCCTAAACCGCCGCGTTTGGGCGTCGCCGGTCAGCGTCTTCTCGCCCACCCCGGGATAGGGATTGTCGGCGATGGCGATATCGAGCCGCTCCATGGCTTCGGCGAGCGCCGCCTTGGCCAAAAGACGCGAAGCGACGGTACGCCGCAAGTACGAACTCGGCAACCGGGAAGAGCGCATATACGCCGAGAAGGCCACGGCCGAGACGACCATAAAGGCCAGCATGCCGAGCACGATCAACAGCGCCGAACCGCGTCTGGACGAAAAGCTCTTCATTGGGCGCCCTCCTCCGCGGACAGGCGGTAGATATTAGGTAGGTAATACCCGGTTTCGACGGGGACGCCGGCATTGATGGCCGGCACTTGCCCCGCCACGATCTTGACGTGATATGGCCGCCCCCAAGGGTCGCGAAGCTTGCCGTCGCCGCCCACCGCACCATTGTAGAAGACAGGGATCTTGACGCCGTCCACATCGCCCGCCTTGCCGAGGATAAACTTAAGGTCGTTATCGTTGGCGTCGATATCGAGTTCCGGTACTTCCAGATTATGGGCCCGGGCAAACTGTTCGTAGCCGAGGATGGCGTTAGTCATTTCTTTCACTTCCGCCTGCGCCTTGGCCACGCGGGCGCGAGCGCGCGATTCGCTTACCGAAGTACCCACCGCTCCGGTAAGGAGGGCGATCATGCCCACCACCACCAGGAGTTCCACAAGTGTAAATGCGCTTTTCATTCGATTATATCCGGCCAGGAGGTTACGTCGTCGTAAGTGTATTTGCGGCCATCGGGCCCCCACGAGGTGATGCCGATCGTATAGCTCTTAAACCCGTCCGAAGCCCCGGTGTTGAGCGAGAAGGACTGCGGCAGGTTCTGCTGGCTTACGGGGGTGGAGATTTGCTGCCCCAGGAGGACCAGCTCGTCGGAATCGATATCTTCCTGCCCGTTGACGCTATAGGCGCGCTTGCGGAGATTCCCGTCTTTGTCCCACAGCGAGGTGATGCGGCAGACGTTGTTGCTATAGAAAAAGAGGTTGTCTGCTTCCTCGCGGATTTCGGCAACATCGTCGCGTACTTCGTCCATACGCGAAACGCCGGCCACGCCGGTGCGCCAGGCGATCGACGACTGGTTGAAGATCATGGTGAGAATAGTGACCAGCATCCCCAAGAGGAGACTCGCCACCAACAGTTCAAGTATGGTAAAGCCGCGTTTCATTTGGCGGGGTCTCCCTGGAAATGGGCCTCGGTGTAGAAGATCGGCATCGACAAGAGTTGCCCGGGCTTGCTGGTGGCCCTGAAGCCAAAGCGCACCACCGGCGAATCCTGTTCGTGCATGATGACGAGCGCGCAGCTCAAAGCGTCTTTGTTGGGGAAGGTGGCGTTGGGCGTATCCTGGGCGTTGACCGCGCCCAAAAACGAACTGTAGGCGCCTTGGGCCTTGCCGTGCGGATCCTGGGTGACGATACCGGTATTGTTGTTGAAATACTCGGCCCAGCCCTGATCGCCGGGATAGTTCTTGAGCTGGCGGAAGGTGGACCAGGCCACATTGGTGGAGCTGGCCGCCATCACCAACGGGGAGAGCACCCGATCGGCCAAGGCCGCGCTCAAAACGTCTTCGCGGCTCTGGCGGTTTTCGCGGTAGCCGAGCGAATAAAGCGAGACCATGGCCAAAATGCCGCCGGCCATAATCAGGATGGCCAGGTTCACTTCCATCAAAGTAAAGCCGCGCTTCATCTTACCTGGCCTCCTCGGTGGGTTTCTTGGTGGTGCCTACCGCTACGGCCGCGAGTACCCCGGCGGAATTGGGACGCAAGGCGCACACTTCGATGGTGCCGTCGTCGCCGTTGAGATTGGTGCTGCGGTTATCGTAGCCACCCTTCCCGAAACCGAACAGCATCTTCTTCTGCGAACTCGCGCTCACCGGGTTCTGCATGGTCGTCTCGAAACTCTTGCCGAAAATATAATTGTGCGGCAGCGTAAGGTTCTGGAACTCGAACCCGTAGGCGTCGCCCGCGTGCCAATCGGAGTAGCCGCCCAGCCGCTTGAAGCCGTACATCAAAATTTCGTTATTCCCGGGCGGCGTGGGCATGCCCGAGGTTCCGGACGTAGCCTCGTCCGCCAACCACTCCTGATTCAAGTCTTCGTAGACGCCGGCGGAAACCCGACTGCGCTCGAAACTGGTGCCGGTAGTAATAGGATATAGATACATGCCGAGATCGTTGTTGCCCGAGCTCGTCTCGTCCTTGACGTCATACGTCAAATTAAGATCGGCGAATTCGTCGTAGAGCATGTCGTTCGCGACGCGCGAGAGCCGCCCCGCATAGCGCACCGCCACCGCCTTGCCCACCACAATGGCGTTGTCGTCGGCCGTTTCGCCCTTGATGGTCTCGTTCCAGAAGTAGACGGCCACCGGTTGGCGATCGATCAGCGCACGCTGGAACGCGGCATGGATAAACTGGCTAGCGTTGTCCACCGCGCCACGCTCCTCCATGCCGCGGGTGATGGCGCGGTAGCCGCCGATCGACACGGTGCCCAAGAGGCCCATGATGCCGATCACGACCAGGAGTTCCAAGAGAGTAAAGCCGCGTTTCATGTTACTTGCTGACGGTGATGGAATCGGAAGGGATGGAATAGACGATCTTGAGCCGGCGGAAGCGGCCGGTTTCCTTGTCGGGATAGCCAAAGCACATGTCGGCCACTTTCAGGATTTTGTCGGGGTGGCGCTTGGTGCCGCGCACGGCATCCATGAAATCCATGCCCACCGTCTTGTCGTTGACGCTCCCGGCGCGGCAGACGAAGAGCCCGGTAACGTCGAGGAGGGGATTGCCGCCCTTCACCGATTCGCGCACCAGCTCGCCCACGACATTGTCGACTTCGCTGTCGGTAAGCTTGTAGCTGTCGGGGTCGTTGTTGACATTGCCGTTAAGCCCGTTCTCCACCTTGCTGCCGAAGGTGCCGGGCCACGCGCCCTTTTGGGCGTAGTAGGTGTTGAGACCCACCTGGATCATCGAGATGATGGCCTCGGTCTTGTGCGCGCGCGCCTGGCGGATGGCCCCGGTAGTGGCGGTGGTGACGATAGTCGCCAGCACCGCCATGATGCCGATGACCATCATCAGTTCGACAATCGTAAAGCCACGCTTGAGGATATGCGTTTTATTCATGGATCTCCTGACCCTTGCTCCACGAGGAGATAATCTTGCCCTGCTTGTCGTACCCCCACACGATGGCGGTGGCCCGCACTTTGAGGTTGCTAAGCTTGGAAACTTCCACCACGCCATCGTCGTCGTCATCGACGGCAAAGTTGAGAATATACGATTTGACATCGCCTTCGCTGGCGCTGTTGCCGCGACGCTTGAGCACGGCCGCCCCCCAAATATCGACGATACCAAACCGGTCGAGGCCCGAGAGCTCGCCGTTCTTGGTCTTGAGCGACATGTAGCTCGCAAGCGGCAAGGCCGCCTGGGCATCGAGAAGATTTTCGCCCGCGTTGGCGGTAAGGATGCGCTTGGGCCAGGCGCCTTCGTTCTGGTAGAGCGAACTTAAGGCGGTAGCCGTATTCATCACCAGTTCGCGCGCTTTGGCGTTTTCGGCCGACTTGGTCATGCGCGAGAAGCTCGCGATGGAGGCGGCGGTCAAGATGGCGATGATGCCGATCACCACCAACATTTCGACGAGGGTAAAACCTTGGTTTGCTTTCATGGCTGCTCCTTAGTTGGACATATTGACGATGTCGTCCTGGATCCAGTTGCTGATCACGCTCTTGGCCGTATCGTTGCCTTTGATTTTGTCGGAATCGAGCGGGATCCACGGCGGGAAGGTGCGCCCGTTAGGGCCGGCCGACCAGAGGACGTAGCTTTGGTGCGGGGCGGGCGAGTAATAGTACAAGGTGCTGCCCCAGCCATCCTGGACGGTAATCGAATCAAGGACGTACTGCTCGGAGGTGCTGCCGTTGTCGTCATCGGCGGAGCCCGGGGTGAACACCTCGATATAGGGATTGTTGTCGCTCACGTTGCCGCTTAGGCTACCGGTAATATTGATGCCAAAGAGCTTCCACACGTGCTCGGCCGAGCAGACGCCTTCCAAGTTAGGCATCCACCGCGCGCAGATTGCCTGCGAGGGGATGTTGATCACCTTGGCGAGATCGCTGGCGTTGTCGCTCTGCGCGTATTCTTGCACGTCCTCCCAGCTCTGGAAAAATTCGCCGGTAAGCGGATTGGCCGGTTGGGAGTTGTTGTCCCACCACTGTTTGTAAGTCTGGGAGTTGATGGAAGAGAACTGACCGCGGAAATAGGCCTGGTTGCAATTCATCATTACGAGATAGCGCGGCAAGAGATAGCTCAAGAGCCCAAACTTAAAAAGTTGCAAGTCGCGCCATTCGGTATCGCCGCCAAACGACAAGAAGCGCTGCGGATTGGGGGCGCTATCGAAGGGGCTCGTAAGTTTGGCCTTGATGGCCGGATCCGACCAGAAGGCTTTATACTCCTCCTGATTGCCCGAGGCCTTATGCTGCAACGCCTTGGATACCGCTTCCACTTTGGCCGCGTAACCGTCGGGGAACGGGAAGGCCACATCCACCGGCTGCGCCTTGCAGGCGGCTTGCACCTGCTGCCACGCTTCGGAGGCGTTGTTCCAGTTTACCTCCTGCTCGTCAGAAGTCTGCAAGCCATGGCCCGACACCTTATAATTAATGTCGCGCGTACCATGGAGCTTGACCGGGGGGTAGGTGCCGAACGCGGCGTAGTAGCCCGAGAGGCAGTTCTCGAGCCGCTGCAGCCGCGATACGGTTACGTTGCGCGCCGTCGCGCTGCCGCCGATCGAGGTAAGGCGGAACACCATCGACATGAGGGTCACCATGACCGCCACGACGATGAGCATTTCGATTAAGGTAAATGCGCGCTTCATTAGGCACCCGCGCCTGAGACGCTGGAGATGATCTTGATCATGGGGAGGAACATGGCGATGACGATGGTGCCCACCACCACCGCGAGGACGATGATGAGCGCTGGCTCGATGGCCGCCGTCATGCCCGCCACCGCGTTGTCGACCTCGTCGTCGTAGGTGTTGGCGATGCGCGTAAGCATGTCGGCGAGGGCGCCGGTCTCTTCGCCCACCTCCACCATCGACACGACCATGGGCGGGAACACCTTGCACTGCGAGAGAGGCCCGGTCATGCCTTCGCCCTCCTTGACGGCGTCATGCACGTTCTGGAGCGCCTGCGACACCACGCGGTTGCCGGTGGTGTCGCGCACGATGACGAGCGACTGCAAAATCGGCACGCCCGAAGAAAGGAGCGTGCCCAGCGTGCGCGTGACGCGCGAGACGGCCGTGCGCTGCACGAGCGTGCCGGTCACGGGCATCTTGAGCGACATGACGTCGTAGAGGTAGGCGCCCTTCTCGGTTTTGCCGATCACCTTCTTGAGCACCACCACCGCCACCACCGCGGCCGCGAGCGTGAGCCCGTTGTGCTGCACCCACTCCGACATCTGGATCACCGCCTCGGTGATCGCCGGCAGCGCCGCGCCACCGAGCATGTCGTTGAAGACCTGCTTGAACTTGGGGATGACCGCCACCAGCAAGAAGGCGGTGATGCCCACGGCGGCGAAGAGCACTACGATCGGATAGATCATCGCGCCCTTGACCTTGTTCTTGATCTTCTCCGACTTCTCCGCGAACTCCGCGAGGCGCCCCAGCACCACTTCCAAGACGCCGCCCGCTTCGCCGGCCTTGACCATGTTGACGTAGAGGTTGTCGAAAATCTTGGGATAGAGCGTGAGCGCCTCCGAGAAGGTGCCGCCCGCGGCGATATTCTCGGCGATGCCCTCGAGCGCCTCGAGCATCTGCGGGTCTTTCATCTGGCGCTTCAAGACGTCGATGCCGCGCATCAGGGGCAACCCCGCGTTGACGAGCGTCGCGAGCTGGCGCGTAAACTGGGTGAGCACCTGCGTCTTGATCTTGCCTTGCAGGAACTTGGGTAGCTTGATATTGATCTTGATGTCTTTTTTGCCCGCGGCCGCCTTTTGGGGCGCGGGGGCCTTTTTGCCCTTCTTGGCCGGTGCGGGCGCAGGCGCGGCGGCGCCCTTCACTTCGCCGAGCGCGGTGGGGAGGAGCCCCTGCGCCCTTACCGCCGCGATGGCGCCGGCGCGGTCGCCGGCCTCAATGGTTCCGCGGGTTTCGTTGCCTGCGGCGTCTTTTGCGATATACTGGAATGTCGCCATAGGTGAATACCTTTTAACAAGTTTGGTAATATTATAGCAAAAAACTCTATTGATTGCAAGACTAATTTTTGATATAATATATTGCGTATGCGAGTTATTTTCCTTTTCATCGATGGCGTGGGGATACGGCCGCCGGCGGCCGACAACCCCGTCAATCCCGAAGTCTGCCCCGTCTTGTGCCGGCTTTTGGCCGAGCACGCCAAGCCGATTGATGCATGCCTCGGCGTGGAGGGCGTACCCCAGAGCGCCACCGGGCAGGCCACCATGTTCACCGGCGTCAACTGCGCCGCGGCGATGGGCAAGCACTGCGAGGGCTTTCCCGGGCCGGCGCTAAGGAAGATTGTGGAGGACAACAACCTTTTCCTGCAGCTCTCGCGCCGGGGCAAGCGGGTCAAATTCGCCGACGGATACCTGATCGACAGCGCCGAGGAGCTCCAGCTCCACCGCTTCAAGAGCGTAACCACCGTCATGGCGCTCACCGTCCCGCGGACCATCGCCACCGCCGAGGATCTCGCCAACAACAACGCCGTCTACCAGGATATCACGCGAGAAACCATCCAGGAACGCTACCCCGATATCCCGGTGATCTCCCCCCAGCGAGCGGCCGAGCATCTCTTCGATATCGCGCTCGAGTACGACCTAACGCTTTTCGAGTTCTTTCAGACCGACGTGAGCGGCCATTCTATGGACTACGAGCGCGCGTGCGAGGTCTTGCGGGTCTACGACCAGTTTTTGGCGACGCTCGTGAGGTTTGCCGAAAACGCCGGGATTACGCTTATTATGACGGCCGACCACGGGAATATCGAAAATATGAGCGAACGCGGGCACAGCCTCAACCCTGTGCCCTTTATCGTGCGCGGCCCCAAGGAACGGGAAATCCTAAATTCCGTCGACTCGCTAGTTGACGTAACCCCCGCTATTTTGGCCATATTTGACCACAAATAGCCGGGTGTTGATAACCTGTTCATAAGTATTTATAAGATTTGACAAGAAACCACTTGACAAGATGACACAATGCCTAAATATGCGCTTTTTGCTCGGTTTTGCTAAAATACCGCCACGGCCAATGACGCATAATTATTGTGGAACAATGTGTAAATAAGTAGCGGATATGGACGAATTCGATTGTATTGTCGTAGGTGGCGGACATGCCGGCGCCGAAGCAGCCCTGGCGGCGGCGCGAATGGGTTGCAATACGCTTTTGGTCTCCTCCAAAACTACGGCGATCGCCGCCATGCCCTGCAATCCAGCAATCGGCGGGCTGGCCAAAAGCCACCTCGTCTACGAACTCGACGCCCTCGGTGGCGAGATGGGCAAGAACGCCGATGCCACCGCCTTGCAGAGCAAGATTTTGAACCGCAGCAAGGGGCCGGCCGTCTGGGCAACCCGGGTGCAATGCGCCAAGCGCGAATATGCCGAGCGGATGCAAGCGGTAATCGCCGCACAACCCGACCTCACCGTACTGGAAGACGATGTGCTCGGTATCATTACGGCTTCGGCCGGATCCACCCCCGATGCCCATACTACCGGCACTACTACACGCCGGATTGTTGGGGTATCTACCGCCAAGCATGGCAATATTACCGCACGCACTGTAGTAATTACCGCCGGCACCGCCTTGCGCGGGCGGATATGGATTGGCAATGAAGGCCATGAATCAGGTGGCGACAATCGTCCAGCCATCAACCAACTGAGCGAGAGTTTGCAACAAAACGGCTTCGATTTAAGCCGACTCAAGACAGGTACGCCACCTCGATTGAAGGCGGAATCATGCGATTTCACCAAATGTATCGAGCAGCCTGGAGACTTGCCGCGCCCGATGTTCCACGTGGAACAATCAACTGACCCTTTATCTACAACGTTCCAGGTGGAACAATCCAAACATAGAGACCAGGCATCGACTATGTTCCACGTGGAACATTCTCTGGATTCTAGGGCGCCAGCGCCGATGTTCCACGTGAAACATTCCTGCTGGCTGACCCATACCAACCCTATGGCTCACGATATCATCCGTCAAAATCTTGGCGTATCTGCCCTATATGGAGGTAGAATCAACGGGGTTGGCGTGCGCTATTGCCCTAGTATTGAAGATAAAATTGTTCGCTTCGCCGAGGCACCAGCCCACCATGTGATGCTGGAACCTGAGGATAAGGACTTCAAAGTAGTCTATCCCAACGGATTAAGCTGCTCGCTCCCGCGTAACGTACAGGAGCAACTGGTGCATTCTATCGCCGGGCTGGAACGGGCCGAATTTCTCGCCTACGCCTATGCCATCGAGTACGACAGCATCGACGCCCGGGAGCTCAAATCCACCTTGGAATCCCAGCGGATCTCCGGGCTGTTCTTTGCCGGCCAGATCAACGGCACCACCGGCTACGAAGAAGCCGCCGCCCAGGGGATTGTCGCCGGGATCAACGCCGCCTTGCAGGTGCAAGCGCGCGAGCCGCTAATCTTGAGCCGTCAAGATGCCTATATCGGGGTGATGATCGACGACTTGACCACCAAAGGTACCGACGAGCCGTACCGCATGTTCACCAGCCGGGCCGAACGCCGGCTGTTGTTGCGCCAAGACAATGCCCGGTACCGCCTGGCCGCCGCCGCCGATAAAGTAGGGATCTTGTCGCCAGAATACCGGCAACAAACCGCCGACTTTATAGAAAGCCTCCAAACTGGTAAAGTGGGCGGAATTCCCTACCTTGAAGAACAATTATCTATTATGCGTCATTACGCACCGTATATCGAGCAGGAGCGCAAGGCGGCCGAACGCGCTAAGCTGGATGAGCAAATCTCCATTCCCGCCTGGCTCGACCTCGACAAGTTGACGGCGCTCCGCTACGAGAGTCGCGAGAAATTGAAACGTGTCCAACCCCGCAACCTCGGCCAGGCCTCGCGCATCCCTGGCGTTAACCCTGCCGACATCGCGCTCCTAGCCATTATCATCAAACGCGGCCATATATAGTTATCAACATTTTTTGTTGATAACCGGTTTACAACTTTCAATAAGATTTAATTGCCAAACCGAACCAAATTATGTTAATATATACGCCGACACGGTATATAAGGCTTACAACCCATGAGCGACAAGCAACTTGAAGAGTTGTGGAACCGGGCAAGAGAGATTTACCTGGCCACGACTGTCGACCCTGCGGAAAAGGGCAGGGCCGAGCGGTATTTTTCCTCGGTGCGGCGAGTGGAGAGGCGCGGCGAGGGTCTGGTAGTGATTCTCGCGAGCAGCTTTGCTCAGAACATCTTCGCCAACGATATCGCCGGCAAGGTGCGTAAAGTCCTGGAGCTCGCGGGCGCCGGCAACAATCTCGATATCACGTACGAAGTAGGCGAAGCGGGCGCCTCCGAAAAGCCGCTCCCGCAGCCGAGCGACCCCGCGCCCAAAGCCGCGCCAGCGCCGGCCGCAGCCACCTTCAACTACAGCACCATGCCGCTCAACCCCGAGTACACCTTTGCCGAATTCGTCAAAGGTCCTTCCAACTCCTGGGCCTACGCGAGCGCTCGCGGCGTCGCCGAAAAGCCGGGCGCCAAGGAATACAATCCGCTTTTCATCCATGGCGGCACGGGGCTCGGCAAAACCCACCTGATGCAGGCAATAGGCAACGAGCTCATCTACCGCCACGCCAATCTCAAGCTTTGCTACCTTTCCACCGAAACGTTCATGAACGAATACATGAACGCGCTCGAGAAGCACACTATCGACCAGTTCCGCTCCAAGTATCGCTCGATGGACGTGCTTCTTATGGATGACGTACAGTTCATGGTCTCAAAGAACAACCTCCAGGAGGAATTCTTCAATACCTTCAACGCGCTGCAGAACGCCGGCAAGCAAATAGTAATGACGAGCGATGTGGCGCCAAAATACCTGCCGGCCTTGGAACCGCGCCTTATGAGCCGCTTCGAAGGTGGCATGGTGCAGTCGATCGAAGCGCCGGGCCTCGAAACCCGCCTCGCCATCTTGCGCAAGAAGACCGAGAACTACCGCAACCAGATTCCCGAGCTCGCAATTACTTTTATCGCCGAGAATATCCGTAGCCACGTGCGCGCGATGGAAGGGGCGTTAAGCCGCGTCAAAATGATGGTCGATAGCGATCCCGATTTCGTAAAGTCCATCAATCTCGATATGCTACATAAGCACCTCCAGGATCTCGTCGAGAAGGAACGTAAAATCAAAAAGACCACATGCGAGGAGATTATCGAAGTCGTCTGCGACAAGTTCGGAATCACCATCCCGCAGATTCTCTCAAAGGAGCGTACCATGGAGCTGGTGGTGCCAAGGCAGATGGCAATGTTCATCTCCCATAAGTTCACCCCCTTAGGCCTCAAAGTAATCGCTCCAAAATTCAATAAGACCCACGCCACTATCCTCAACGGGGTAAAACAGTTCCAGAAGCAGATGGATGTGGATCCAAATTTGCGCGCTTCGCTCAACGAAGTACTGGAGCGGCTCGGGTTCACAATGAATGACATAAAGGATTGACAAGTTGAAGATAAGTAAGAGTTGTCATCTATTTTCAACCGCACTTAAAACGGTTGTTAAAACCTTTTGCTTCAACACAGCCAAAGATTGCAAGGGTTCTGACGAGTTGTCAACTTGTCTACACGCTTAATAATAGGAATAAACAATATATATTAAATCAATATATCAGTAAGGTCAACAACAACCATGAAATTCCAAATCACCCGCTCCGCTTTCATCGACGGCATCCGCAAAGTCCAAAACGTAATCTCCGGTCGCGATAACCTCGCCATTCTCCAGAACGTCAAGATCGACGCTACCGAAACCGGCCTTACCCTCACCACCACCGATCTCGATATCACCATCAAGTGCCAGATCGACGCCGAAGTCAAAGTACCCGGTTCCACTACGCTACCCGCCAAACTTCTTGCCGCCGCCATATCCAAAGCCGAAGACGGCGTTATAGAAGTTGCTGTCGACGAGAAGGATCAGGCCACCATAACCTCCGGACACGCCCGCTATCGTCTGGCCGGCAAGAGTTCGCGCGATTTTCCGGTAATCTCCGAATCCGAAGAAACTAGCGTCTACACCATCTCCAAGGCGGTCCTGGGCGAGATGTTCCGCAAAACAGCTTACGCCGCGAGCCAGGAAGATACCCGCCGTGCGCTTAAAGGCGTGCTGCTCAGCTTCAAGAACGGCAAACTCACCATGGTCGCCACCGACGGTCGCCGCATGGCCAAGGTAGAGCAAGAGCTAGAGTTCCCGGCCGTCAACGAAAACGATATTATCGTCCCCTCCAAGGCGGTTGCCGAAATCGTCCGCTCTTTAAGCGGCGAAGGCGACGCCAAAATCATCATCCGCAAGGCCAACCTCTGCTGCGAGGTGGATGGAGTAAGGATTTTCTCCAAGCTGATCGACGACACCTACCCCAACTACAATGTCGTCATACCCACCAATCTTACCGAAACCGTCCAGGTAGACCGGCAGCTCCTCATGAAGGCGCTGGAGCGCGCAAGCGTCATGAGTATGGACGAATCCCGAGCTACGCTCCTTACCTTCGAGGCCAACCTTCTTACCGTCAGCTCCGGACAGAGCGACATCGGCGAAGTCAAGGATGAAGTTGCGATCAAATATATCGGCGAAAAAATCGAGACCGGCTTCAACCCCGCTTACATCATGGACGCTTTGCGCGCTATCGACGACGACGAGGTCACCATCAAAATATCCAATGGCCATACGCCGATTATCATCGCCTGCAGCGTACCGTTCATCTACGTGCTGATGCCGCTGCGCCAAAAGTAATGAAACTTTTTAACGACAAAAACTACCCCATCATCCTCAGCTGCGCCAAGGGTCTCTCCCAGTTCACGGCCGCGGAGGTGAAGGAACTCGGTTACGAGATAATCGAGGTTACCGAAAATACGGTAGTGGTGCGCGGCGATATTCGCGACGTGATGCGCCTCAATCTCAAGCTCCGCACCGCCCATCGCGTGCTGGTGCCGCTCCTTCGGGCCGATTGCCGCAATATCCGCGACCTCTACGAGCTCGTATATTCCATCGACTGGGAGCATCACTTCGACCCCGACGGCTACTTTAGCGTCGCCTCGATCGTTCACAACCAAACGGTGCGCGATACGCGCATCCCTTCCCTTTACACCAAAGACGCCATCGCCGATCGCATGCGCGACAAGTGCCAGCGCCGCCCCAATTCCGGCGGAGCCAACCTGGGCGCGGCCGTCTTCGTCTACTGGGAGCGCAACGAGGTTATCGTCTATCTCGACACTTCTGGCGAGCCGCTCTCCAAGCGCGGCTACCGCAAAATCCCCGGCTCCGCCCCCATGCAGGAGACGCTGGCCGCCGCCTGCATCATGGCGCTCGGCTGGGACAAAAAGACGCCGTTCGTCTCGCCGATGTGCGGCTCGGGCACTCCCGCAATCGAGGCGGCGATGATGGCCATGAACCGCGCACCCGGGTTGCTCAAGAGCCACTTCGCCTTCCAGTCGATCCTCGGGTACGACCGCATCATACCCGGCGAATCCGCCCCGCGCGTAGCCCCTAGGCAGCATGCCGGCGCCACGCCCGAGCAGATCTGGCGCGAAATCGTGATGGACGTCAAGGCCGAGGAACGTACCGACAACCTCCCGCCCATCATCGCCACCGACATCTCCCCCGAGGCCGTCGAAAACGCGCACTCCAACGCCATCAACGCGGCGGTCGCCTCCTATATCCAGTTCCAGGCGTGCGATTTCGGCCTAACCCCCATCCCCGAGGGGGAAAAAGGCACCATTTTCTTCAACCCCGAGTATGGCATTCGCCTCGGCACCTTCGAGGAACTCGAACCAATCTACTATCGCATGGGCACGTTCATGGCCGAAAAGTGCGCCGGTTGGACGGGCGGCATCATCACCGGCAATCCCGATCTCGCCAAGGTGGTACCTCTTTACTATCGCAACCGGGTGCCGTTTTTCAACGGTCCCATCGACTGCCGGCTCTTCGTCTACGAAGGCTGCAAGCTCAAGGAAGCCAACAATGGAAATCAATGAATTTCTCGAGGCGGCCGAAGCCGCCGCAGCGGCTGCGGCCGAAGAAACGCAAGAACTCGACGTGCAGAAAGCGGTAGTCGAAGAACTTGCCGCCGAAAAGGCCAAGCTCGCCGAAGAGCTCGCCGCCATGCGCCGTGAACTCGCGCTAAAAGACGGCATCAACAAGGCCATGGAGGCGCAGAAAGCCGGGCTCGAAGCGCAGGTAAACGCCCTCAAGGCCGAAAACTCCCGCCTCGAGGCCGCCATCGCCGAGCTCGAAATGAAGTCGTTCGACGAGCAAGCGCGCAATCCCAATATGCTCGCGCTCCTCGACCGCGAGGTCGAACTCCCCGATCGCTTCCCGGGCGAAACGCGCGACCATGTTATCGAAGTCCTTCGCGAGGCCAAGGACAAGGCCGAGGAGGAAGGGCGGCTGCGCAAAGCGCAACTCCTCGAAGGGGTCCTGATCGCGAACGAGCCTACGGGCAACCTCCAGGCCAAGCGCGCCGCGCTCGAGAAGTTTCTCGAAGCCAACCACAATGTTATCAACGGCACGGTTATCAACGAACTTGATAAGTACGGTATAAAGTATAAAGACGGCGACAAATACCTGCTTATCAGCGAAATTCTGCAAAGGACGTACTAAAATTATCAACAATATATCAACACTTGTTGATAACTTTTACCTTGACAGTTGATATTATCAAATGATATAATACCCTCTTGTTGATAACTTATGAAGAATCTTGATAAATCGATTTGCTTGAAGTTCCGGGATGCGCGTCGCGCCGCAGGGCTCTCGCAAAGCCAACTAGCGCAAGAGTTCGGCTGCAACCAGTCGGCGATTTCGATGTTCGAGCAGGGCGACGGCACTAAGCTCGGCGACGAAGTAATCGAGCGCATGGCCACCAAGTTCGGCTTGTCGCTCGCGGCCCCGGCCGCCCCCGCGGCCACACCGGTCCGCGTTACCCCCAAGACGGGCTTTTGCCCCAATCCCGTTTGCCCCTCCAACCACGCCTATCAAGTGGAAGGGCGCACGTTCTTCAGTCCCCACCCCGAGGAGTGCGATCCCGTGGGCGGCAAGTTCTGCGTGTGGTGCGGCGAAGTCCTGGAACGCGTCTGTCCCAATTGCGGCGCTCCGCTCAACCCCGGCGGCGTGTGCTCCGTCTGCGGCAAACCCTATATCGTTACATGACTACGCTTCTATCCGGCGGCACCGTCATCGACGGTAGCGGCAACCCCGCATCCTTGAGCGATGTGCTCGTCGAAGGCGAGCGCATCCTGGATGTGGGCGCGCCCGGCAAGCTCGGGGAAGCCGACCAGGTAATCGACGCCGCCGGCAAGGTGGTGACGCCCGGCTTTATCGATTTCCACGCCCATAGCGACGCCTATCTTGTCTTGGAGCCCGACGCCCCGAGCAAAATTACCCAGGGCATCACCACTGAGGTCAACGGCCAATGCGGCGGCAGCGTCGCCCCGCGTTACGGGGAAGCCCGGCTCTCGTCCGACTGGGCCTCGCTCCTCGGAGGCCGGCTTACCTGGCGGAGCCTCGGCGAATACCGCACCGTTTTGGAAGCGGCGCGCCCGGCCGTCAACACCGTGCAGTTCGTGGGCCACAATACCTTGAGGTCTTCGGTGGTGGGCTACGCCGGGCGGCTCGCGACGTCGGACGAACTCAAGCGGATGGAAAACCTCCTCGCGCAAAGTCTCGACGAAGGCGCCTTTGGCCTTACGACCGGGCTTATCTACCAGCCGGGCAAATATTCCGATTTCGAGGAAGTCAAACGCCTCGCCGCCGTCACCGCCAAGCAGGGCGGCTTTTACGCTACCCACATGCGTTCGGAAGGCGACAAGATCCTGGAGGCCATCGACGAAGTGCTCGCGCTCGTCGAAGCTACCCAAATCCGCGCCGAGATCAGCCATCTCAAAACGAGCGGCAAGCGCAATTGGCACAAGATCGACGCGGTGCTCGACAAAATACAAGGCGCCGTGGATGCGGGCAAGCTCCTCGGGAGCGACCGCTATCCTTTTACCGCCGCGGGCACCGATCTCGATGTGGTGTTCCCCGATTGGGCGGGCGAGGGCGCAGCCAAGGCCGAATGCGTGCGCCTGGCCGATCCGGCTACGCGCGCGCGCATCGTCTCCGAGCTCGACGCGTCCGGGCGCGACTGGTCGCTCGTTATGGTAGGCGGCACCTGGAGTAAAGACACCAAGCGCTTCTCGGGGCGGACGATCGACAAGATCGCGGCCGAACTTGGCGTTACCCCGGGTGCGGCCGTCTGCCAGATTCTCGCGCTCGACGAGTGCCGCACCGGCGGATTTTTCTTCGGGATGAGCGAAGACAATCTCGACAAAATTCTTTTACGCCCGTGGATCGTCCCCGGGAGCGATGCGTCCTTGCGCGCCCCTTGGGGGCCTTTGGGCGCCGACCATCCGCACCCGCGCGCCTACGCCACCATGCCGGAATTCCTGCGCCGGCTTCTCAAACTCGGCGTCTCGCGCGAAGATGCAATCGCGCGCATGACCGGCATTCCGGCGCGCCGGTTCGGCCTCAAAGCGCGCGGCCTTATCGCGCCCGGCTATATGGCCGATCTTCTCCTCCTCGATCTCGACAATTTCCGCTCCGCTTCGACATACCACAATCCCCACCGGTTCACGACCGGCGTGGAACTCGTGATGGTCAACGGCACCATCACCTACCAAGGCGGCAAATTCACCGGCCGCCGCAACGGCCGCTTTTTGGAAAGGGACTAAATGAACAGCAAAATCCAAATTCTGCCTTCGCTCCTCGGGGCCGACCTCGGCAACTTGCGTGGCGGCATCAAACTCGCCGAGCAAGCCGGCGCCGATGCGCTCCATATCGACATCATGGATCCGCACTTCGTGCCCAACATGTCGTTCGGGCCCTCGGT
>Ga0310696_10004489_pt1 | contig 17111 bp, 11 predicted proteins | sample AusTroGonzalo_MG_4_FD_203885 | JGI IMG/M metagenome (GOLD analysis project Ga0310696, IMG submission 203885) | Bovine rumen microbial communities from tropical cattle in Woodstock, Queensland, Australia - Gonzalo_02 (v2) (version 2) | ecosystem: Host-associated > Mammals > Digestive system >...
CGATGCGAAGATGCGTATCTTGCAGAACCAGACCGAGAACGATGCCTTCGTTTTCTGGAACGACGACCCTGTCATCAAGCGCGAGCTGGAGAAATACCACATTGAGAGCCAAATGTGTCCTTTCAGTATTTTGGAGAAGAATGGTATGATTGGTTACATCGCCGACGGCGAATACCACATCGAACGCCCGACGCCCTTCAACATGGAGCAGGAAGAGCTTTCACTCACCGGCATACATAATATGTATAATTCCCTGGCCGCAGGCATCACTGCCGACCTCAGCGGCATCTCCAACGAAGTTATCCGCGAGAGCCTCAAAGACTTCAAAGGGGTGGAACATCGCCTGGAGTTTGTCTGCACCGTCCACGGCGTCACGTTCATCAATGACTCCAAAGCCACGAACGTCGATGCCTGTTGGTACGCTTTGGAGAGCATGAAGCAACCCACCGTGCTCATTCTGGGAGGACTGGACAAAGGCAATGACTACTCAGCCATCAAAGAACTTGTGCAACAGAAGTGCAAGGCACTTGTCTATCTTGGCGTAGACAATCGCAAGCTCCACGACTTCTTTGACCCCTTGGGTCTTCCCGTTCGCGAGACTCACTCCATGAAGGAATGCGTGGATGCCTGCTTCTCCCTCGCACAATCAGGAGACACCGTACTGCTTTCTCCCTGTTGCGCAAGCTTCGACCTTTTCAAGAATATGGAAGACCGAGGTGAGCAATTCAAGTCACTCGCCCGCAGCCTCTAAATCTCATCCACTAAACTCTAAACCCTCTCCCCCATGACTCTCATCCGCAAAAACTTAAATACCAGCACTCTTTTCGAAGGCGACAAAGTCATCTGGATGATTCTCTTTCTTCTTTGTGTCGTGTCCATTTTGGAAGTTTATAGTGCCTCCAGCACGATGACCTTCAAGCAAGGTGCCTATTGGGCTCCCGTGCTGAAGCATGGGTTGTTCCTCTTTGTCGGCGTTTGCGTAGCATGGTGTACCCACAAGATTCCCCAGCGCTATTTCGGACACATCGCCATCTGCGGAATATTTCTCAGTACGCTGCTGTTATCCTACACCATACTCAGCGGCAAGGCAACGAACAGTGCCTCCCGATGGGCGGATATGGGTTTCTTCTCATTCCAGCCTTCAGAGATTGCCAAAGGTTCGCTGGTCATGCTCTCTGCGGTGCTCCTCAGTTATTTCAGCAACGAGAAAGGAGCTACGGCTACAGCCTTCAAGTGGGTGCTGGGAGTCACCTGTGTCATCTGTGCCCTCATTGTCACGGAAAACCTCTCCACAGCAGCACTGACTTTCTTTATTATCCTGCTGATGATGTTCATTGCCCAAGTGCCTTGGAAACTGTTCGGCGGACTACTGGGTATAATGGCCATCGGTGCAGCCCTCGGCTACATGGCTCTCCGATTCACGCCCGACAGCATGCTCGACAAATTCGAAGGAACACCGTTAGAACGTGTCAAAACATGGTCGCACCGCCTGCGCAATCACGTCAGCTTCCCCGAAGACCCGAATGAGTTTGATCTCAATACCAATGCCCAGATTACGCAATCCCAGATAGCCATCGCTACCAGCAATGTCATCGGTCTTGGACCTGGTAACAGCCGCGTCCGCGACATCCTCCCGCAAGCCTATTCCGATTTCATCTACGCTATCATCATCGAAGAGCTTGGCATCGAAGGAGGTTTCATCGTGTTGTTCCTCTACATCATCCTGCTCTTCCGGGCAGCACAGATAGCGCGTCGCAGCGACTCCGATATGCTATCCTACATGGTTCTGGGCTTGGCGTTGCTCATCGTCGTTCAGGCACTCATCAACATGGCTGTGGCGGTCGGTCTCTTTCCCGTCACGGGCCAAACCCTGCCTCTCGTCAGTAAGGGCGGCTCCAGTATTATGGTGAACTGCTTTTACATCGGATTGATGATAAATATCAGCCGTACTTCCCTCCAAACGAAGGCTGCCTTCGCTTAGGAAATGATAAATGCCTAAAAATTAGAGGCTCAAACGAAAAAAGAGAAAGCTGTTTACTTAAATAACGCTATTATTTCGTACATTTGCGCAGATTTTCATAAACGATATGCCAACATCTCTCAAAGTAATCGTTAGTGGCGGCGGTACGGGAGGCCACATCTTCCCCGCCTTGTCCATCGCTAATGCCATTAAGCTAATCAATCCCGACGCAGAGATTCTCTTCGTCGGAGCCGAAGGCCGCATGGAAATGAAGCGTGTGCCCGATGCAGGATACAAGATTGTAGGCCTGCCCATTCGTGGATTCTACCGTCCCCTGTGGAAACCTGCAAACATCGGTGTGGCCATCGATTACCTCAAGAGCATGAAGATGGCCAAAAAGCTGCTACGCGAATTTCAGCCACAAGTGGCTGTCGGCGTAGGAGGCTATGCCAGCAGTGCTGCTTTGGGAGCTGCCAACAGCCTGGGCATCCCCACTCTCTTGCAGGAGCAAAACAGCTTTGCAGGATTGGCCAACAAGAAGCTTGCCCGTCAAGCTCGGAAAATCTGTGTGGCATACGAGGGTATGGAACGTTTCTTCCCAGCCGACAAAATCATCCTGACAGGCAATCCCGTTCGTCAGTCACTGCTGGAATGTAAACTGACAAAGCCCGAAGCTGTGGAGAAGGTGGGCTTCAATCCCGTCCGTCCCGTGATTCTGATTATCGGCGGAAGTCTCGGTGCACGCACCATCAACGAAAGCGTCCTCCAGAACTTACAGCTCATCCAGGAAAGCCGTGTTCAGATTATCTGGCAGACGGGAGGCTATTACTTCGAAGACATCAAACAGAAACTCCAGGAAATCGGCTGCCCGCCGAACCTGAAAGTGACGGATTTCATCAACCACATGGACGAAGCCTTTCGTGCGTCCGACCTCGTCATCAGCCGCGCCGGTGCCAGCAGCATCTCTGAGCTTTGTCTGCTCGGCAAGCCCAGCATCCTCGTTCCTTCGCCCAACGTTGCCGAAGACCATCAGACGCACAACGCCATGGCACTCGTCCGCAAGGATGCCGCCCTGATGGTCAAGGATGCCGACGCCCGCGAACAACTCCTCCCATTAGCTGTCAAGACCGCCCTCGACATCCCGGCACTACAACGGTTGGGAGCCAACGCCAAGAGCATGGGTCTACCCGACTCGGCGCGGATTATTGCGGAAGAAGTCATCAAGTTGGCCAAGTAACAAGAATCGTAACAGAACGGCGAAAGAACGTTCTACAACCTATCAAGCTTAGAATAATATGACCATAAAAGCAGTATATTTCATTGGTATCGGCGGCATCGGCATGAGTGCGCTGGCCCGCTACTACTTGCAACTCGGAATCGTTGTGGCTGGCTACGACAAGACCCCCACTCCCCTCACACGGGAACTGGAACGCGAAGGAGCCATCATCCACTACGAGGACGACGTACAGCAGATTCCCGAAGCATGTCGCGACGCCGCGTCTACCTTAGTAATCTACACACCTGCCATCCCCACCGAACACTCGGAACTGCAATACTTCCTCTGTCATCATTTCGACTTGCAGAAACGCGCTCAAGTACTGGGAACCCTCACCCGTACCCACAAAGGACTCTGTGTGGCTGGCACCCACGGCAAGACCACGACCTCCAGCATGGCCGCCCACCTGCTCCACCAGAGTCACGTGGATTGCAACGCCTTCCTTGGAGGAATCACCAAGAACTACGGAACCAACTACATTCTGGCACCCAATAGCGACTATGTGGTCATCGAGGCCGACGAGTTCGACCGTTCCTTCCACTGGCTCTCACCCTTCGCCACCGTCATCACTGCCACAGACCCCGACCATCTGGACATCTATGGCACAGAGGAAGCCTACCTCGAGAGTTTCCGCCACTACACGGAACTCATTCAACCTGGAGGTTATCTCATCCTCCACACAGGATTGAAGATGCAACCCAACACCCCCGAGACCGTCACCACCTACACCTATTCTCGCGACGAAGGCGACTTCCATGCTTCCAACGTCCGCATCGGCAACGGACACATCTGTTTCGACCTCGTATCGCCATTGGGGAACATCGAAAACGTGGAGTTGGGCGTACCCGTAGGCGTGAACATCGAAAACGGCATCGCCGCCATGGCCTTGGCCCAGATTGCAGGACTCAGTGCTGACGAAATTCGCCGTGGCATGATATCCTTCCGTGGGGTTGACCGCCGCTTCGACTTCCACGTGAAGACCGAGCAGAAGGCCTACCTCTCAGACTATGCCCACCATCCCGAGGAAATCCGCCAGAGTATCCACAGCATCCGCGAAGTCTACCCCGGCAAGCGCATTGTGGGTATTTTCCAACCACACCTCTACACCCGTACCCGTGACTTCTACCGCGAGTTCGCCGATGCCCTCTCCCAGTTAGACGAAGTCATCCTCACGGAAATCTACCCGGCCCGCGAGCTGCCAATTCCGGGAGTCAGCAGCCAACTGATTCTCGACAACCTGCGTCCCGGCGTACAGGGCCGTCTCATCCGCAAGGCCGACGTCCTCGATGTTGTCCGCCATACGGACTTCGACGTCCTCATCACCTTGGGAGCCGGAGACCTCGACAACTATGCCGACGACATTGCAAAAATCATCGAACATTAAACCTATAATAAACTTCGCGCAAAGCGTGAGACCGATATGCAGAAGAGCACCATTATAAAAACCATTGCCAAGTTGTTAGTCCTCCTCGGATTGGCCGCTTACCTCGTCTTTGCATTGGTGGGTATCAACCGTCCGAAAGAAGATTTGGTATGTACGGGAGTGGATGTCATCATCTCCGACGACCAGTGCACAGACTTCATCACCGAGGAAGAAATCCGCAACCTATTAGTGAGCAGGGAACTCGACCCTGAAGGCAAGACCCTGGCCGAAGTGGACCTCACGCAACTGGAAGCAGCCCTGACTGCCAGTCCCTACATTGCCGAAGCTCTCTGCTATAAGACCGTCGAGGGGCACATCTCCATTCAGGTGACTCCTCGCGTACCAGTGCTCCACGTCCTCAACCAACTGGGCGAAGACTTCTACATCGACAATCAGGGTGGCACCATGCCGCGCAGGAACCATGTGGTGGACCTCCTTGTCATGACGGGCAACGTCCCCCGCTCCACCGCAGGCTCCCTCTATGCTCCCATGGGCATCCAGTTAAGTAAAGACCCTTTCTGGAGCAAGGAGATTGAGGAGATACACGTCAATGCCGACGGCGAACTGGAGCTGACACCCCGCGTGGGAGATTTCATCATCCTGCTCGGCGACACATCCCAACTCAGCGACAAACTCGAAAGAATGCACACCTTCTACTCCGAGGGCTTGGATAAGGTAGGATGGAACCGCTATAAGGTCATCAACCTGAAGTTCAACGACCAAGTCATCGGAGTGAAGAAATAACGAAATATAAATCAAAAAAGATACATTATGGGAACAGAGAAGAACATCGTAGCTATCGAACTCGGATCATCGTCCGTCCGAGCCATCGTCGGCCAGAAGAAGTCCGATGGAAGCTTGCAGGTGACTGGCTTTGAGAAGGAAAGCGCCACCGACAGCATCCATAAGGGCGTCGTCTTCAACCTCGACAAGACGATACAGGCCATCACCAGCGTCAAGAAGCGCCTGGAGGAGCGGGGCCACTTTGTCATCGACCGCGTCTGCGTAGGCATCAGCGGACAGTCGCTGCGCACCATGCCCAACTCCGTCTACCGTCAGTTCGACATCAAGGTAACCATCAGCGACGAAATCGTGGACGGGCTTTTCGACGAGAACCGCGCCCATGCCTACCCTGGCGTCGAGATTCTCGACGTTGTGCCTCAGGAATACCGCGTCGGAACTAACCTCACCAACGAACCCGTCGGCATCATGTCTGACCGCATCGAGGGCTACTACAAGAACATTGTCGCACGTAAGTCCCTGCGCGAGAGCATACAGCGCTGCCTGCAAGGAGCCAAACTCGAAGTGGCAGACATTTTCATCGCTCCCCTGCTGCTCTCCAATTACATCCTGTCCGACACCGAGAAGCGTTCGGGCTGCGCACTCGTGGACTTCGGTGCCGAGACGACGACCGTGGCCGTCTACGAGAAGAACATACTTCGCCACCTCGTCGTCATCCCGCTCGGAGGCAACAACCTGACCAACGACATTGCCACGAGCCTGCACATCGAGCACGATGAGGCAGAGAAGCTAAAACTCACCTACGGCTCGGCCTATACCCCCGAGGAGAATTTGGAAAACTCCGCCAAAACCATCAATATCTCCAACGACCGCACCATCGACGAGAAGACACTCCTGAACCTCATCGAAGCCCGTCAACAGGAGATTCTGGCCAACGTCTGGGAACAGATTAAGGACTACTCCGACCGTCTCCTCGCTGGCATCATCTTCACAGGCGGAGCCGCCAACATCCCCGAACTGGAGACGGCATTCGTGCAGTTCCACCATTTCGACAAGGTGAAGACACGCCAGATGCCGGCTGCTGCCGACTACAACACCGCCCTGAAACTTGACACGCAGTCAAACACCCTGGCAACGCTCGTCGCCATGCTGCGCCGAGGCGAACAGGAATGCACCAGCGAGCGCCATACACCCGCAGATCTCTTCGACCAGGTCGAGGAAGAAAACCAGGCCACGGCACAGTCGTCCACACCATCCGTGGGACAGGGAGTCGTCCGCGGCACCAAGCCCGCCAACGCAGAAACCGAAACTCCCGTCACAGAGGGGGTGTCAGAACTCAATCCACCGTCCGAGACCGATCCCGAACCAGAACCCAAAAAGCCCGGAGCCTTCAAACGCTTTTTCAAGAAGGTATCCGACGCCCTCGAAGGGTTGGTCGAAGAGAAGTGAACACGCCCAAGAATGTAAAATCCGATAAAAACATAACGCTGTATGGCAGATTCAAATAACACCGAGGTCGGAGGCATCCAGTTCAACCTCAAGGTAAACAATCCAAGCATCATCAAGGTCGTGGGCGTAGGTGGAGGAGGCGGTAATGCCGTCACCCACATGTACAACGAAGGCATCCACGACGTGACCTACGTGCTCTGCAACACCGACAACAAGGCTCTCACCGATTCTCCCGTCCCCAACAAACTGCAGATGGGCGAGGGACTCGGAGCTGGCAACAAACCCGAAAAGGGACGTCAGGCGGCCCTCGAATCCATTGATCAGATTAAGCAGCTCTTCACCGACGGCACCCGCATGGCCTTCATCACCGCAGGCATGGGTGGCGGCACGGGCACCGGAGCAGCTCCCATCGTGGCCCAGTGTGCCCGCGAGATGGACATCCTCACCGTGGGCATCGTCACCATTCCCTTCCGCTTCGAAGGCCACAAGAAAATCGACCAGGCACTGGACGGCGTCGAGGAAATGTCCAAGCACGTGGACGCCCTCCTCGTCATCAACAACGAACTCCTGCGTCAGATCTATCCCGAACTGACCGTGCTCAACGGCTTCGCCAAGGCCGACGACACCCTTAGCGTGGCCGCCAAGAGCATCGCCGAGATCATCACCATGCGAGGCATCATTAACCTCGACTTCCAGGATGTGAAGACCGTGCTCAAGGACGGCGGCGTAGCCATTATGTCCACCGGCTACGGCGAGGGAGAGAACCGCGTCACCAAGGCATTCCAGGAAGCCCTCCACAGCCCCCTGCTCAACAACAACGACATCTACAACTCCAAGAAAGTCCTCTTCTACATCAGCTTCAGCCGTAGCAACGAAATCGACCAGCTCACCATGGAAGAGATGAACGAGGTCAACGACTTCATGGCCCGCTTCCAGCAGGAGAACTTCGAGATGAAATGGGGTATGGGCATCGACGATACCCTCGGCAACAAGGTGAAAATCACCCTCCTCGCCTCTGGCTTCGGACTCCAGAACCTACCCTGCATGGAGGAACTGGAACGCAAGCGCACACGCGAAGAGGAAGAGGAACAGCGCAAGCGCGACGAACAGCGCGAAATCAACGAGGACCGTCGCCGACTCTACTACGCCGACGAGGACAGCCGTCCCCAAAAGCCACGCCGCCAAATCTTCGTCTTCAACGAGAAAGACCTCGACAACGACGACATCATCTCCATGGTAGAGTCCACACCCACAGCCGACCGCAAAAAGGACGAACTCAAGCGCATCCAGGAGAAAGCCGGGAACCCGACCGACAACGACAACCCCGACAATCTCTCCTCGCCCACTACCGACTTCACCATCACTTTCTAACTCCTCATCACAGCTTCAAAGCCCAAAGGGCTACCCTTTTAGGAGGGTCAGGATAGCCTCTTAAGAGGGTCTGGCGACCCTCCTAAGAGGCTAATTCGTTATAATACGGCCATTATCATTTTGTTTAGATTTTAATTTGTCAGACTTCTATATATCCTCGCTTGGTGATGCGATGACGATACTTGAAAGCCTCACCCCTACCCCCTCTCCAAGGGGCGAGGGGAACATTTAAGGGCGAGGGGAGTGATTACCAAAACGCCGAAACATCTTGTGCAGATGTCTCGGCGGATAATTTTCTACGGAGAAATATACGTCGCTTATTCGTGCATATTTTGCGCGTGGCAAGCATCGACTACCTTTATCGTGTCGCCCTCGATAGTGTAGGCGTAATACCACTTGTCGGTGTTAGCCATGTGGTAGCCAGCCCATCGGCTGATGGTAGGTTTACGTCGCGGCAACGAGCACTCGATGGCGTAGATGGCGAAGAAGGCGTCGCGCACGTTGCGTTCCATGTCCTCATACGAGTAGGTGTGGCGGTACTTCTTGGCCACATTCTTGTAGAACGACCTTATCTTGGCGGCGGTGCGTTTGGTGTACAGGTACTTATACTGCTGCATCGGCGTAGATAGCCTTGATGTCCTTCATCGTCATTTCGTAGGCTTCTTCGGGCGTGTACAGCTCCTTGTCCATGTCGGCAAACTCCTCGTCCAGTGGTGTTGTTGTTATGGGCTTTACGCTGTCGATGAGCATTGTGACAAGTTCCAACTTCTCACCATCGTTAAGTTTCTTCGCCTGGTTCCACACCTTTGTGAAGGGTGTCGCAGTACGTCGTCTTCTTGTTGTCGTTGCTTCCATAATTATCGTTGTTTACACGTTACGTCTGCAAAGATACAACAAATTCCCGAGACACTTTTCTTTTTCACACGAATTACCATGAATTGGTTCACGAATTTATCATAAATTCCGTTTATGGCAGTCTATGGGTCTAATTCATGAATAATTTGTGGGTCAATTTGTGGTAATTCGTGTGAATTGGGTAGGAGCATAGGGATTAGTTCCCTATGCGTCCTCCCACACCACCGTACAAGCGGTTCCGCATACGGCGGTTCCGTGCTTTGACACCTCCGAGGGCGTGCGTCTTGTTGTCTTCGGTTACCTCATACCAAACGTCGCTCTTGCATATTCTTTGATTCCGTCATACTTTCTGCAAGTAGCCTCCTTACGGAGCAACTGACTCTTAAGTATTCATAACCAGCAATTACTTATCCGCTGCACGGTTCGGTCCTTCCCTGTAGGCACTCGTGCCTTGGGTACTACGACCTCGGCTGACTTCTCATGGCAAACTTTACTCCGCTATGGTACATCGAATAGTTGTATCTTCGCCATGCGTCCATGAGACCTCCCCGATTAAGAGCATAATCTTTCACACTTATACCTGCTTGATTTACGCCACCCGTTCCGAATAGCTATAGGGCTTTGGCTTCATTTGCAGTCTAACCCACGGGCATACGCCTTGCTATCAAGTTTCTGTACGTCAGGCCAGTGCTTTGCCGCCAGCTGCCTCAGATTCCACCTCGCAATGGACACCCTTGCTCTTGGCTATGTGCTTGCCGCTATCAGGCCGCGCTCGGGACTTGCACCCGTTAGATTATGCCCATGTCGGGCGAACAAAAGGAGGCTGTGTCGTTTGTTTTGACACAGCCTCATTCATTACAGATTCACCCGTACAATCACCTTGCGCACCTGCTTCCCTGCACGGATGATGTAAACACCTTGTTGTAGGACGGGAATCATCAGTTGCTTAGAGGTCATGGTACGCTGATAGAAGCAAGTACCAGACAGATCATATACACTCACGATGTGATGGAGAGGAACACCAGAGACAAGAATCTTTCCATTGGATGCACTTACTCTCAGTGCCCATCCATCGCTCAAGGGGCTAATTCCATCAGTTCCCACGACAATCTGACAAGTAGTCTTGTACGATGCGCCTTTCCCATGGATGGTCGCTGTGACTATTGCCCTTCCATTGGACTTGGCCGTCACCACGCCACGCGGACTTACATCGGCAATGGCTTCGTCGTCTATGCTCCAGATAATTTGTTCGTAGTCGGCCAATAATGGTATCGGCCGCACCTGAATAACAGCCTTCTCGTTGATGTTCAAGTGTATCATTTCTGGGGTTACGCTGATACCTTCCAGACTTTCGGACTTTCGGCCGCCAATCACTTCCGTGGGCGTAGCGTTATAAATGCCCATGCTGGCGGTTGTCCCATCGCCCAGCACTCCACGGCTGTTTAGTCCCCATGTCCATACACTGCCGTCTTCCTGCAAGGCCACAGCATTCTTCCATCCGAACTGACCGGCCATGACTTCTGCCATCATCTCGACCGGCGTGCTGACATCTGTTGTCTGGCTGTTGCCCAACTGACCATAGTCATTCACTCCCCAAGTCCAGAGAATACCATCAGCACCGAGACCCATATAAGAACCGTCACCAGCCGAGGCATCTGTCATTCCGTTGAGCACTTGTACAGGCGTCGGATCGCTCTCTGTCCAAGTCCAGAGTGTACCATCTGTCTTGGTGACGGCGGTACTCTCGCCGTTTACTTCCACCGTCTGCACTTGGGACATCAGTTGCCGGGGTGTCAGTCGGCATTCTTGCCTTCCACCCCATTGCCACAACGTACCATCCTGCCTGATGGCATACGAGCTGTATCCGCCCACGCTGGCCACGCGCACCCCGTCCATCACTTTGACAAATGTCGTTGCCGTTTCGCGCTGACCGTTGCCCACCTGTCCGAAATCGTTGCGCCCACACATCCACAGTGTTCCGTCTTCCTTAATGATGGCCGTGTTCTGCCAACCACAGGAAACAGACTTCACACCATCCAGCACCTTGACAGGCGTTGCCGATGCCGCCAGGGAGCCGTTACCGAACTCCCCACAGAGCTGCCGTCCCCACATCCAGAGGGAACCATCCTTCTTCAGCAGGGCATGGTGCATTAAGCCGGATGAGACGGCGGTGACCTCTCCGTTGACGAATATTGTCGGCTGCTTCACCGTGGTATATCTGTAGCTGCCATTCTCGGCGTTGGCCTCTGTCAGTCGCATTCCCCACGTCCAGAGCGAGCCATCGGCCATAACGGCTGCCGCCAGTTCCTGCCCGCCCGTACTCACGGCAATCGGATAGCAACCTGTACTGATTCGCCATTCCATGGCCTTGTTCTCCTCTCCTTGTTCCGTGACCACCGCCCCTTCGGGCATGGAGAGGACATACAGGCATCCGTCTTCAAGAGGCCGCGAGGGAACAAAGGTAATAGTGTTTTCATAGATGACGGCTTCCATGTCAACCGCCTCCGTGCCTTCCTTCAGCAGGCAGATGTCCTTGAACGCTCCGCTCTCATGGATAAGATTTGTATAGGTGAGGCTCGGATTCACATCGGCATAGAAGTACAGAGGTTCCACGTCGGGGAACCGTCCCGCAATCTCCACGCATTGCAGATAGTCCTGCACCAACAGCGGACTGTCGTAGTAGCCATCCTGGCGGGCGACGGCCTTCAGCGTCATATCCTGTGCAAAGGTCAGCGGTCCGGTATAGCGTTGTTTTGGGTCGCTTCCGTCGGTCGAATAGAAGATTTCCGCCTCTGACGAGCTGGCCTTCAGCGTTATCTGGTCGCCCCGGTTCACGAACTTATACGCAGGTTCGACCGTCAGTTGCATCTGCTTCCAGTCGGCGGTGGTGAAGCTGACCGTCTTGGCCGAAGCGTAGTCCGTACCCCACTTATTCTTCACCGCCCCCATGGGGATGGTCAGGGTATATGCCGTGAGCGGCTGCAAGTGTTGGGCGGGAGTGAACGAGAGGGTGGCGCCGCTGATGCTCGTACTCCCTTCCACCTTCTGGCCTTGCCCGTCGGTCAGCGCAATTCCGCCGAAGTCATAGCTGCGGCTGAGGGCAAGCGAGTAAGTGGCCGTGATGGTGGGGCGGGTTGCTACGTTGGTGGCACCGTTGGCTACAGAGAAACCGTAGAACGAAAACGAGGGTTCCGTCACTTGTACAGTGGCATCATTCGAGCGCACACTGCCATTCATCGTACAGGAGATGGTCGTTGTGCCGGGCCAGAGGGCTTTCAGCTTTCCGTTATTGTCAATGGTTGCCACACTGGGGTTGCTCGATTCCCATTTCGTGCTCTCCACCCATCCATTGCTCGGCGATATGGTCATCCACTGAGAAGAAGGGGTAATACTAATCTGCTCGTCGGCATTCACGCTAATGGGAGACTGGAGAGTGATACCTGTCACTGGATTATAGATAATGGTGAAGTACCATGTGTAGGATTTGTGGTTCCAGATATCGTCCGACGAACCCAGCTTCGTTTCAGCCCAGCTTACTTTTGCATACAGTTGACCGCTCACATAGCTATCAACCCACACATCATTCGTCCAAGAATTATAGGTATTGCTGAATTGTAGGCCACTACTGAACTCCCATTGCATGTTTACGATGCTCCAAGGATAGTTGTTATTTCCATGTTCCGCTACGTCGCAGGTAAATCTCTCACCAATCCTTAACTGCACAGACTCGCTGCCAGCCCGACTCTCCAAAGCAATCATTGCAAAGACCAGGAGGATGGAGGCTTTTATGATGTCTTTCATACGCGCGTTCATTTAAAAGTTTATCTCTATGGATTTACTCTCTTCCATCGCCTCGTAGTTGCCGTTCACATCGCGGGCAGTGACGATGAAGCGATAGGTGATGCCCGTCTGACCGCGGAAGGTGGCTTCCTGTTGCTGCACGTTTGGTTTCCACAGCACGTAGGGTTCGCCATTCTCGGAGTAATAGACGTTGTAGTCCTTCACATCGCGGGCGTCGTTCTGCCACGTCAACACGATGTCGCTGCCAACCTTGCTGGCCTGAAGCGTCGTTACAGGTGGATAGATGTCAGGATAACCGACGACGGCAGTCTCCATGGCCGAGACCCGACCTTGGTCGTCGCCGAACACGATGTGGAAGGTGGCCGTGTTGTCAGCAGAGAAGCCGTCGTTGCGGGCATATTCGGGAACGGCCAAGGTCTCCTCGTACAGGTATTCTACGGTGCCTTCCGGCAGTTGCACCGCTATAGCCTTGTCCTTGTGGTCGTTCCACCAGATGCGGTACCATTTCAGGCTGGTGGCCTTTGGCATCACGCGGTAGAACATCCACGACTGCAAGGGACTCACCCTGCCTCCTTCCGTCCGCACCTGATAGTGGAGCGTATGCAGCCCCTCGACCACCGCTGAAGCGTCGAGCACAAAGGCCACATCGGCCTCATCGACATCGCGCGAGAGGTGTTCGCCCTCGTCTATCCAGTATTCCAGCGTGCGTGCGCCACCGGCATCGGACGGGGCTATGCGGTAGAACACCCACGACTGCAAGGGACTATAGTTGCCCTCGCTGTCCAGGGCATGGTAGCGCAGGGCGTGCAGCCCCTCCGGCAGTGCGCTGGCATTGAGAGAGAACTGCACGACTCCGTCGCTGCCGATATCCACGGTCGTCCGACTGGAATAGTTGTCGTCTATCCAGTATTCTATGCCCGCCAGCGTTCGGTCGTCGGCGGAAGCCACCATCGTAAGCCAACCGAGCAAGACAGATAATAAAACTCTTCGCATAGTCGTGAGGGCATTTAGTTGTTCAGTTCCACCTTGATTCGTACATTCAGCTTACCCTCGGCATCCGTACTGGAGTCAATCTCGCTCTCAACGATGCGCGGAATGTTGGGGGTGCTGGAGAAGCCCGTGCCGCCATAAGGGCCTACCATCGTACCGTCATCGCCCATGTAGGGGATGTCGCACTTCAATTCTTGTTCATCATTGAAGAGTTCAGCCCAAGTGGAAGACGTGTTATTATTGGTGGTAATTTTTAAGTTTGGCTCTTTGGTCTTCAAGTCTTCATTTAGTTCTCCTGACCAATACCCAGCTGATGTTTTCACCCAAGATCGGGGATACAGGAAGAAGACATTATTGTAGAGGTCGCAACCTGTTTGTGAAAAAATGCTGATATTATAATGCTGATAATATTGATACTTTCCCAAAGTGTCTGAACCACTCCATATGTTTTCATCACTATAATTCAGTTGTCCTAATATGCAATTTCTGTATACCCCCTTAGGTGGATAACAGTAGTTTAATTGATAATTCTCTGCTTTATAGAAAGAATACCATTCTCTAATTGCACAGTTTATGAAAGTGACAGGATTCGACGTAGTATTTGTTTTTTTATAGCTTGAAGATGTATTTTCACCACCATACAAATAAAGAATAAACGAGTTCTTTATGCACATATTCTCTGCTTTGTTCAAAGCATAGAGATCTGTAACACGACATTGATCCAATATGGTATTTGAGTGGATATTGGTAGCATGGAGTTCCTGGATTTTGCAATTGCGGAACAGGGTATTGGTCACATTCCTCATGTAAAGCCCATAAGGAAAACTAGCCCCTTCAATCTTCACGTTATTCGCCTTGATGATAAGATTCGTTACCTTTTCGGAACCTCCATGCCTGATGTTCTTGTATTTTAATTGTGTAACATTGCTTCCATTCCCAATAATCGTCACCTGCTTGGTGATACTATCGACCGTGTTGAAACTTCCTGACGACAGGATGATGACAGCATCAGACTTAGCGGCATTGTACGCCTGGACGAAAGCATCCTCACCATAGAAGGGAGTCATCGTATCGCCTTGCTGAAGGGTGGCCGTCTGACCTTGGGCGTATACGGTTGCCAGGCAGGCAACCACAACGAGAAACAATCTTTTCATTTTGCTCAATGTTTATTAAGGGTTAATACTTTGTGAATCCAATGGTTGGAACAAGAAAGCACTAAACCTATTGAGACAGAAAAGCGCAGACCTGCACCATATCTCCGACAGGCTCACCACAAGCCCCAAGTATCCTATAGTGAAGTCTACGCTTCATGCGTAAACATTCATGGATACTTGGTCGAGATCAGCCGTTGAGATACAGCCTCCCCCCTATTGCCCGTTATCTTCTTTCGAGGTGGTGATTCGTCGGAGAATTGAGCAAACAATATGTCGTGCCCCACTCTTGGAAGTACGCCACAAAAGTAGAGATTAGTAGGGAATCGGCCAAGAAAATAGTAGGAAAACTGCCCACCGCAAGCCGAAAAGCATCAAAATCGCCTTTTCAGGCGCGATGAAAAGTCTCTTTCTCACGCTTATCCGTGTGAAGGACGAATGAGTAGAGCAATCGTAGCAGCAAGGAAGCCCCTGCGAAGACCCTCTTAGGAGTCTACGCGCAGGCACTTAGGAGGGTAAGGCGAGGGACTTAAGAGGGTAAAACGAGGGACTTAAGGCCTTTCTCATCCTTTTTGACCACCAAAAGTGACTAGTTACCAGTGGCTCTTCTGCACTCTGGCAGAAGAATATAGTTAACTACTATACCGTGTTACATAAAATAAATGATAATCAATATATTATGAAAATCCAACCCTATTCAAACGCCCCTACAAGTGGTCACGTTTGACTGCTAAAATAGCCACTTTTTTAGCAAATTATATAGGATTATCATAAAAAGCACCCCCATTTTTCCCCAAGACCCGTTTCATTACCCATTCTACAGCCCCAATATTCGCCGCAAAATTAAGTTTTTTTCTAATAAACCTGCACAAGCGAGAAAAATGTGACAATTTAATGGAAAAACGATCGAAGATGCTGCTGTTTAGTTATTCTCGCCCGCCTAAAAACGTCGCCCCATCCTACACGCTCCGCTGCCCCATCCTGTGGCCGTCGCTGCCCCATCTTACACGCTCCGCTGCCCGATGTTGCGGCCTCCGCTGCCCGATGTTACGCCGTCAGCACCGTGCTCCCGATGCTGTCCGCGACAAAATTACATAGTTTTTGGGGGATTGACAAAGAAAAGGGAAGAAAAAGTGAGTTTTTAAGTGTCAATATCCATAAAAAAAGTTTGTTGTAAAAGTTACCATCACCCGTCACCTTTTCCGCGTAACAAGCAGATTGTCAGCTTGCTATCGGGTGATGGTAAGGTGATGGTAAGGTGACGGTAAACGGCATTTTGCGATTCTTCCGCTCAAATGCACCCTTCAAACTGCTGTGTATGAGTCAGATAAATTCGTTGAGTTACCATCACCCTGACGATATCGTTTTGAAGCCTAAGGGGTATGCGTCAGAACCCTTAAGGGTTAGAGCGTGAACCCTTAAGGGTTGGAGGCTGAACCCTTAAGGGTTCGGACGTGTCCCACTGGTGGGACAAACAAGGGAACCTAAATCTTACAGAAATCAGACTTAAATAGGCTACGCCACCACAGATTTCTCAGATTGAACAGATTCCTTCCAGCTCCTAATCTGTAATTCCTAATTCGCAAGCTCCGTTAAATCGATGCCGTAGGCATCAGATAATGGTTCTTGAAGTGTCAAGCGAGCAAGCTCGAGCGGCCAGCCATTTCAATGGCTGGTAATGGGATTGTCAATGGATGGCGTGCCGTAGGTACGCGATAGGGGTTTGATGTCGCGTACCTAAAGGCACGCATTTTCATTGCCATCTGGTACCAGCCATTGAAATGGCTGGCCGCTCGGCGCTTGCGACGCTTGACACTTCAAGAACCCCTATCAAGCCACGCTGTGGCTTCCCTGACAGATTGCGGATAGTCAATTAAAAATTCATGATAAATTTGTGTGGCAATTCATGGTAATTCATGTAAGAAAAAAGCAAATACACCCATGATAATTCATGTGAGAAAAAGGTTATGATTATCCATCAGCATACCACCTCGGAAGCCCGAAGGGCTGGAAAGATTACAGCCGGGGGTGTAACCCCCGGTTCAATGGCATCCAGTTATAGGAGCGCCGAAGGTGCGGCAGAACGGGTCGAAT
>Ga0310696_10004490_pt1 | contig 17109 bp, 10 predicted proteins | sample AusTroGonzalo_MG_4_FD_203885 | JGI IMG/M metagenome (GOLD analysis project Ga0310696, IMG submission 203885) | Bovine rumen microbial communities from tropical cattle in Woodstock, Queensland, Australia - Gonzalo_02 (v2) (version 2) | ecosystem: Host-associated > Mammals > Digestive system >...
ATTAGATGAGGGTGATATAGCTATTGTAAAGGATTCTTTAAAAACTATACTTCACCTTCCCCCACACCTCCGAGTTGTCCTTGTAGAGGGCGAACATTCCTGCGTCGGCACGGAACCAGTCATAGCCTAATGTGATGGCGATGTCGTCGGTGAGTTGGTAATCGGCATTGAAGCGAATGAAGAAGGCTCCGTTGTTTGCGCAATCGATTCGCCCGAAGGCACCGAGCTTCATTGTGTTCCGTAGCAGGGCTTTACTGATATTGACGGTCGCCATGCCCGAGTTATGGTAATCTGACAACTCTTCATCCCCGAAAATATGGGTATGGCAGTATTGCAGCATGAGCGTCCAATCATTGCCAGGATACCAATCCATGCCAATCAGTGAGACGAGGTCGTTTTCACGTTTGGCGGCTCCCATATAATTCTTTGGAGTGTGTAGCATATCCAAATAGGCGGCAGCTTCCGCTCGAATCACAAAATTGCCAACGGAGGCGGAGAGGTCAGCACCCAACATCGTCATCCTTCCATAATAGGCATCCACCGATATGAAACCCTCTGGTGTGATACCAGCTAAGCTAAAAGCGGGCGTCTTATTGTATGTGCGTAGGGCGCAAAAAGAGAAATCCACGCTGTTTAGGTAGGCGGAAAGACGGGCACCATACTCACTATGGGAGATTCTCTTCGATGGAGTGTGATGGTTCATCTCGCAATTCATTCCATTGAGTGATATGCCCCATGGATTCTTAGGATCGGTGGGTAACTCGTAGTATTCTGGTACGGGGACGAAGATGACTTCCGCTTTCACACTCATCCCTCCATAGCTCAGACGAAGGGCATTGACGGGTATGCGTATATCGTCGTAATCCTGCGCAAGAAACTCGGTGTAGTCCATGGGTGAGATGATGTCTGTGACTTGTAACCCGTCAGCTACACCCCATGAGACAATCTGTCTTCCCAGTTTGATGCCCCATTTTTTTTGACTATGTTCCACAAAGGCTTCTCGGAGAAACAACCCAGATTGCTTTTTGACAATAGGATTGAATGCCGCATTGAGTGATATGAACCCTGACGTGGAACCCTTCTCTAATCCACCCTCGAGGCGTGCGCGTGTGCGACTCGACATATAGTCGTGGTCGCCACTTGCACGCATGGCATGGTAGGTGTCAATGAAACCTTTGTAATTGAACTTCAATTTATTGGCATCCTCCTGTGCCCAAAGGAGAGCGGGAAGAAAAATCAGTAATAATAGCGTTTTTCTCATGACTGTTTATAATCCTTTTTCGAGTTGTGAGACAGTGAAGATATTATCACTTGTAGGCTGGTCGTATTGATAATTTTTAAATCTCAGATCAGTCTCATGTTTGGTCTGGACATTCTTCATGTTCATGTGCCCGACAGTCCAGTAGCCATTGACTTGCTTGATATCGTCGGCAATGAGTTGACGGTGTAGTTTGTCAAGCTTGTCGTAGTATTCCACCTTCACGGGAATCAGACAGTCCTGACGTATCCAAGAGATTCGTTTGGTATAGATGTCGCCCGATTTCTTAGGCACCGATTGCAGCACCCAACATTTGTGTCCATCCAAGGTCTCCTCTCGCAACAATGTGTGGGTATCCTCGTCCAGGTTACGGCGTCCCATATCATCGTAAGTGAAATCGGTTCCCATGAAGTAATCGGTTTTCGAAGAGGAGCCACTGATGCGGCGTGTCTTCTTCATGGCTGGCAGATAGAGCCATTTGTCATCATCCTTGTTGGCTTGGTCGTAATCCCATGTGAGGAAACCCGTGCCCTTCACATCGCCAGGATAGAGGAAGAACATGATCGTTTTACGGTCTTGCCCGTAATCCTTGGAATAGGATTTGAGCTCTCGCACGCGTTTGCTTCCGTTCTTGTTGATGAGGGTAAGACTCATCTCGCAGTAGCGTGTGTCTCCATCCGGACGGTTATGTACTTTTTCTGCCACTTCTAATCCTGTTAATGTTTGTGCCATGATCGTTGCCGTAGCAAGCAGTCCGACCATCGTTGAAATCATCTTTTTCATATCGTCAGAGTTTTTAATTTGTTAATCAATAGTGTTATCATCAGTAGTGTCTTCTTTACCAAACACCTTGAAGTGACGCATCACCACAGGTGATATGACTAAGTCCGCTACAAGGGCCGCTATCAGACCTGCGGAGGCCAAAATGCCAAGATCCACAAAATTATTGGCCGTCGAGGATGTGAACCCCAGGAAGGTTGAGACTAAGATTACGGTTGACATCACCACGGCAATACCGATGACACGGAAGGTGCGTAGTATGGCGTAGCGATAGTTCTTTTTGCGGTCGAACTCGAGATGCGCATGGTTGATCACATGGATGGTATCATCCACCGCCAGACCCAACACCATCGGAATCACAATGGCTGTCATCATATCGAGCGAGTAGCCGAACCAGCCCATCACACCCCCCACGAAGATGATAGGCGCCAAATTCGGAATCATACCGATCAGGCCTAACTTAACGTTACCGAAGGCTAACATCAGCAAAAGACCCACTATCAGTACAGAGAGTAATAGAGACCACATCTGCCCGCGCACCAGATATTGTTGCATGACGGTGAATTGAGGCACATTACCTACAGCTGACACTTGCGCATCAGGGAATAATTCAGTGGCATATTGCTGTATGTCGTTGATATCATTCTCCACCTCGGCGGAATTGTAGTTCTTCAGTTCCACTTGCAGACGCAATTTGCGATAGTCATAGTCAATCCAGTAGTTGGTCTCCGAGCCACCCGCATTTTCGTAGAGTAAAAGCAACTGAGCTATCATCTCGCTGCTTTCTGGTATCTTGTAATACTCCTGCTTGTTTTCGTTGAGGGTGCGGTTCATATCCTTCAGGATCGGAAGGATAGAATAGTGACGCTTGGTGAGATGATAGGTCTCACATCTCTTTTCAAGCATTTCAAGACGTTTCAGGACATCTGGGTCCTTGGCGGCATCTGGATTTTGTAGGGTGACAAGCACATCGTAGGTGTAGAGCGACCCCAACTCAGAATAGCCGATGTCCAACAACTTATCCACGTAGGGCACTTTGCGTCCCATGGTCTTCTCCACATCAAATGCTGGTTGGATGCGGTGTACGGCGGACACGCACACGACGGCAAGTATTCCTGAGACGATCATGATGGTACGGCTATGCTTTAGAACCTTTTCGCCCAAGCGTTCAAACAAAGCATCCGAACGACCCTCTATGGTCGACGAGAACGATTTCTTCAACCTAACATTCTTGCGTCCGATCGAATAGACCAGCGGAGTCACGATAAGGCATACCAAGAGAACCGACAAGATGCATAGGGATGAGTTGACGCCAATAGCCTTCATCGGCACAAGCTTCATCGCCACAAACGACAACATGGCGGCGATGGTGGTGATACCGGAAAAGAGCACAGGCCACCCCGTTTCCGTCATGGCTTCTACAATAGCCCTCCGACGCTCTCCATGCTGGAAGAGTTGCGTTCGGAAGTAATTGTATATATGGATGTTATATGCAATCGATATGGCGAAACACAGCACTACCACAGAAAGGGTGGCCGATTGGTCGATATAAAGGCCCATCCAACCGATCCAACCAAAGGCCATGAGAATACTCATGATGGTTGTGACGATAGGCATCACCACACCTCGCAACGAGCGGGTCACAAGCGTCATCACCAAGATTCCGACGATGAGCACAATCATCATCACCATGCGCATCTGACCCTGTATGTACTGCATTTTCTCGTATGACATGAAAGGCATGCCCGACACGGAAGGGTTCAGGCTCGCGTACTTCTCCTGCAAACATATCTGCTTCGCCTCCCGACCCGTGAGCATGTCGGGGGACTCATTGGTCTCCGCCTTCCATACCGAGTCTTCTGGGAAGGGTCGTAGTTTCACCACGATCCAAGACATGGTGCCATCCTTGGAGACAAGTCGCCTAGCCAATTCCGGCTTCGAATAAGCCCGCTGGCGGATAGCCTCCAGTCCTGCGGCATCGTCCGGAATTGTATCGGGCACGATTTGACCCAATTCCATCCCCTCGTCCGTACCCGTCATGAATTCCAGGTCGGTAAGGGAGGTGATGCTTTCGGAATAGGAAAGGCTGTCCATCAGGTTTTGACTTAGTTCCCGAATCAGTTCGAGATTCTGTTTCGTGAATAGTCCGTTTTCATTTTTCACCAGAACGGAGACATAGTAGTCATTCCCGAATGTTGCTTTGAAATCATCTGTTTTCTCCAACATGGGGTCGCCCTCCACAAAGTAGCTATCCCACGAGGTTTCGAAGTAGATGCGTTTCAGTCCCATGACCGACACAATAAAGATTGCGGCAAAGATCAGTACCGTCAATAGTCGGTGTTTCAGATTCCACTCAGTCAGAGCACGGAATTTCGAATTAATTCTCTCAATGTTCATAATCAGTTAAATTTTTAATGTTTTATATATTATTATTAATTACTCTTTGAATTTCAATTTGTTATAACTTCAAAAACGAACACTATTCAGAATTGTTCACAAAAAAAAGAGACTCATTTCTGAGCCTCTTTTATGATAAAGTCCGCATTGCATATTGGACGAATAACTGCACTATGTTCTTTCTCTTTATTTGCATTTCTGAACGATGTTTGTTTATGCTGCAAAAGTCAGCAATAAAAAGGTGTTGGACAATCCCTATTTATGGGGGTTGTCGAGGAAATTTATGGTTGTTTGTGGGGAGGAGAGATCACGCTGGTTTTACAGGACATATTCAATTGCGAACACACTGCGTTCGCAATTGAATTGGAGTCAATATAAGTAGAGTGTGCCTGCTGTGGTATGTGAAAATTTAGCTCTTATTGCATCAAATTATTCAATTATCTCTATGTTTTATCTACAATGTAGATTAGATAATGAAATTAGTTATGTATAATTTTTTAGTTGAAATGTTCTTTTCGTGTCGAAACTTAATCTTTTTTTGATATTTTGTATATTTGTAGTATTATAAAATTTATCGAAATGTTACAAAAAGATGTACACACAAACAAGAATTGACTGAAAGACATGAAAAACATCGCCATTATAGACAAAGATTATAAACTGTGGATTAGCGAAATCAGAGGACGGTATCGTCAAAGCCAAATTAAGGCGGCGGTAAAGGTCAACTCCGAAATGTTGCAGTTCTATTGGTCGCTTGGGCATGATATTGTGGAACGAGAAATGGAGAACACGTATGGCAGCGGTTTCTTCAATCGTCTTAGCGCTGATTTGCAACGCGAACTGCCTGATGTCAAAGGCTTTTCTCCGACCAATATAAAGTACTTCAAGTATTTTTACGAGTTGTATTCATCGATGCTTGAAAATCGTCCGCAAGTTGCGGACGATTTCAGTCGCCAAAATCGTCCGCAACTTGCGGAAGAATTGTTCTCTATTCCGTGGGACCACCATCGCCGTATCATCGACAAATGCAAAGGCAATCCGCAACGGGCATTGTTCTTCGTTCGGAAAACAAAAGAGAACAATTGGAGCAGGAGCGTACTGCTTAACTTCCTTGATACTGACCTATATGAACGAGAAGGTAAGGCGATAACAAATTTCAAAGTTGCATTGCCAACGCCAGACGGCGACTTGGCGCAACAAATGACAAAAGACCCATATTGTTTCGATTTCCTTACACTCTCACAACAATATTCAGAGAAAGAACTTAAGAATGCATTAATGGATAACATTCTGAAGTTCCTGCTCGAATTGGGCAACGGATTCGCTTTTGTAGGCAAAGAAGTTCGTATTGAAGTTGGTGAAACAGAAAAGTTTATAGATATGCTGTTTTATAACATCAAACTTCATTGTTACGTGGTGTTAGAAGTTAAAGTTGACAAGTTCGATTTTTCAAATGTGGGGCAACTTGGAGGATATATAGTTGCCGTAAATCATCAGTTGAAAGGCGAACTCGACAACCCCACCATCGGACTTTTAGTCTGTAAGTATAAAGACAATGTGGAAGCCCAATACGCTCTAGAATCATCGGCACAGCCCATTGGGGTCTCAGCATATCAACTCTCCAAATTAATACCAGAACAATTTAAATCCTCGCTTCCTTCCATCGAGGAATTGGAAAGTGTTCTGGAAAATAAAAAAAACAAATGACAAACAAATCATGGCAGAAATAAATTTAGACACAAAACTAGTTGGTGAAATAAGGGGAATTTTTTACGTTCCAGATTATCAGCGTGGTTATCGTTGGGGCAAAATCGAAGTGGAGACACTATTGAATGACATTAACGAGTATGGTAGAAAGCCCAAAATGACAGAAAATGACAATTATTGTTTACAACCAATCGTAGTACGAAATTTAGGAGACAAGTATGAGTTAATCGATGGTCAGCAACGTCTTACTACGCTTTATCTTATATATGTCTATATGAATAAGGCAAGTGGAGGCTTTATGAGTGAACCAAAATTTACTCTTACATATGAAACACGTGACGAATCTGTCAATTATCTAAAGAATCCAGATGATTCTAAAAAGGACGATAACATAGATTTCTTTTTTATACACAATGCATATGAAACTATTGAGCACTGGTTTAGTACCAAGAACAACTTTCAGTCAACTCTAACAAATATTAATAAGTATTTTGATGAGAGTGTAAAAGTAATTTGGTACGAAGTGCCTGATACAGAAAGCAGTATTGATCTTTTTACTCGATTAAACATAGGTAAAATACCACTTACAAGTTCAGAACTTGTAAAAGCGTTGTTCCTCAAAGAAGAAAGTGAAAATATGATTCGTCAAGAAGAATTGTCTCTTGAATGGGACAATATGGAGAAGGAACTACACAATGATGAGTTTTGGGGATTTCTCACCAATTCCAAAACTGATAAATATCCAACACGCATTGATTTGGTTATGGACTTGATTTCTAGAAAGACAGAGACTGATAAAGAAACATATAGAACGTTCTTCTATTTTGATAATGAATACAAAAACGGGAAAAGTCTAGAAGAAATTTGGGATGAGATTCAACACAATTTTTTAACATTAAAAGAATGGTTTTCAGACCACGAATTTTATCATAAAATTGGATATTTAATAGCAAGCGATTCCAAAACACTAATAGAAATTTTGAACGACTATATTGACAAATCTAAATCCGAATTCAGGTTATATTTAGACAAGAGCATAAAAGAAAGTATTGTATTCAACAAACCATATAATGATTTGGATTATAGAAATGACTACAATGAAATAAAAAAGCTACTTCTTCTTTTCAATGTTGAATCTGTCCGACAAATAGACGACAAAAAACGTAGATTTCCTTTTGGGCGCCATAAAAAAGAGAATTGGAGTCTAGAACACATTCACGCCCAGCACTCCGAAGGCCTGCAAACCAATGAGAAGAGAAAAGAATGGCTGAAGGCTCATGTGAAATCGTTGGTAGCAATTGGAAAACAAAATGATTTGATTTCAGATATGGAGAAGTTGGTGAAAGAAATCGAAGAAAATCCGAAAGCTACAAAAGTGCGAGAACAATTTGAACCATTGCAAGAAAAAGTTATAAAAGTCCTTTCGCCCGAAAACGATGATTCAGACTATATACATCAAATCTCTAATATGGCATTACTTTCTTCTGGACAAAACTCTGCAGTAAGCAATTATACCTTTGATGCCAAAAGAAATCTCATTCTAGAAATGGACAAAAAAGGGTCGTATATCCCCTTTTGTACAAAAATGGTCTTCCTGAAATATTATTCATCAGAAGATACTAATTTTCATTTCTGGGGTGAGAATGACAGAGATGCGTATGTAAATGCCATGTACAATGTGTTGGCAATTTATTTATCTAATGAAAAACAAGAAATAGAGTAGATGTTATGGAAACAAAGACTTTTCAAACGATATTTATACCCTACAATGATAAATCAGGGAAAAAAATTGAAATCAAAAGAATAGAAATCCCGAAGATTCAGAGAGATTTTGCTTATGGTCGTATCGATGAAAAAAATAGCCGAAAAAGAGAAAACTTTTTGGAATCTCTTCTGAAGGCTGTTGACGGGAGTCCAGTCACTCTTGATTTTATATATGGTGATATCAAAAAACACGTATTAACCCCGCTCGACGGTCAACAACGTTTGACAACACTATATTTGCTCTATTGGTATGCTTCAAAAAAAGAGAATGTAACAGACACTAACTTTTTGAAATGCTTTAGTTACGAAACAAGACCTTCGGCACGAAAATTTTGTGAAGCAATAACGACCAAAAATTTTGAGTTGGAAAGTGACAAACCATTATCAGAGCAAATTAAAGATAAGAATTGGTTTCCGCTTGAGTGGCAACACGATGCAACAATATCTTCAATGTTAGTTATGCTTGATGCCATTCAAGAAAAATTTTCATGTATGGAAAACCTATATACAAAACTTGAAAAAATATCTTTTTATTTCTTGCCTATAGAAGACTTGGGAATGACTGATGAGCTTTATATCAAAATGAATTCTCGAGGGAAACCGTTAACACAGTTTGAACATTTCAAAGCAGAGTTTGAAAAACAACTGAATTTAGCTGATGAAAAGTTGGCAAAACGGATTGGCTTGAAAATCGACAGAGAATGGACTGATTTGTTGTGGCAATACCGTAGTAGCGGTTCAGACGATGATTGCGATAATATAACTGACGACGAGTTTCTGAGATATTTTATTTTTATCTGCAACATTATATGTTACAAAAATGGTGGAAGTCCAAAGTCAAGTGATGAATTTGATTTAATAAAAGAATTTTTCACTGTACAATGCGATGATGACAAAGAAAGAGTAATAAAGAATGCTGCAATTCTCGAAGCCTTTTTTGATTGTTGGTTGGATGACAATAAAAAGAGTATTCAAATTCAGAGCTTCTTTGAATCTTTCGCTTCAAAAGAACATTTGGCTGGCCGAATTAAAACAAATTATAATGTCAATTTCTTGGAAGATTGTTTGAAGAATCACGCTGATTTTATAGGAAAGAACAGACGTAAATTCACGTTAAATCAGATAATTCTTTTGTATACATTCGTTATATACCGACAAAACCTTTCAAAAGTTTCAGAAAGTGATTTCCGAAGACGTATAAGAATCATAAACAATTTGATATTAAATTCTTCAGACCAAATAAGTGATAGTGAAGATCGTCAGGGTGGCAATCGTATGCCTGCTATATTACAGCAAGTCGATAGTATTATACTAAAAGGGGAAATTGCAGAAAATATCGGTGCAAATTTTAGCCCTACTCAACTTGATGAAGAAAGAATTAAATTGGAATGGACAGACAAAAACCAAGATAAGGCAGAAAATCTTTTTGCTTTGGAAGACCACGAGTTATTGTATGGACAGATTTCAATCGTTGGATTAGAACATCCTGAACATTTTGAGCGGTTTGAATCTTTATTCAGATGTAATTGGGATATGATTGATTGTGCATTGTTTACCATTGGCGATTATAAGCAAAAAGAACGAAATGGATGGCGTTATCAGTTAGGCTCTTACATGGAAGAGGGGTTTGCTTGGAAAACTCTTTTTCATAGGAGTGAGAATTTGATTGGATTTGACAACACAAAAGGAGTGTTATGTGAATTATTAAAACTAACAAATGATTTTACTGAGAATTATTTGAAAAATTTGATAGACACTTACACGAAAAAATGTGAAAGCAACAATGAATATCCTTGGGTATATTATTACATAAAATACAATGTATTTCGTCCTGGAAGATATGGCAAATATTTTTGGAATGATTTTGAAAAATCGCCATATGAATTTAGAACGATTTTTCAAAAACAATCTCTTTCGGAAAATTCCTATAATCCTTTTTTGAAAGCAGTAAATGAGAATGTGTCACGTGAATCTTACGGGAATTACATTTATATTGACGAAGGAAAACTTCTAAAAGAGATACAATCATCATATCAAATAGTTACTAATGATGAAAACAAAGATGTACTTAGAGAATATCATATCAGTCAAAATAAAAGAAGTGGCTTAGATGAGGAAAACCGCATAAAAAAAATGAAAATGATGTTATATACCAATGGCAGCTAACTGCAATTGGTATATAACTAAGATTACAATATGATGAAAGATTCTGGTATATATAATAGCAAAGATTGTTAGGCTTTGAACATCATGTCCGATTGTAATGCTACAATCATATCTCGTACATGCGCCAAAGTATTGTGTTGCCGGGCGAGTTCATTTTTACAAACCCGACTCAAAATACGGTGCCGACTCTACAATTTGTTTGCAGAATCGGCACCTATTGCGGTGAGCGTATTCCGTCACCACGCTTTACACAGTAATTTCCTCCTTACTTTTAGGCATATGTCGCCTGATTCCATCCCAAGTGGGCATTGGCGAGCCGTGGTGCTGACGTCGCCACTCGTCGAATTTTTGGTCGATATAAATCATCTCTTCAATGCCGTTTTTGCAATGATCCGAAACCATCAGCCGCCCCAGCACGGTTTTCGACATCAGTCTATATAACAGAAACATAGCGTATGTCCGCAGACCACCGTTGTAGAATCGGTCTTCGCCCTCCGGCATAACACTCACACCCGTACTTTTCAGATAGGCGAAGCACTCTTTCGACGCCTGCATAATGAGCTGAATGTCGTGGCGGCGAAGTTTCTTCAGATTGCAGTCACATTTGTAGCACATATAGCCGTAGGGCATCACCTCGGCTACGTGACATAGGTAATAGGCCTGCATATCGCTGATTGGCGTTATCTTGTAGTCTTCGATGCTGAATGCTTTGCGTATGGTGTCGATTGCCCAGTCGGGTGCGGGTTGGTGCAGTCCACCGACAAAAAGTTCAGTGACGGGCAGCCTTGCCACAACGGCTTTCCCGCCTTCGCGGTGCCCTGCCGAGTTCTGAAATCCGAAAAGTAACTGCAAATCATTACGTTCAGCCAAAATGCGGTTTTGACAATAATCAGCTTCAAGATTATTACCTACAAGCACTAAAAGATTGGTTTTCAGTCCGACGAACGCATCTAACAGCGCTTTCTGTTGTTGCCCCTGCATCAGAGAGATCACAATGTCGAACCGTTCGTCGACGGGTGCACTCTCAACAATTTCTGGATGGTCCGTGGTGGTTTTGCGTTGCAGATAATGTCTGACAACCAACCCGTTGCGGCGCAATTCATCGGCTGTTGAACGTGCCACTACCGTCACATCATTGCCAGCCTTACACAGAAAGTGAATCATCAGCGAGCCTAATGCTCCCGAACCATATACAAGTATCTTCATAATCAATCAAATAAGTGTTTTAAAATTAATCCGCATAGAAGCGGACAAATGTTTAAAACGTTAATTTTCTCACATTTCCCCCTCAATCGCCTTCCCGTCTTTAATGGTGATAATCTTATTAGCCCCCGCCACCGTACGCATTCGGTGAGCGATGACCAGGACGGTTTTCCCTTTGATCAATTTTGAGATGGATTGCTGTATAAGCGTCTCATTTTCAACATCGAGTGAGGAGGAGGCTTCGTCCAAAAGGATGATTGGGGCGTTTTTCAGGAAGGCCCGTGCGATGGAGATGCGTTGACGCTCGCCACCCGATAGTTTCTTGCCGTTTTCACCGATAATGGTCTGCCATTTATCAGGCAGATTCTCGATGAATTCGGTACAATTGGCCCATTCCGCCGCCTGCATCACCTGCTCGTCGGTCGCATTCTTGTCACCAATACGGATGTTTTCCATGATTGTATTATTGAACAATGTAACGTCTTGGAATACAATCGAATAAAGATTCATCAGTATTTCAGGGTCAACTTTTGAGATATCCTGACCACCCACCGTTATTCTACCCGAATCGATGTCCCAGAACCTTGCGGCAAGCCTAGAAACGGTTGTTTTACCGCTACCAGACGCACCGATAAGTGCGGTCACCTCGCCTTGCTTTGCGACGAAAGAGACTCCGTCAAGAATTTTCTTCCCATCCTCATACGAGAAGGTGACATCCTGAAATTCAATGTCTCCGCCCTTCACTTTGAGTTCGTCTCCACCCGTCTGTTCCTTGTGTAGCAATATATCATTGAGTCGTTCGCAATTGACATCCAAGGCGATGATTGCCGCGAAATGTTCAAGCGAGGTGGTCAACGGGTCATAAATGCGAGAGGCAATCACCAAGAAAAGCAAAAACTCAAGTACCCCTAACTCTCCGGATCTGAGCAACATGGCACCAACAAGTGCAGTGGTCGCAATACCAAACTTCAGCAATAACTCAGCGTTGCAGACAAATAGACCAGTACCCAATTCGCTCCAAAGCATACGTTTCTCCACTTCGTGGATTTTCTTCTTTATGTCCTCAAAATAAGAGTGTTGCGCATTGTTTTGACGCAAATCACGAACGGTTTCCAAGCACTCCTGTATCTTCTCGGTCATCTCAACGGCGGCTGCACTTTTCCGTTTGCCCAGTTTGTATTGCACTTTACGGGATAGTGCCACGATCAGCATACTAAGAGGCAAGACCCAAACCACAGCCAAAGCCATCTTCCAATTGATAAAGAATAGGCATACAGCTATCAGACAAGTACTTATGATTGAGCCGTTCAGTTGCGGAATAAAGTGCGACGAAGCTTGTTCGATGCTTGCTGCATCATCCATCAGTGTCGATGTCAGGTCAGCACTATCTTTTTTTGCAAAGAATGACAGCGGAAGTCTCCTTAATTTTTCCGCCAGTGTGATGCGACGCACCCCGCTCTCTCGGTAGGTGGAGAAGTAGCAAGTGTTGTATTGAATCACAGTGGTTATTGCCATTATAATCACCCAGATAGAGATACCTATGATGTAAAATGATAGTCTGCCTTCGAGCTGGTCGCTCATAATGTCCTGAATCAGTTGATAGAGCAGAATGACGGGCGAGAATAGCGCCAGATTGTAAAAAACGTTTGCCGCCGATGCAATCAACATCGACTTTGCGCCCTCATCAGACAGGGCATATTTTTGTTTGAAATTCAACATTTTAGTATTTAGTTTTAGAGGGTTAAACTTTAGTTTTCAATCGTCCATTTTACCGACTGTTGGTAATCGTTCCACATCTTTGCGTATATACCGTTCTGATTTACAAGGTCGTCGTGTCTGCCGCTTTCGATTAATTTGCCCTCTTTCAGCAGGAATATCTCATCGGCATCGACCACCGTTGAGAGTCGGTGCGCAATCTTTATCACCGTCTTACCCTTCGCCATTTCGTTGAAGGCTTGAAGAATTTTCTCCTCGTTCTCAGGGTCGGCAAAGGCGGTGGCCTCATCCAAGATCAGGATAGGCGTGTTGCGTAACATCACCCGTGCAATCGCGATACGTTGCTGCTCGCCCCCGCTTAGGTAGGTGCCACGACTACCGATGGTTGTGTGAATACCGTTCGGTAACCGACTGATGATATCGGCACATTGGGCACGTTCCAACACCTCCATCACCTCGTTCTCCGTTGCGTCAGACTTAGCTAGTCTGATATTATCCAAAATGCTTGTTTTTAATAATTTACTATCCTGAAAAACGAATGACACGATTTTTGACAGCTCCTTTTGTGGAATATTACGTACATCCACACCGCCAATCAGGATTTCACCTTCGGTGGTGTCCCAAAAGCGAGATACAATGCTTGACAAGGTGGTCTTACCTCCGCCGGACGGTCCCACAAAAGCCACATGTGCGCCAGATGGGATATTTAACGAGATACCATCGATTGCGTTGCGTGTCGCATCTTTGTATCGGAATACAACATCCTTAAATTCAACCGAATAATCTTTGGGAGTTTGCGGATTTGTGTTGTCCGTAATCTCCTCGACGTTTAGGATTGAATCGATGCGCTCCATGGCATTCCCGACAATCATATCAGCCTCCGATGAATGCATGAGCTTGAAGAAAATCACCGCAATAACAGGAGTGAAGATAATGTAGAACATTAGGTTTGAGAAGAATTCAGGGTTTGAGGCATCGCTTCCATGATAGAGCGCGACGGCTATCAGCAGGGCAAAAAATGAGTTGATGATAACCGTATAGGCGGTCATTGGGATGCGGAACCGTCTTGTATAGCTCACCGAGAAGTTCTCGTAGGTGTCAATCGCATCTTTGAGTTTCTTGAACGAGAAGACCGTTTGTCCGAATGTTTTCACAACCGGAATGCCACGCACATACTCAACAGCCTCTTTTGTCATGTTCTCAAGCGCAAGATTGTAGGTTTCGATATCTTTCTTCATCGAAGGTCCCACCATAAACCCAAACATAATGAGGAAACTGACGATAATGGTCGCAATGCAAAGAAGACCGATTTTCCAGTCGAAATACATCAGCAAGGCGATCATCGCCACGGGTGTGGTCAATGCCACGGTACGGTCGGGCAGGATGTGCTCCAAGAAGTTACTTGTCGAGTCGGAAGCATCGATGATGATTTTACGGATCTTGCCGCTGCCCTCTGTCTCGATGTGGCCCAACGGCATACGCAATATTTTTTCGACACATCGCTCACGTATGTTGGCCACTGTGCGGAATGCCCCAAGGTGGGAGCAACCCAATGCGCAGAAATAGACACACATGGCATTTACAGCAAACTTGACGGCGGTATATCCGTAGTTTTCAATATTCGTTGCTTGAGAGAAATCAGGCATCACGGTCAGCACCTCATTCACTATCTTCCAGATATAGACAAACGGCACAAGCGCCAAACATGCGCTTAAAGCTGAAAATACCATGGAGCCGATGGTGAAGTACTTAAACTTTCCCGCATAACCCATCAATTTTAACAGATTTGGTTTTTCTTTCTTTTTTTTATTCATATTACATTAATTTTTAATTAATTACAATTTCAAAAACGAACATTATTCAGAATTGTTCATAAAAAAAAAGAGACTCAGAAATGAGTCTCTTCCTGCTATGAAAACACAAAAAACAAATAACAATTGTTTAATTATTGCAAATCGTTGTAAATCAATATTTTCCATCCGTTATTATGATAATTGACATATTCTACAAAGATTTGTTCCGCATCCTTTGCGCTTATTTTGTGCATAATGATTTCCTCGAGTAGGGTGAACATCTGCACAGCATTTATATGAATGAAAAAGGGGGAGAAGTCCCATTTCAACGCAGGGTATATCTGCTTCATTGCATCCATATATTTCAGCATCATTTCGGTGGCTTCGTCGGTAAACTCTTCTTTGAAATTCGCCAACGAGGAACCTGCCGATTTGAACAGTAACAAATTCAGCAAATCTCTGTATTTCTGCATTATACAACTATATTCAGCAGCAGTCTTTTCAGCCATACCAGGCATCCATTGCTGTGTGACGTCAATGTTCTGAGGATTGTGGTAACTGTTGATCATTCCCTTGAACTCGTTGACCACAGGGGCGACGATGGAGCAAAAAAGGTCATCTTTGCTCACATAGTAATTATAGATGTTACTTAACCCGACGCCTGATTTTTCTGCGATCTCGCGCATCGATGTTTTCGCAAAACCCTTTTTGAGAAAGATTTTCTTTGCCTCTTTCTCAACACACTTTCCTATGTCGTCTTTTTTCCTTTGCATCCGCTCTGAACGTTGTACGTTTTTGAACACTGCAAAATTGCGTCTTCACAGAAGTGTGTGCAATCCCTATTAGTTGTCTTTTTTGGAATTATTATCATCAGTTTTGGGTATTTTAACGACGAATTATAATCTCTGTAATTAATATAATTGATTGATACACAATTTGTTTTATTGAGTGATATACATTAGAGTTCCCCATAATTAGCCATTTGATAGACTCTAAAATCACTATTTTAAGTGATTGACTTGTTATTTGAAGTATGTTAATTTTGCCACAAAATATATAAAACAGATAGTTTAAACTCTAAAATTTTAAACAAAAAGACAAAATGAAAATCAAGAAAATTGTAGGTCGTGAGATACTAGATTCCCGCGGCAATCCAACGGTAGAGGTTGATGTGACACTTGAAAATGGAGTAATGGGCAGAGCAGCAGTGCCATCGGGTGCCAGTACGGGTGAGAATGAAGCCCTCGAACTTCGTGATGGAGACAAGAACAGATACTTAGGAAAAGGTACGTTAAAGGCAGTGGCTAACGTGAATAATGTGATTGCCCCAGCACTTGTGGGCGAATGTGTTTTCCAGCAACGTGCGATTGATCAGAAGATGCTCGATCTTGATGGTACTCCTACCAAGAGCAAACTTGGAGCAAATGCCATTTTGGGTGTTTCTCTTGCTGTAGCTCAGACAGCCGCAAAGGCACTTAACATGCCTTTGTATCGTTATATTGGTGGGGTGAATGCTTATACGTTGCCTGTACCAATGATGAACATCATCAATGGAGGTGCACATTCTGATGCACCAATTGCATTCCAAGAGTTCATGATTCGTCCCGTGGGTGCAACCAGTATAAGGGAGGCTGTCAGAATGGGGGCAGAAATATTTCATAATCTAGCCAAGTTACTTAAAAAACGTGGTCTATCCACTGCAGTAGGTGATGAAGGCGGTTTTGCTCCAAATCTTGATGGCGTTGAAGACGCTCTTGAGTCTATCTGTCAAGCCATAAAGGATGCTGGTTATGAGCCAGGTAAGGATGTGAAAATTGCGATGGATTGTGCGGCAAGTGAATTTGCCGTGGTGGAAAACGGCAACTATTTCTACGATTACAAACAGCTTAAAAATGGCAAGCAAAAGGATCCAAACGGAAAGAAACTGAGTGCAGAGGAACAAATCAGTTACCTTGAGCAGCTTATCAACAAATATCCTATAGACTCTATCGAGGATGGCCTTGATGAGAATGACTGGGATAATTGGGTGGAGCTCACAAAACGTATTGGTGATCGTTGTCAATTAGTAGGTGACGATCTGTTTGTGACCAACGTTAAATTCCTGCAAAAAGGTATTGCTATGGGAGCTGCCAATTCTATTCTGATTAAGGTAAACCAAATTGGGTCATTGACGGAAACCCTCGATGCCATTGAGATGGCTCATCGTCATGGATACACTACGGTTACTTCACATCGTTCTGGCGAGACGGAAGACACCACCATTGCAGATATTGCAGTTGCCACCAACTCAGGTCAAATCAAGACTGGTTCACTTTCAAGAACCGA
>Ga0310696_10004491_pt1 | contig 17109 bp, 7 predicted proteins | sample AusTroGonzalo_MG_4_FD_203885 | JGI IMG/M metagenome (GOLD analysis project Ga0310696, IMG submission 203885) | Bovine rumen microbial communities from tropical cattle in Woodstock, Queensland, Australia - Gonzalo_02 (v2) (version 2) | ecosystem: Host-associated > Mammals > Digestive system >...
GCGCCATCAGGGTCGCTGCCGCGGATGGACTTGATGAAAGCAGAGATGATATCGTAGTGCATCTCGCCATCCTTATCGTAGGCCAACGGGTTCTGCTGGAGACGAAGGTTGACGGTCTCGTTGTCAATGACAACTGTATCGCCCGTCTCAGCCTCAACCACCAGTTCCAGCACGTTGAGCAGTTTGCGGGCATCGCCTCCACTATAACGCAGCAAAGCCTCGTACTCGCGAACTTCGATATGGCGTTGCTTCAGGTAAATATCTTTCGTGATGGCTCGGTCGAGAAGAGCAAGCAGGTCGTCCTTCTCCAACGACTTGAGCACATAGAGTTGGCAACGACTGAGTAACGGACGGATAATCTCGAAAGAGGGATTCTCGGTGGTCGCACCGATGAGGGTGATGATGCCCCGTTCCACAGCTCCCAGCAGCGAGTCCTGCTGCGATTTGTTGAAGCGATGGATTTCGTCGATAAACAGGATGGGGTTGTTCTTGGCAAAGAGACGGTTCTTCTGTGCCTTCTCTATTACGTCGCGCACATCCTTGACGCCGCTGGTAACGGCACTGAGCGTATAGAATGGACTCTCCAACTTGTTGGCGATGATATATGCCAGCGTTGTCTTGCCCACCCCCGGCGGGCCCCAAAGGATAAAGGAGGAGATGCGCTCAGATTCGATCATCTGACGCAAGATTGCTCCTTCTCCGACCAGATGTTGCTGACCGATATAGTCGTCCAGCGTGCGCGGTCTCATGCGTTCTGCCAGTGGTTCCATCACTTTTTTTGAAAAAACTTTGCAAAGATAGAAATAAAATGCTTATCTTCGCACGATTTTAGTTGAATTATTCGAAAAATGGGCGAAAAAGTGCTTTCTGTGCTGATACCGGTCTTTCGTTACGACTGCTCCTCCTTGGTGGCCGAACTGCGGAGACAAGGGGATGCACTGGGAATCGGTTATGAGATTCTCACAGCCGACGACGAACAGCTGCGCATGGGACGCGCCCGTGTCCGCAACTGGCTTGCCGAGCTGGCCAAGGGCGACAAACTGCTCTTCTTAGACTGTGATGCCGCAGCCCCCGAACACCCACATTTTCTATCAGATTATTTGAAAGCATCCGAACAAGCACCTGTCGTCGTAGGCGGACTCTACCACGCTAGCACACTTCCCTCGCCCGAGGTCAGTCTTCGTTACTATTACGAGAAAGCCGCTGACCGTCACCGTAGTGCCACAGAGCGGCAACGGCATCCCTATGCCTGCTTCACGCCTTTCAATTTCCTCATTGACCGTGAGCTGTTCCTTCACATTCGCTTCAATGAGGATTGCACCGAATACGGACACGAGGATACGCTGTTCGGTGCTGAACTGGAGAGGAACGCAGTGCCTGTGCTCCATATAGACAACCCACTCCGGCATGACGGGCTGGAACCGAACGATGTCTTCCTCGACAAAAGCCGCACCGCCCTTCGCAGCCTCAAGCACATGGAGCCCAAACTGCAAGACCATTCTACCCTATTGAAAAGCTACCACAAAGCCCAACGCCTGAAACTGACGGGACTGTTATCGTGGCTTTACAGACATTTTGGCGGACGCTGGGAAAAACGGCTCACCCAAAGCTTACGTCCCTCGCTCTTTCTTTTCAAACTCTATAAACTCGCTTACTATTGCACGCTATGATAATAACGGCTACTGATATAGGAACCACCCTGCATGACCTGCTTCGCGAGGCTGCTGCCGACCGCGTTTTTGTATTGTGTGACGAGAACACCCGCCAACACTGCTGGCAACCACTTTCTAATTCCTCATTCCGAAATCCCCATTTAATCACCATCCCCGCAGGTGACGATAACAAGAACATCAGCACCTTGGAAACAGTGTGGCGTGCACTGACAGAAGGTGGTGCAACACGCCACAGCCTGCTGATTAACATGGGTGGAGGCGTTGTCACCGACATTGGCGGCTTTGCGGCAGCCACCTTCAAACGGGGCATCCGCTATATCAACATCCCCACCACACTTTTGGCGATGGTCGATGCAGCTACGGGGGGCAAGACAGGCATTAATTTCGCTGGACTGAAGAACGAAATCGGAGCCTTCCACCAGCCTGAGCATGTCATTCTCTACAGCCCATTCCTCGCAACCCTTGACAAGGAAAACCTCCTTAGCGGTATGGCAGAGATGTTCAAGCATATTCTCATCGGAACTGAGGGGAATGCCGTAGCTCAAATGGAAGAACTGGCCGACACGTTCAGTCAAGGGAAGGATGCCTCAACACTCATCCGCCAGTCCGTCGGTGTTAAGGAACGGATTGTTGCTGCCGACCCCACTGAGAAAGGACTGCGCAAAGCGCTTAACTTCGGTCACACCATTGGTCACGCCATCGAATCCTTGCTTTTGGAAAAACATACCCCCGTGCTGCACGGCTACGCAGTGGCATGGGGAATGATTGGTGAGCTTTATCTCTCCCATATCACTTCTGCACTTTCCATAGACACACTTCGTGGAGCGACCCGTCTGCTCAATGAACTATATGGCCCCTGCCCCATCAGTTGCAAGGATTACGACCGACTTTACACCCTGATGCTGCACGACAAGAAGAACCTGTCGGCAGACAACGTCCGCTTTGCCCTGTTAGCATCCGCCGGCAACATACGCCTCGACTGCACTGCTTCGTGTGAAGAGATATTTGAAGCCCTGGACTTCATCCGTGAACGATAAAAATAGACAAATCATAGTATCATGAGAAAGAATACATTACTTTTTACCCTTACCACTGTCCTTTGCCTCCTTGGAGGAATGACAGCGATGGCCCAGAATAATCACAAGACGGAAAAGGTGCTCGTCGGTGACAGAACCATCCGCGTGGACCGCACCCTCTTTCCTGATCTTGACCTTGAACCTGTTCATCAAACAGACAATCCCGTTTATCAACGTTTTAAGGCACGCCAGCGGGCAGGTGTCAAGGTACAGCTTCCCGACCACGTCAATAACGGCGAGGACAAGTACTTCTCACCCATCTTCAATCAGGACGGTGGCTCGTGCGGTTCGGCACAGAACATTGCCTATATGTTCGGGCACGAGATCAATGCCTATCGTGATCTTGACGGCTCACTGCCCGAAAACATGTACCCCACCCACTTTACCTGGCTGCTTACCTACCAGAACAGCGACAAGGAGGTGATGGCCTGCACGAACGGTATCCCCAACGTCGTTACCTACGGCGGACGCACCTATAGCCGTCTGTTCGGTGCCCAGACGCACGATGACAACGACTATGGCTGGATGCAGGGCTACGATAAATGGTTCAGCGCCATGTGGAACAGAGCCGAGTCATCTTTCTCATTTCCTGCCACCAACACTCCCGAAGGGCGTCAGATGCTGAAGGAATGGATCTATAACCACTGCGGTGACGAGAGCTATCACTCGGGCGGTGTTGCCGGTATAGGCGTAGCAGCCTACGGCACTTGGGCCGCAATCCCGAACACGAAAAACAACAAAGCCAATGGTGTCGCCGGTATGAAATACGTCAAGGCCTGGGGTGACACCTACAATCACGCCCTTACCATTGTGGGTTACGACGACCGTATTGAGTTTGACCTCGACGAAGACGGTATTGTCGGTGAAGCAGACGAAGACGAGGTGGGCGCCTGGATCATCGCCAACTCATGGGGTGACGGCTGGGAGAATAAGGGATTCATTTACTGCCCTTACAAATACTGCTACGGTGTCGGCACGAATGAGGTTGTCTGGACGCCTGGCTCGTATTACATCCGCAAGGTATATCGTCCCCTACGCACCATTAAGCTGAAGATGGACTATTCGCGCCGCAGCGAAATGCTACTATCAGCTGGTATCTCAACCGACCTCGACGCCACAGAGCCTGAACAGACCATCAACTTTGAGCATTTTAAATACGCCGGTGACTCGAAGGCCAGTGTGCCCGCTCCCGAGGTACCCATGTTGGGCAGATGGGTCGATGGCATGCACTACGAACCAATGGAGTTCGGCTACGATCTCACCGACCTCACGCTCACCTTCGACCGTACCCGTCCGCTCAAATACTTCTTCATCGTCAAGACCAAGAACACAGCTGTCGGTGAGGGACATATCTATGATGCAGCCATCATGAACTACGAGGTCGATACGAATGGCATTGAGATTCCCTTCCCCAGCCACAATGTCTCCATTCAGAATAAAGGCAAGGAGACCATCATCAGCGTCATCGTCCCAGGCGAACAAATCTATCCGCCTCGCAACCTACAACTTTCTGACGGTGTGCTTTCCTGGACGGCACCCCAGTCCTCCGGCATCACACTCTTGGGTTACAACCTCTACGAGGGGAGTCAGTTAATTGCCGAGCTGCCTGTAGGCACCACTTCGTATAGTCCTGCTACCGTCGGCAATGATCCCTACACCGTCTGTGCCGTCTATGCCTGCGGCGAATACCATCAGGAATCAGCGAAGTCCAATCCTGCCATCTCCCTGACACCACTGCCCGAAGACAACAACGTGCTCGTCCTGACAGAGAGCGGAATGGCTATTCCTTCAGCTGTCACTCAGCCGCTCGGGACAGCGACTTTTGAATTCTGGATGCGCTCCGACCTCAACCGCAGCTATGTCGATCAGCTCGGTCCAGGCTGGGGCACCTTCCTTTTCCATACCGACAATAGCGGGCAACTCTATGCGGGTTGGAACACCAGCTCGGGCGACCGTATGGTGCTTGGAAGCGCGTTTACAAAAGGAAAGTGGACACACGTTGCCATAGTCATCGACCGTAACAAGATGACTGCTTATGTCAACGGCCTTCGCAAAGGCTCTATTACCTCCAAGACTTATACCGGTTTGGGAGCCTTCGGCACGCTCAAGTTCGGTCATTCGGGCACGAATCAGTTCTGGAGTGCCGGACTGGACGAATTCCGTCTTTGGAAAACGGCCCGTACGCAGGATGAGATCAAGGCAGATATGTACAGCCGTATCGCCAACCCTGCTGAACAGGAAGACCTGCTGCTCTATCTGCCGATGGACACCATCCATGTAGGCGATGAGGTACGCATTCGTGAAATGGTTTCCGGCAAGCACGCCACCCTGTGGGCTACCGGCTCGTGGGAAACAGACATCAACAACGCCCTCTGTACTTCCACGTCGGAGCCCTCTGTCGCCATTGCCTCCGAAGGTACCTGTACTGCGGGCATACCCTTTACGCTGAAAGCCATTACCTCCGTCGATGCTGTCAGCTGGCAATGGCACGCTGACGGGGCGGAGACACCCGACGTCAGCGGCAAGAATCCTTCGTTCGTATTCCCCGAAGCAGGTACATACGACGTATATCTTACCGCCACCTTCACCAATGGTGAAACAGCTGCGGACACTACGACGATTACCATCAATGAGGGCATTGCTCCCGTCGCTGCCTTCGAGGTTTCGTCCGATGTGCTACCTGCCGGCGACCGATTCAGCTTCGTCAACCGCACAGAAAGCGAGGGCTGCACCTACATATGGGAGATGCCTGGTGCAGAGGTAGAGCACACCACTACCACCAACGCCTCGGCCCTCTATACATCCCTGGGCACCTTCCGTGTCACCCTCACCGCAACCAATGCCTATGGTTCATCGTCCGTCAGTCATGATGTCACCGTCAGCGCCGCCGCTCCGGCTGCGTTCTTCGACGTCACACCCTCAGCCATCCTGTTAGGTGATACGGTTCAGCTGACCGACATGAGCCGCTACGAACCCACCGCCTGGACTTGGGAGCTCGTCAACGGACGACGCGGCTTTACAATCAACGGAAAGAGTCCTGCCATCGTCCCCGTGGCCCCCGGCATTTATGATGTCTCACTCATCGTCAGCAATGCCGAGGGGACGGGCAAAGCCACACAAGGCGGACTACTCACCGTCAGCAATGCAGATGCCGGCACCGCCCTCCACTTCACAGGTACCGAATACCTGAAGCTCCACACGCCTTTCGAAAGCGAGACATCAGGCTTTACCATCGACTGGTGGATGCGTCCCTCGGCTTACAAAGGCAGCGCTACCTTCTCCTCCAGTGTCTTCAGCTCCTCGTGCGACGGCAACGGTGGCGTCTCCGTCACCCTTGATGGCAAGAAGGTCTCCTCTGATGCCGGCTTCGTCATCCTTAACGAGTGGCACCACTATACCATCGTCTATGAGGCCGGCTCTGTTACCTTCTGGCGCGATCTTATTCCTATCAGCAAGCCAACGGCCAAGCTCGGTTCCACCTCTCCTGCCTGGAACAGCGATGTCATCATCGGCCACGAGGAGAGCAGTTTCAACGGCCTTATAGACGAGTTCCGCATCTGGAATACCGCCCTCAGCGAGGAGACTCTTCGCCGCTATTGTAATGCTCCCATATCGGATATCACATCAGCACAAGCTGACAACGGACTCTGTGTCTATTACGACTTCAACCAGAACGGCGGCGATGTTGTTGACCGCACATCAAACGGTCTCAATGCCTTTCGCATCAACTTCGGTCCCGACGGCGATGCCTGGAATTCAGCATTAGGTGTCTTCACCATCGACCTTGAGGCCGAGCCCTCCGGTGACCTCACGTCCCGTTACCTCACCAATTACAAACGTCCCTACCGCACTGCAGCCGGCACTGTTAACCCCACCAACAGCAGTCGCTTCCTCCGGCTTGAGATGGGTACTGCCCGCAGCGGTTGGAAAGAGGCTAACGCCGTCAAGAACGGTAGCATCGTCACAGGTGCCCACGTGGACACGGCTCACGGCAACGACATCACCATCGAGACGATCTGGAGCAATTTCGCCGACGAGCTACACGACTACCACCTGTGGCAGGCCATCACCCTGCCCGCCGGTCATTACACCTTCTCGTGTACCCTCAGCGACGGAACCGACACGCAGACCAGCCGCATTGTCGTCAACTACGGCTCCAAGCTTGTAGGCGAAGATGACTGCGAGACTGCCGCTCTTGCCTGGGACATGCTCAGCAACTGTACGGTCAGTTTCTCCCTACCGCAGACTTCCGAGATTTCGCTGGGCGTCATCGTCAATATGACTGGTCAGTCATGCCTCAGTTTCAGTTCGTTCAAGCTCGAAGGTATCCCCTTCGAGTACCTCAAGGGTGCCGACGAGACACCAGCCTACACCTCACTGGCAGCTTTGGTAGCAGAATATACGGGCGACGGCAACAACTACCATAGCGTAATGTACGACCCCACGACCGTAGCAGACTATCTGGCTGCTCTCGAAGCCGCCCAACTGGCTCTTGCTGCCCGTACAGCTACCGACGAAGAGTACGCCGCCCTTGAAACCGCCCTCAGGACCACCTATGAGGCCATTGAAATCCGCCGTGACCTTGATAATGGATGCTACGTCATTACCAATGCATTATTCAGAGAGGGTGTGGTAAAGGCCATGTATGCTTTTGACAATAATCTCGTGGCATGGAACAACGTCGATTCGCTCAACCCGAACTTCCTTTGGGAAGTTCGTTACATCGACACCACCAAGAAAGGTTGCCGCTATACCATCCGTAATGTCGGGACACAGCGTTACCTGTCCTATACTGACGCAGACTATGCCCGATTGGGTGATGAGCCAATTCCTCAGTATGTCTGCTTCGTTGAAGACAACACCTGCGCCATCCGTTGCGAATCAACAGGACTCGACTACTATCCCGACTTCCACATGAACGGCTATGGCGTTGGTGGACGTGTCGTGGGCACAGCCCCCTCCGATGCCGTCAATGGTCCTTCGGTCTGGATCTTCAGACCTCAGTCAGACCTCGATCCTCAGCCTTCAAACTTCATCGACGGTTCTAAGAACGCTCCTGCAGACGACTTCACCGACCAGTTCCCCCAGATCTATGACGTAGCCCAGCTCAGCACCAACAGCCCAGGTGCAGGACGCAACGTGCTATCGTCGCTCCTCGACGGCAAGGCATCTACCTCCTACCAGACTCGCCCGACCCTCCTCACACCAGAGGAATTGGACTCCGTCGGCAAGCCATACATTGAGATTGCATTGCCCAACCCCGTTCAGTCCTTCTGGCTCTACACCCGTGCCTACAGCACCACAAAGACGCTCCTACGCCCCATGCGCATCACCGTCAGCGCCTCAGCAGATGGCGAAGAATGGCATAATTGCCACACTATCCTGAATATCGGTAATGCCTACCCGCAGGATGACGGATTCATCACCGAGAAGGAGTCTGAGTGGTATTCTCCCCTCCTCGACCTCGGAACTCTCTGCAACTACATCCGCATTATTGTCGATGAGGTGAACTATCGCAGCCACACGGCTCAGGACAATAACTTCTTTACCGATTTCGGTCTTTCGGAGCTCCAGCTCTATTCTCCCTTCGACACCAGTATCGGAGAAAATGTAACCCGTAAGCTGTCAAATAGCCAATCCATTTATGACCTCAGTGGCCGACGGCTCCACACGCAGCCTACAGAGAAAGGGCTCTACATCATGAACGGACGAAAAATCATTGTGAAATAAAAATGATATTTTATAGTAATTCCCAATCATCAACGTTATGAAAAAGATTCTTTATTCCCTTGTCCTCGGTGTGCTATGCGCCGGAACAGCAATGGCTCAGGAAGCTCTCTGGAGCGGCAGCCAAGTTACTTCACCCGTTGTCAACGCTGACGGTACCGTCACGTTCAACATCGTTGCGCCCAAAGCCGTTAAGGTAGAGATTACCGGCGACTTCCTCGCACCACAGAAGATTGAAACCCCAAGGGGTTCCTATGAAGCACCCGGCGTGGCTGAGCTCACCGAACAGAACGGCGTTTGGACCTATACCACTCCCCGTCTCGCTCCCGAGCTCTATTCCTACACTGTCCGTGTCAACGGCATGAGCATTCTCGACCCCTCCAACGTCTATGTCAACCGCGACATCGCTTCCCTCACCAGCATCTTCATCGTCTCCGACGCCAAAGGTGACAAGGGTGACCTCTATCGCGTCAACGAGGTGCCCCACGGCGATGTGGCTAAGGTATGGTACGATAGCCCCACTCTGAAGATGAAGCGCCGCATGACTGTCTATACCCCTGCCGGTTATGACAAGGGGAAAAACTATCCCGTCCTCTACTTGCTGCACGGTGCAGGCGGTGACGAGGATGCCTGGACAACCCTTGGCCGTGCTGCAGAGATTATGGACAATCTCATCGCCACAGGAAAGGCCAAGCCCATGCTCATCGTTATGCCTAACGGCAACACGAATTGTCAAGCCGCACCCGGTGCCTGGTCAAAGGGCATGTACGTACCCTCGTTCATGGGTAGCCTCGACCAGCCCGCCGTCGCTTCGATGGACGAAAGTTTCCCCGACATCGTGAAATACATCGAAAGCCACTACAAGGTCGCCAAAGGCAAAAAGAACCGTGCTATCTGCGGTCTCTCCATGGGTGGAGGACACTCCTTCGCCACCTCCAAGCGCTACCCCGACATGTTTGATTACGTAGGCCTCTTCTCTGCCGGACTACATATCAGTGGAAACAATCAGGGTAAGTCGTTCTACCAGATGCTGCAGGAGAGCAGTGAAGTGAAGGCCGAGCTGGCCAAGCTCTTCGCCGCTAAGCCTGCCCTCTATTGGATTGCCATCGGCAAGACCGACTTCCTATACCAGCAGAACGCTGACCTGCGCCGTTATTTCGATGAAAAGGGATACCCCTACGAATACCTCGAAACCGAGGGCGGACACATCTGGCGCAACTGGCGTATCTACCTCACTGAATTTGCCCAGAAAGTCTTCAAGTAAAAAAAACTGAGATTTTTCTTGCATATTCGTTCGGCTTGCACTATCTTCGCAGCCGAATTGCGGAATTAGCACATCGGTAGTGCATCGGCTTCCCAAGCCGAGGAGGCGGGTTCGATTCCCGTATTCCGCTCAAGGGGCGTCCACGACGCCCCTTTTATTATAGCATTTTCAAGCTTTTACTTGACCACGTAGTTCAGGAACTCACCAATGCGGTCGAGCCACGTATAGCTGCCTGTGCCAGGTGAAGCGGTACGCTGGAAGCAGTGGTGACGAGTGGCCAGCGTATGCAGCTCGCTCTGGATGCCCATGCTACGCATCTTCTCCCACGTCTTCACAGAGTTCATAGCAGCATAGCCGTCAGCATCGCCGTGCAGGAAGAGCATGGGCGCTGTCTTGAGATCAAAGCTGAATTCCGGCACCAACAAGGCTTCATCCTCGTTGCCTCCGCCCGTATTCGTTCCGTCTGCCCCATCGGTCAGCGCATAGGCAGGATAGATGCCAATGCCCCACTGGACATTGCAGGGCTGCTTATCGATGTCATCAATGGGAAGGTAGGACTGATGAAGCGATGAGGTAACCCCCATCAGCGTAAGGTGACCGCCGGCACTACTGCCCATAATACCTATCTGGTTGGGGTCAAGGCCGTATGACTCAGCCTTACTGCGCACGATGCGGATAGCGCGCTGCAGATCCTGCCAGGCTGAGGTGTGCTTGGCCAGTCCGCTCTCAGAGGTAGGACGCGGCGTGCGGTACTTCATGGTCACAACCGTCATACCTCTTTCGTTGAGATAACGTCTCGCAGGAGCCACCTCGAAACCATCGGGGTCATTGCCCATATAGCTGCCACCTGAATAGATTATCTGTATTGCCTTTGTCTTCAGTTCCTTGGGGAAGTGCCATTCCAGATAAGGCTTGCACTGCCCGTCTTGCGCACTAGGCATCTTGCCTTCAGGCCACACATCCTCAGTCGTTTTCTCCTTCCTTGCATCGTCGCTGGCATAACGTTTCATAAGATCCTCCTCAGGTTGAAGTTCTCCCAGGAAACCCATCTGTCGCATGAATTCAATGCCGCGTTCCAGCCCAAAAGCACCATGTCCCTTGTTCGGATAGAGATGCAGTTCGGCAGGAACCTTGTGCTTGCGCAGTTCACGATAGATTAACGTAGAGCCATTGGGAGTATAAGGATCCGTGCCGCCATGATGCAGGCTGATGGGGCAAGTCTTTTCGTCGAACTTGAAAATAGAGGATAAGCGCACGTCGATGCCATAACCCTGACGAGAAGCCGGAATACCCTCCTCACCGTCGGTGGTCACATAGGCCGGCGCGTTAATCAACGCCCAATTGATGTGACAAGGCACACTATCCAGTTTATCTACGGGAGCGTAGGCCGGTGTCTGTGAGCTGGTAGCTAACAATGTAGCCAAATGCGAGCCTGCCGACATCGAGATAACGCCAATACGTTCCGGGTCGAAGCCACGTTTCTTGGCCTCGCTGCGTACCATACGCACAGCACGCTGACCATCCTCCCAAGCCGTCTGGTAGATGGGAATGCCCTCAGGACGCGGAGTGCGATAGACGAAGTTCACACATTGGAAGCCTAACTTGGTGAACGTCTCACGCCACATTTTGATGAGACCCACGTCGCAGCAATTATAATATCCTCCGCCCGAGATGAGAATCATGCAACCCTGCACGGAAGTCTCCTTGGCAGGAGCGTCGAACCACTCCAGATAGGCCACACGATGCTTATCGGCCTTAAATTCCTTGCTACCCGCCTCGTCGGTCATAGCGGCGATTTGGTGGGGCTGTGCATCAGGCATCTTGCCCTTAGGCCAGATGGTTTCGCGTTCCCAGGCAAAGATATTCAGGGAACAACATACGCACAGCAACAAGACGAGCTGTCTCACATTCAAAATGGAATACGGTTTCTTCATAATGGTACGATATTAATTCGGGTGCAAAAATACAAAGTTTTTTTGAATCCACCTATAATTTGCCTTTTTCTTACGACCGAGCGTAGAATCAGCACGGTTTATAGGATCTGTATCAGCCGGACAGGTCCGAGGAGGCCGGTAGGACGGAGCGCGGCTTGAGGTGAGGGACCATTAATGACCCAGGTGCGACGCTCCTCGCGAGGCAGGCGGGCATCATAGACGAGACGGTTGTACCAGGTGCTGGTGACTTGGACGGTAAGACGGTTGGTACCTCGTCGGATGTAGCGGGTAATATCGGTCTCGTAGGGCTCGGCCCAGAGGGTGTCGACGACGTGACCGTTGATACTGACAACAGCAATTTCCTCGACGGCACCGAGGCAAAGGAGGTAGCGTGCGGATTTGTCCTTGTGGTCGAGTCGGAAACTGGTCTCGTAGGTGGCCGTGCCAGAGAAGGCTTTGCCCTCATCGGTAAAAGGCAAGTCCTTCCACGGTTTCAGCTCGGTGAGGGTAAGCGACGTATCGATACCCCAGCCTTGCGGGAAGGTGAGCGTCCAAGACAATTGAGAGTTGAGAGTTGAAAGTTGAGAGTTCTGTTGCCTGACACCCGTTTTGCCATCGTGATGGAAGACCACAAACAGCATTTGACCCCGACAGAGGTCGAGATTGAGGTTAGCGTAGTCGCCGTCCTGCTGGGTGGCGATGGGCGTGACGCTACCGTTCATAGGGTTCCATACTTCAGCGCGTCCCCTCTGTAAGAATGAAACGTTGCCGCTGAAGGCTTGCTCCTTTTCGGGGCAGACCATATACCAGTCGGTGCCGTCGTCCTGACGGTGGAGCCAGCGCAGGCCCGTGACTTTCACGTCGGGCTGGAGCCCAAGCTGTTGCAGAGCATCGGACAGTGGTGTACCCTGAATGACATTCTTGCTGGCAAAGAGCCGCTGTTTGGCCTCTTGGAACCGCCAAGTTTGTTGACGGTCGGCAGAGAGGGTGGCGATAGCCGTAGGTTCGTCAGCCACGAGGCGTCCGCCAAGTGCCACAAGCTCGCAGAGGCGTTCCAGCGTTTCGGGCAGGAGGCGTCCGCGTTTGGGAATCCACAGCAGGTCGTAGGCGATGCCTTCGGGCGTCACCCAGCGGCCGTCACGGACGCTGATACGGTGCAGCAGGGCATCGGTGTTGCAGTAGTCGTAGGTGAAGCCCTCGGGGAACGGAATATATTGGTCGGGCTTCTGCTCGGTCTCGTCGCCCAGATACCAGAGAACTCTGCTCACGGGCCGTCCGCGTTCGAGCATGAAGGCACAGCGGGCCAGATATGTGTTGAAGTTCCGCATGTAGGGCCACCACGTCTGTTTCCTAAGAAATGGGGTGCCGATGGCAGAACCGAAAGACGTGCCAGGGAAATAACGGTCGGCAGCTGGGTTATGGGTATAGGTATGGAATATAGTGTGCGTTACGCCCTCGACCATGTTCTGGTTGGCGACCTCGCGCAACATGCTCAGGTGCTCGTCCCAGGTGAGGACGAAGGAGGTGAAAGACTCTGCACTGACGCGAGGCTTGCCGTACATACGCGCTGCGGAGGCTGTGGGGCGGATGGGCTTGAAGTTGTGGTTGTCGAGGAAGTGGCCGAAGGGTTGCCAGTACTCGGTCATCGGCACGTCGGCATATTTGTAGTATTCCATAGGCCCGGCGGGGAAGATGTCGCCAGCGGCGGTCTCGTAGCTGGCCGTCATGCCTTTCTCATGGGCGAGGTGCGTCATGTGACCGTAGAAGTTCTGCGTGAATAGTTCGTGAATGGTGCGCCGCCAGTCGGCAAGGAACTGGCTAGTCTGTTCGCGGTCGTCCATCACCCATCCGAAGAGGGCGGGCATCCACGTGGTCAAGTTATAGTGACGACGCTGCTGGAACTCCTCTTTCATATAGCGCGTCCAGGTCTGCGAGACGCACTCCCAGCTATCCATCAACATGTTATTAATGAGTCCCTTCAGCGGACCGTCGGCAAGACGGCCAATGTAGCTGTTGAACTGATAGGAGACGAAAGCGGTGTCCAGTTTGTTGACCTCCCATCCCGTGGCCTCCTTTGGGGCAGGGCCATTCTGCCGGCCAGTGTTCACGTGACCGATGCGAAGAATGGTCCATCTACCCTTCGGAGCTGTCCAGTGCAGGTGGCCGTTGGCGTCCATCATATCAGATATGTCCAGCACCTCTGCCCTATGAACGTAGGTGGGCTCCTCTCCCTTTGGGCTGTGGACAGGATTGAGTCTTGTCCTTGAAGTCCATCCAGCCTCCATCTCCCAGTTATTGCCGCGGGCAGCCGTCAGGAACCGCATATAGCGGATGTGCATATCGTGCAGGTTGGTGATTTCCACCTGATAGGTGGGCTCTCCCCCATCCCACCCTTGTAGGGAGGAGCCAGAAGGATTTAAGGCAAATGTCATTCCCTTCTCCGAGTCCTGCCAGTTGGCAAATGGGAAGTCTGAATCGAGCAGCACCTGATCACCAGTCGTAATGCGCACGTGAATATCGGGCTGCACGGAGAAGGGATGATTGAAATCGTTGATGGGGTTGAACTCCACCGAGCGGGGTCGCTCGCTGTTCTTGAACTTCAGACAGAAGCGATACGGCCTGCCGGGCTGCGTCGGAGGCATCACAAAGTCCTTGCCATCCATCAGCAGCGCCGTCCATTCCTGCTGGTGGTCGTCGGCTTCAATCTCCTCCACCTCGCAGTAACGGCCCGTATCGCCCTGGGGCGTAGGGAAGGCCAGCACGGAGATGTCCTGCCAATTACGCCAATCCTCTTTGGCATCAATGAGCAACATGGAGTCCACCACCTGCCCCCCTTCCACGTCGGTACGAGTATAGACGAGGTGTCGCATGGCCTGCTCGGGTTTGATCCACGGCCCTCCGCTCATTGCCCAACCCGGGCAGGTCTGAAGGCTGAAGCGCATCCCCAAACGGTGTGCCTCGGTAGCCGTGTGGCGTACCAATTCCTCCCACTTGGGTGTCAGACATTCAATGAACTCCTCCGTACCGGGCCATACATCGTCGTTCATACGTCCGTGAAACAGCTGTACACCCTGTATGCCCGACTGCGCAATAGCCTCCAAATCTTGGGTGATTCCCTCGCGACTCACGTTACCGTTGACGAAGTGAAACCATGTCTCAGGATAGAAGATGTCTGCGGGCTGAAGGAACATCTTCCTATCGGCCGCGTTAAACGGATGATGTAGCAAAGCCGAGTCGGGCACAGCGGGAATCCTACAGGGTTCTCCAGCCTGAAGGAACTGCGGCTGGACCAAAACCAGCATCAAAATGAGCCACGCAATGGATTTGAAACTCTTCATAGTCCTTGATTTTAGTTAAGAGTTAAGAGTTAAGAATTAAGAGTTAAGGGTTAAGAGTTATTCTCTCTTTCATCATCCATCAATAGTACGTTCCCCTGACTTAATTATCCCAATTCCTTCATTTGGAGAAACGAACGTAAATGATAATGACGTATTCCCTGATAGTTCGTTCCATCAAAAAGGTCATCCATTGAAACAACTATCTTAGGATGATTATCGGCGATTAGCAATAGATTTCCGAATTCCCTTTTTATCGTCTCTTCTGTCGAAAGCAAATAAGTCGTTTGAACATAAAGGGTCTGATTCTTTTTTTGTGCAACGAAATCTATCTCACTTTTTTGTAATTGCCCAACAGTGACGTCGTACCCTAAACGGATAAGATGCAGGAAAACGACGTTTTCAATCACTTTTTCAATACTAGGCAAACGATTGCTTCCTATAAGACTGTTCCGAATGCCAATATCTTCAAAATAAAACTTATCATTTAATTCGAATAACCGCTTTCCATGAATGTCGTAACGATTCACACGATTAATTATGTACGCATTGCACAGATATTCCAGATAGTTAAGAATGACTTTTGTCGAAGAATCTATCTGCTGCCCTTTCAAATATCTCACGACACTGGAAGCCGAAATAATCTTACCGACATTATCTCCGAGAAATCGCACGAGATTTTTCAATAAGGGAACATTGCGTATTTCTTCCCGTTCAACAATATCTTTTAATATAATGGTATTATACACATTTTTCAGATAATCGTCTATCAGGTCTCTTTCATCAAGCCCAATGCGGCTGAGTTGTGGCATACCACCGTTAGAAAGATAGCTTAGTAATGATTGATTATCGTCGGGAAGATGATGAAATGAAAGAAACTCAACGTAGTCAAGACTTTGAATGTGATATTCCACACAACGTCCCGAAAGAAAAGTTGATAGTTCGCTCGACAAGATTTTGGCATTGCTTCCCGATATTATAATCTCGCATTCCTCTTTTGCATGAAAACTTCGGAGGCTCAATTCAAAATTAGCAATGTTCTGAACCTCATCAACAAACAAATAATTGGGAATGCTCTCAGACAAATGCTCTGCGACATATTCCGTCAGTTCACTATGCGTTCGAATAGCTGCGAACTTCTCATCATCCTTATCAATATAAATGATATTACATTTTTTTTCGCTCTCCTCCAAACGCTGAATGAGTTGTTTCATAATGAAACTCTTACCCACTCTTCGCTGGCCAGTCAAAGCAATGATAAGACCTTTACCATAAAGCCTTTCTATTTTTTCCACATAGTCGGGTCTACTGATATTTTCCATACAATCTTTATTAAAATCCGTGCAAAGATAATGCATTTTGTGGAGTATAGGAAAAGAATTTAAGAAAAAATATCGTTTTGTGGAGTATAAGTCACAGATCTTCTTTCCTAGAACCGATGGACCTGGAGGACAAATTATAGTCGAAAGGTCAAAAAGTCAAAAGGTCGAAAATTCAGCTGTGGTTCGGCAGAGGTTCGAGATGGGTTCGGCAGGGGTTCGAGAGGGGTTCGAGAGACCTTCGAGAAAGATTCGGTAAGGTAAGGAAAGGGTAAGAAACCTATATATACGGCGGATTGAACGATTGAACGACGAGCCGCCAGCCAAGACCTATTCCTTCATCCTCCGTTGTAAGGTACGGTTTTACTGCCAGCGCGGCGGCACCGCGTTGGCAGCCAGGTGCCTTCTCACTGGCAGCGCGGTGCCGCCGCGCTGGGGACGAGGTACGTAGCTCGCTGGAGTTACGCCCTTGCTTCGACGTTCGATCTTCGAACCATCTGGCTTGCTTCAACAGATCTGTTGTGACACAGTATACAGTATACAGTTATTTTTTTAGTGTGGGTAGGGTATGAAGGGGACCTTCGGAAGGCTAAGGGGGGTAGGGCGCAATATAAAAACTGTATACTGTATACTGTTTCCCTGCGGAGGAAAAACTATCTCCCTGGGCAGGGAACAAATTTTCTCTAGGCAGGGCGCAAAAAAAAACCTCTTCACTCCTTTAAGGAAATGAAGAAAGTCTACGAGTCAACGGGTCAACAAATCTACGAGAGTAAACACAGAA
>Ga0310696_10004492_pt1 | contig 17108 bp, 14 predicted proteins | sample AusTroGonzalo_MG_4_FD_203885 | JGI IMG/M metagenome (GOLD analysis project Ga0310696, IMG submission 203885) | Bovine rumen microbial communities from tropical cattle in Woodstock, Queensland, Australia - Gonzalo_02 (v2) (version 2) | ecosystem: Host-associated > Mammals > Digestive system >...
TGGAAACCGCATTGACATATCCGCTCCAAATAAAAAATTTTCAAGCGGCCGTAACAGTGTAGGCATGTTAGAGGAAGTACTTAAAGAAAAAGGTCGTCCCTTGGACATTATCTACAAATTCGACGCCAACGGTAAAGGACTTGGAACCAGTAAATGGGAATAATGTTTTCAGTAAACTTATAAGGAAATTACAAATAGTTTTATAATCGCCCATTTCATCGGGATTTTTTAGCCTGGCAATTTCTGTCAGGCTTATTTTTTCCCGTTTTGAGACTCTTTTTTCCTACCGTGGGACTGTTATTTCCTGAAAATTGCTTAATTTTGCAGACAAATCAGGAATCGTATAAATTTATAATCAATATTAATACAAGAATTCAACAAATCATATTAACGAATGAAGAGAACAATTTTACTCCTTTTGTCGGTTATGATGACTATCATCATGACGGCAGGCAACGTGACTCCCGAACAGGCTCTGCAACAGGCGCAGAACTTCCTGCAGCAGACGCCCACGGGTATGAAGAGGAGTCAGGCTGAGGTTCCCCAGCTGAAGATGGCGGGACGTGTCAGCGGACTCTATGTGTTTAATGCTGAAAGGAACCAAGGTTTCGTCATTGTGTCGAACGATGACCGTACTGCACCCGTTCTGGGCTATAGCGAGACGGGAAACCTCGACCCGGACAACATGCCCTGTAACATGCGTGCTTGGCTTCAGGGCTATGCCGACGAGATTGCGTGGCTGAACGAGCATAACGTCCAGCCGGCAGCATCACCAGTTTCTCGCCGCGCGTCAGACGTCAAGGAGCCCATCGCCCCACTGGTAAAGACGCATTGGAATCAAAATGCGCCGTACAACGACCAGTGTCCCTACTATAAGAAGGAAGGCGATAGTTACTCCTATAGTCTCGATGGAGGAGAGGGTTACAAACACTGCGCTACTGGTTGTGTGGCAACGGCAATGGCTCAGGCTATGTATTATAATCAGTGGCCGAAAGAGGCTACTACAGCCATTCCTGCATATACTTGGGAAGAGATTTCTTTAGAACTGCCTGCCACGACCTTCGACTGGGACAATATGCTGTTATCATACGGAGATGGTGCCAGTGCCGAACAAAAAACGGCTGTAGCAACGCTGATGCAGTATTGCGGCTATTCTTTGCAAATGACCTATGGCGAATCTTCTTCTGCCAGTACTGCAGACATAGCCGATGCACTTAAAAGCTATTTCGATTATGCGACGACGACAACTTATGTCCAACGCAGCAACTACACGTATGCCAATTGGATTGAGCTCATCTACAACGAATTGAATCAGGGACGTGCTGTTATCTATCGCGGATCATCGGCAGGTAGCGGCCATTGCTTTATCTGCGACGGCTATCAGGGTGAAGACTTCTTCCATTTCAACTGGGGATGGGGTGGTACCAGTGACGACTACTTCAAACTCTCTGCAACGAATCCTTACGAGCAGGGTATTGGCGGTAGCAGCAGTAATGAGGGTTTCGTTTATGCCCAAGGCGCCGTCGTAGGTATTCAGAAGAACGGAGGCACGGGAACCGTATTGAATAATACCGGAAACTTCGATCTTGTTGATAATGGTGTCACTTTCAGCGCCAATCCTACGCAATATCAGGAAGTGGAGATGACGCTGAATATCGGAAATGACGGCCCTGACGATTTCGACGGGGATATCGGGTGTGAAATATGGTATGAGTCCAGTACGGACAATTGGGAATGGTTACGAGATTTATATTGCCACTCGTTCATTCCTGTTGGTGGCGGTACTGCTACCGTGAAATTTATCCCCCGGACGGCAGGCAATTATAAGGTGAAGCTTTTCCGAGGTAACAATTATATTACTAATGCAGAAGATCAAGAAATTGACCATATATTTTCTGTGGCTGAAGGTTCCTCAGTTCCTACCACCGACAATATTAATCTGGGACGTAGTTTGTCTGTCGAGACTGAAGAACTCATTAGTGGTAATTCTTATAATATCTATGGATCTTTGTTTAAAGGCACGCTTACCGTTACGAATCCTGATCCAGACAATAATTACAATGGAACATATCAATGTGATTTGTATGATATGAATTATTCATGCTTGTTTCATTTTGTAGAGAAGATAACTGTCCCTGCCAATGGCAGTATCAACATTCCTATAGCATCTACAGGATTAGACATCGGGAAAAACTATTATGTTTATGTTACTTATATAAAGGAGGGTAATTGGACTGACTGGGATAAGGTTGCTACTTGTACTGTCAACCCAGGTATTGTGACTTATAAGGCAGACGGAACCGTGGCATCTATCAGCAAAAAGACGTCAGACTTCTATGACGCTCCTGACGACATATTGGCGGTAGATATAACAGGAGCGGGCATTACGTCGGCTACGAGTGCTGAGCCCAACTGCCTGTTTATTATTGGTGAAGGAGAAGAGTCTCCCATTGGTGTCGGTAACGTCGTAGTCAAGAGCGGCTCAACATACACTGCCACTAATATTGAATTGACTGATGGTAGCGAATTCTATTCACCCGTTGACTTTACGGCTTCGAATATCGAGTTCACCTACTATAATGATCGCTGGGCAGATGGTACGAACGGCTGGAACACTATCTTCCTGCCCTACGACGTATCATGGGTGACGGCCGATGATGATGAGATCATTGACTGGTTCCACAGCGACAGTGATACAGGCAAGCAGTTCTGGGTGAAGCAGTTCGTCAGCGATGAACCCGGTGTGGTCAATTTCGACTTCGCGAACGAGATGAAGGCCAACACACCGTATATCATTGCTCTCCCGGGCGACCATTGGGGTGCAGACTACGACCTCAGCGGCAAGACCTTAAAGTTCATCGGTCAGGATGTCACCGTTTATAAGAGCTCACCAGTTGCGGTGACTGGCGGCTATTATCGTTTTATCGGTGACACCAAAGCTGTAGGCACAGAAAACATTTACAGCCTCAATGCCGATGGCAACCAGTTCGTGTTGGACGATGGCAGTGCTCCTTTCCGTGCGTACTTCAAAGCCAACATGTTCGACCGCTCTGAGAGCAGCCTGAGCATTGGCAATGGTGGCGGCACGACGGGCATCGAGAACAATAACCGTGAAACAATAAACAATAACCGTTATTACGACCTGCAGGGTCGTCGCGTCGAGAATCCCACTAATGCGTGCCACACTTCGACCTTTAGGTTGAAGAAGGGTGTCTATATTAAGAATGGCTGCAAGGTCGTGATTAAGTAATCATAAATTTCAAACATCAAATTTCAAACTTCAAAATATGAAAAAGTCATATATCAAACCCGAGATAATTGTGATGGTCTCCGACCTGCCCTACATGCAGCTATTGGCAGGTAGTTTAGGTGCCAATGACCAGATTGATCCCAGTATGGCACCCATGTTGTTCGGTGAAGAAATGGAGCAATGATTTGAGACCGATATAACAAATATTAAAAACAAGTAAGTATGAAAATGAATCTTATGACCTCTACAGCCGGAAGACGGGCGCTCACCGTTTTCTTTTGCTGCGCTATCACTGCCTCGGCACAAGAAATCCAGACGGACAGGAACCGGACATACCGCATTACGCTGGGTAACGTGCAGTATGCCCATCACGACGAGAAGATGTCGGCGGGTGAAGCCGTCGGCAAGGTGCTCTCCGGCGTACTGACCGGCAAGACAGAAGTGCAGGCCACCAAGTACGAGGGGGATGTGAAGAACGCCATCGTCAAGGGACTCTCCGGCGCCCATCGCTATCGGTACAACGACGGGCTGCTGCAACTGAACGACGTCGTGGAGGAAGGCAATCTCGTGGCTGATGCCGTCATCACCAACATTCAGGCAAAGTCGGACAGCCGCACATGGAAGGACAAGGACGGCAAGACACAGGTTACGACCACATACAAAGGAATCGTCGAGGCCATGCTCACGCTGAAAGACGCGAAGACGGGCGAGATTGTTGCCAATCCGACGTTCAGTGGCTCGGGCATGGGCAGCTCTTCGTACTCCGATTCCGACAAGGCTATCCGCGATGCCATTAGCCGTCTCTCAAACCGTATTACCGAGTGGCTCAACAAGTACCGCCCGCTACGGGCCAACATCATCGAGGGTGCTGCTGCCAAGAAGGACAAGCAGAAGGAGGTCTATATCGATTTCGGCAGCAGCGAGGGAGCCTATGCCGGCCTCCACATGGGCGTCTATACCGTCAAGACCATAGCGGGTCGCGAGTCCAAGTCGCAGATTGGCAAACTGAAGATTGAGGCCGTGGAGGGCGATGACATCAGTCGCTGCAAGGTGCAGAGCGGTGGCAAGGACATCAAGGCCGCCATCGACGCCGGTGAAAAGTTGGTGGTAATAAGTATCGACTAAAAATAAACACAACAATGAAAAACAAGTAAATATGAAAAAGATTCTTATGACATTTGCAGCTATCCTTTGCTGCGCAATGACAACAGTAGTGAATGCCCAAAGCTCAGTAGAAGACTTATTAAAGTCCGCTGAGCAGAAAGCCAAGTTAGCCGACAAGAACCCTGAGAACGGCAAGATGCAGTATCAGGCAGCAATGGCGTTTATCGCTGACGGACTGGGCGAGAAAAAAGATTTTGACCGCGCCCAGACCTACGCCTACCGTGCTTATCAGATTGCTCAGGATCACCCTGCACCACAGGACACATTGAAAGGACTCAGCTGCAATGCACTCAGTCTGATTTACATGGGTAAGGAAAGTTGGGATATCGCCTACGACTTCATGGATCTGACGATGGATGCTTTTGAGGAAGAACTGGGCAAATCTAATCCTGCGACCAACGGTATCAAACTAACCTATGGCAATTTAATGTTAAAAGCGCGTCCCGTCCATGCATTTTTCAGGATTCAAGAGGCCTTCAATAACAACGAGGCAGCACCGATGTCCCAACACATTAACAACATGATGCAGGCAGGTGTTGTGCAAGAAATGAGTATAGAGATGTATATCGCTGAGATGTCCAAGCGCTACCACCATTGCATACCGAGGATATATGTGGATTGCAAGCCGTATTACATCGTTCAGACTCCGGATTGGAACATAGAACGTCCGTTGGTAGGCTGGATGGCTTCAGGCTTATTACGTCCTGAGTCCGAGAAAGCTGCTGCCTATCAGGCCAGCCCGCTCATTGTCTGCGACGAGAATTATCAGTTCACAGTCGTACCCATGGAGGAGAAGGATAAATACGATTTGGATTACTATTTCACCCATCAACTTGCGAACCCACACTATCTGGATTTCAGAGACTGTAGTGCCGGCATCATATTCTTTAATCCAGTCAACTTCGACAAAATGGTCGCCAAGTACCGCGAATTCAAGGCAAATAACAAATAAACTGAATGATTATGAATAAAATTATAATGGCAGCTATCCTTTGCTGGGCAATGACAACAGTAGTGAATGCTCAGACGTCAGAGCCCGAGAGCAATATGGACAAGTATCTGCGCCTGTCGAAGGAGGCCGACGAGAACCCCACCAACTGGCAGGCTCAGTTGGAGGTGGGCCACATGCTGCTCGACAAGGAGAACAGCTTTTACAACATGTCGCGCGCCGCCAAATACTATGAGCGCATCTACCAGCAGGCCGCCGGCTTCAACAAGGAAGTGCCCGACTCCGTTGTCTTCGAGTCGATTGTCATGCTGATGACGATGGCTTCCGACAAGAAGGACGTGAAGAAGGCCTTGTTCTACACTGACGAACTGGTGCGTGCTGAGAAGATGGGTGTGGACGTCAACAGGGACTATGTTATCACCTGCGGCTGGATGGGCGTGGTGTATAGCCTGATGAACGGCGATCCTGCGAAGGCGTTGTGTTACATGCTGGATGTGCGCAAGCTTGCCACTGCTGAAAAGAAACCGGGCATTGACTATTCTGACCCGATGACCGTCATGCTGTACGAGAATCTGCTGTCGGAATACCGTAAGACGTTTGGCGACAGGCTGCCCGAATTTACCTTGGACGGCAAGAAGTATATCGTCATTGCCATGAACAAGTGGAATGTGGAGATGCCACTCATGGGCTGGATGGGCGGCGTTGACGACGATGGTAACGACGAGAAAGCCAACGAGCTAAAGCTGTTTTACGGTGAAGACGGCAAGGTCTATGACGACATGCACGGCGAAATGAACTACAGTTTCAATTTCACCAAGGATGGTTTCGTACCCCAGGAGGGCTACAATGTCCGCATGATTACCGTCACGCCCGAACAGCGTCAGAAGATGGTGGACGCCTACCACAACTACATGAAGAAGTACAAGAAGGACCAGAAAAAGTAGCCTTTCCCTGCCTGGCTTATAAGTCAGGTAATAGTTGGTCTGCTACTTCGCACAGTTCTGCGTACCACGATTCGCCAAAACGACGGATAAATGGTTCGCGCAGAAACTGATAGACGCGGATGTGTTCTGCTTGGCCTTTGACGACAGCATCCCTGCAGACCATCCATTTGTGGTAGTTCAAGCCTATGAGTCCGTCACCGAATTTCTTTTCGCGAATGGGATAGAGTGAGCAACTGATGGGTTTGCAAAAGTTGCTCATACCCTCGCGATAAGCTTTTTCCAACGCGCACAGGCAGTTGTCGCCATCATAACAGGTAAAGACACAATCCCTTCCCCTTACAATACTCGTTACCATCTCCCCATCACGATCGGCATAGGCTACGCCTTGTTGGTCTATGACGCTCTGTGCTGAAGCGGAGAGCATTGGCCACACTGTGTCGAGAGCATCCTCAATACTGGCAATCTCGTCGAGCGTCACTGGGGCACCATCACTGCCTTCGACACAGCAGATGCCTTTGCACTTCTCGTAGTCACAACAGAAGTATTCGGTCAAGATCTCAGAGGATATCAAGATGCCTCCTATTTCGAGAATGGGTGGGATGTTCATTGGAAATGAGTAATTAGAGGTGAGAGGTAAGTTACCAATTGATAGGAGTTATGCCGTTTTGCTGGAGATAGGCATTGCAGCGTGAGAACTGATGCTGTCCGAACCAACCACCACGATTGGCACTGAGTGGAGAGGGATGGACAGATTCAAGCACGAGGTTCTGTTGACGATTAATCATATACGCCTTCGAACGGGCATAGCCGCCCCAAAGCATATAGACCAGATGTTGACGATGCTGGGCCAAAGCCTGAATGGCAGCATCGGTAAACTTTTGCCAACCCAGCATAGAGTGGCTATTTGCCACATGGGCGCGAACGGTCAACGTGGCATTGAGCAGTAGCACGCCCTGTTCTGCCCAACGCGTCAGATTACCAGACACGGGAACAGGTGTTCCAAGGTCTTGCTCTATCTCCTTGAAGATATTCTGCAAAGAGGGTGGAAACTGCACTCCATCCTGCACGGAGAAGCTCAATCCATGAGCCTGTCCTGGTTCGTGATAGGGATCCTGTCCGATGATCACCACCTTAACCTGATTGAACGGACACAGGTTGAAGGCGTTGAAGATGAACCTGCCTGGAGGATAGCAGGTGCCGGCAGCATACTCTTGACGCACCGATTGGGTGAGCTGTTCGAAATAGGGTTTCTCAAACTCACCCTGCAGGTATTCCTTCCACGTAGGTTCTATCTGTACATTCATGTGTTCCTACAGCAATTTCTTGATTTCTTGCTCTACATCCTTCATCGTCTGCGAACGACCTACGATATTGTTGCCGCGATCGATCAAGAAGAACTCAGGTATATTTTGTACGTTATAAAGGGACAGAATCGACGAATTGATGCCGCTCTCATCGCGTACGCTAATCCAAGGCAGGGCAGCGGTCTGCTGTTTCCAGAAGTGTTCGTCACCATCGAGGCTCACCTGATAGATTTCCAGGCCTTGCGGATGATACTTGTTATAGAGTTCGCGCAGCAGCAGAATACGGGCAGGCGAATCATCCATTGCGAATATGTGGAAGTCGAGCAGTACCACCTTACCCTTCAAATCGGTTAAGTGGCGTTCTTGTCCTTTATTGTCGCGCAGGGCAATATCGATAAGTCCAGCTTCCTGAATCTTCGCGGCATCAATGCTGCTGCTTTCTGCATCGGCAATGCGCACGTTCTTCATGCCCTCAATAGCAATGTTGTGCAGGTTGGCGCCACGTTCAGCCGTTGGCCATAGGTGGTCCCAACTGGTGGCAACAGCAGCAAAAGCCTTGATGTCGTCACGATCGGTACGCGGATTGAAGAGCAGCGTGTTGCCTAATGTCTGGAACAAAGCAAAATAGGCGTACGCCTTGTCAGGATGAGCGAAGATGTAGCGTGCCTTCACATCCTTCTTGTAAGCATTGATCATAGCAAGAATACTATCGTTCGCCTGATCAACAGTCAGTGCCTCACTGCGGCTGACGTTGATGGCTCGTTGTAGCAGGTCCATCTGTAACAGGGCCAGTTCCTGAATCTTCTGACAGTTCTCAGAACCGCTAACCTCATACTTCGAAGCCATCTGAGGATATTCAGCCTTGATCGTCACCGTTTCGGTAGAGTCTATCGAGAGCGAGATAATCTGGTCGCTGATGCGCAGGCGATAAAACTCAGGAGCCTCCGTCTGGGCACCACTGAAACTGAAAGCACCATCGTCGCCCAGCTTCACAGAATCCAAGACGTCTATACCTGTCAACGCGATATTCTCAAAATAAAGCACTGAGTCTTTGGCGTTGGTAATGTTACCTTCTACATGGAATTTTTTCTCTCCGCACGAGGCCATTGTCAAGGCTGCAAGGGCGGCTATTACATATTTCTTCATCTTGCTTTTGTTATTTTTGCCTGCAAAGGTAGTGCAAACTGAGCGAAATACAAAGAAAAAAGTCATTTTTCTTTTATTTTCGAGGTGAAGCCTACCTTCTCCGAGGGAGAAAGATACGAATAAGCGAGCAAAGAACCAAAGGAAAACAGGTTTTTCTTTGGTTCTTTCGAGCGAGTGTCTCTTCTCGCAAAGCGAAAAGGTAGTGCAAAATTTCGATTTAGCGAAGGGAATGAGAATATATTTTCATTCCTGAGCGTGAGAAAGTATAATCGTTGTTAGAAAATCACTGTTTCAACAAGTTAAGCTTCTGCTGGGGAGCCAGCGCATTATTTACCTTTTCTGTATATTCCTTCAAAGTGAGTGATGCCGAGAGGGGCAGGTTACGGCTGGAGTTGCCAATACGGAACGTATAGTTACCTGCCTCTGTGAGCCACTGAGAACCTGCCTCGTCGAAGCTGGCAAGGTCGCGAACGGGAATGGTCATGGTCAGTGTCTGACTCTCGCCAGGTTGCAACTCGCGGGTTTTGACGAAGGCCTTCAGTTCCTGAGCGGGCTTTTCGAGTTTGCCCTTAGGGGCTTGTACATAGACTTGAGCGACCTCTTTGCCACTGACAGCACCTGTGTTCTTGACGGTGATGGTAACGGCAACGGAATTGCCGTTTGCCTTAACCACGGGCTTCGAGAACTCAAAGGTCGTATAGCTGAGACCGAATCCGAAGGGATAGGCCACCTCGCGATTGAAAGTGTCAAAGAAACGATAGCCCACATAGATGTCCTCGTCGTGGTTAGTATAGTCGTAGCCTGCAACCTGTCCTACATAACCTCTTGTCACCTCGTAGGTATAGAAGTCCATCGTGCCAGGATAACCCTTCGTAGAAGGATGATCAGTAGCAGCAAGAGGCCACGTCTTGGTGAGTTTACCAGAAGGATTCACCTTACCTGTGAGCAGGTCGGCAACAGAATTGCCACCTTCCATACCTGGCTGCCAAGCACAGAGAATGGCATCAGGATATCCGCTCCAAGAGGCAGTCTCAATGACAGAACCAGAGTTGATAATCACCACTACGGGCTTGCCTGCCTGATGGAAGGCATTGCAGACGTCCTTGATGAGAGCCTGCTCCTCAGGAACGAGGTTGAACTCAGTAGCGATATCACGGTCGATACCCTCACCAGCCTGACGTCCGATGGTGATAATGGCAGCGTCGGCACCAGCTACCTCCTTGTCGATAGCAATTGGAGAAATACCAATCTCAGGATATTTCTGCTGACCCATCATCTCCGTCTGGAACCATTTCGCAGGATGACGCTCTGCCTGGAATTTTACTCGTGCATAGTCAATGTACTTACGATAGATATCGGTAAGTGTAGCAGACGAATTGATACCTGCATTCTTCAAACCGGTAAGCATATCCACGACGTATGGCGGATGAACGCAACCAGAACCTGTGCCGCCAGAAAGGAAGTCGTAAGAGTTCTCGCCAAAGAGGGCAACTGTCTTTATCTTGCCGTCTTTCCAAGGCAGTGCACCGTTATTCTTCAGTAGTACGATACCCTCGGCAGCACTCTGACGGGTAATGGCGGCATGGGCTTCGAAGTCGGGCTTGTTGGTATAGGGATAATTGTTGAAGCTGGGCGTCTTGACGATATACTCCAACATACGACGCACATTGCGGTCAACGTCCTCCATGCTGAGTTTGCCACTCTTCACGCCTTCGATGATCTCCTGTACTTGAGCGGGCTGGCCAGGTTCCATCAGGTCGTTGCCAGCATGAACCTCGTTGATGGTGGGCAGACCATTGCGGATACCTATCCAGTCAGTCATCACGATACCCTTATAGCCCCAATCCTCGCGCAGAATTTTTGTTAATAGGTCGTGATTACCCATCGAGAACTCACCATTTACCTTATTGTAACTGGCCATAATCGTCCAAGGGTCACTCTCGCGGACAGCAATCTCAAAACCACGCAGATAGAGCTCACGTGCTGCACGCTGGCTGACTCGCTCATCGACAGCTGTACGATCCGTCTCCTGTGAATTGACGGCAAAGTGCTTGGCACTCACACCAGCACCCTGACTCTGTACACCCTTGATATAGGCGGCAGCAATCTTTCCCGTTACCAGTGGATCCTCGCTGTAGTACTCGAAGTTACGACCACACAGTGGATTGCGGTGCAGGTTCATACCAGGACCCAGAATCACGTCACAACGATATTCCTTGGTCTCATTGCCGATAGCCTCACCAACCTTGCTGACCAGTTCCGTGTTCCACGTCGAAGCCAGACACGAGCCAATGGGGAAGGCTGTAGCATAGTACGTCTGTGTCGTACCCTCGCGAGTAGGGTCGATACGTACTCCGGCAGGACCGTCGGTGAGCACCGTTGCAGGAATACCCAGACGCTCGATACGAGGTGTCGTACCAGCAGCACCTGCCACCAGATCGGCTTCACCGCCAACGACGGCTCCCGCTCCAAAGAAATTGTTAGCACCGCCAACCATCAGTTTGGCCTTTTCTTCAATCGTCATGGCCTTCAATACTTCGTCGATATTGTCGGCACGCAGTTTTGTTTGTGCAGTCATTGTTGATGCCATTAAAAGGAGCAGAGCTCCTGTAATCATTGTTCTTTTCATACGTTTTATTTTTGTTTGGGTTAATAGCAAATGGGGGTTAGCGGAAATAGACCTTCAACTGCTCAGCATAGTCAGCCAACTGGCGTGTGTCAATGTTGCCATAGCGTTGCCAAATCTGCTGACAGGGCAGCAACAGCGGACTGAACGTCACGTCGCGGCGATGAAGATAAGGGTCGCAATGCTGGTACACATCTAAAATCTCGACCACCAGTTTAGCAGGAATGCGCAACAGACGAGCCAGTTCTTGTACCTCAGGGGTTTCAGTGACCATCGTAATGGGCGTCAGACGGAAATAGAGGTCGAGTATCACCACCAGCATGATGGGGGTCAGACGTTCGTCCTCACTGATAGGACGGAAGTCACACTCAAAGGTTTCTTGCACATCGACACCCTCAAAGAAATCACCTCCAGAGTTGAACCCTATCATCTGGCGCCACAGTTTGACAGCACGGCTCAATCGACGTGGATTCTCGCCATATTCTTTCCAAATGCGTTCTATGCGAGGAGTACGCAGGCGGGCTATGTCGCCCAGCCTCTCGTGAAGCACTTCCGGATGGATGTGCAGTTCCAGACTGAGGTCCACCATTTCGCGGTCGTACGTTGGTTTCATACCTGTCGGTTTGCGCAGGTATTGTTGCATCAGCAACAGCCAATAATCGTCTTGCCAGGGTTGTTTTGTTGCCATATTCTGACTTTTTTCGGTTTTTATTTTGCAAATATACGAATTATTTTTTAATTTTGCACACAAATTGGAAGAACTTATGAGAAAAATCTTGCTTTGTGTGGTCCTGACGGTCATTGTCGGGGGCCTCGAGGCACAGAGTATACGCGACGAAATTCGCGATAACATCCGTTGCACAGCCGGCAACTATCTGGCTTACCCAGGACCTGCGCAGTTGAAACTGACGCCTGCTCCTGAGGGTAAGTATCCTTTCTATATCAGTCACTACGGACGGCACGGCTCGCGCTATCTCATCGGAGTCAACGATTACGAAGCCCCTTACGAGACAATGGCTAAGGCAGACAGTCTGGGCAAACTGACTCCATTGGGCAAGGACGTGATGCAAAGATTAGACATCATCCGCAAGGACGCTCGCAACCATTATGGCGAACTGACACATTTGGGTGCTCTGCAACACCAGCATATTATGCGACGTATGGTGGACCGCTTCCCTGAGGTCTTTGCTGACGGGGTGGATGTTGATGCCCGCAGCACAACATCTCTCCGTGTAATCCTGTCAATGGAGAACGCCATGATGCAGCTCTCCCGCATGTGTCCCAAGGTGTATATCCACCACAATGCCACAAAGTCTGATATGTACTACCTCTGTCAGTCCGACCCCCGCCTGGAGGCTATGAGAAATGATTCGGCCACACAGGCACTTCTCAATGACTTTAACCAGCGTTACGACACCAGCAGCCGATTGATGCAGTCGCTATTCAACGATACGGCCTATGTTCGTCAGCACATTGATGCAGGCAAACTAGACCATTATCTCTTCGAACTTGCCAGTAGCCTGCAAAACACCGACCTCACCCTGCAGATGACGCTTTACGACCTGTTTACCGACGACGAGTTGTATAACCATTGGAAGAAGAGCAATGCTTGGTGGTATGTCAACTGTGGCTTCTGTCCCGCGAATGGTGGCGAGCAGCCCTATAGTCAGCGAAACCTGTTGCGGAAAATCATCAACGATGCTGACAGTTGCATTCAGCTGAAACAGCCTGGCGCCCAACTGCGCTATGGTCACGACACGATGCTGTTGCCACTGGTGTGTCTGTTAGAAATTGATAATTATGAATTTGCCACCGACGACCTTGAACAGCTCGACCGCAAAGGCTGGGGCAACTACAAGGTGATTCCGATGGCTGGTAACCTCCAGCTTATCTTCTATCGTGCAAATCCTGATGACAAGGAAGTATTGGTCAAGGTGCTGCTCAACGAGAACGAGGTCCATCTGCCGTTAAAGAACCACAATGGCCCCTACTACCTATGGAGCGACTTCCGCGAATACTATCTAAAGAAACTTGATGCGTATGAGAAATAAAAGAGGTGAGAGATTACTTTCAGTCCTGACAGTAGTGCTCCTGACGCTTTCGGCGTGGGGACAGGTTAACGAGACGGAAGGACAGCCGCTATCGGCTTTCGAGCATATTAGCCAGAACCGCAACTTCTCGGCCAGCAACTACTGCATCTATCCCGACAGCACGCTGCCGGCACTGACTCCTGCACCTCAAGGCAAGAAACCTTTCTACATCAGCCACTACGGACGTCACGGCTCGCGCTATCTCAGCAATCGAAAGGGTTACGACATTCCGTATCGGATGCTCTACAAGGCTGACAGTCTGGGACTGCTCACCCAAACAGGCAAGGATGCCCTACGCGAATTGCGCCATATCATTGGTGACTCCGAAGGACACTGGGGCGACCTATCAGAATTGGGCAAGCGCCAACACCGTCAGATTGCCTGTCGCATGGTAGAACGGTTTCCAGAGGTGTTCAGCGATGATGCCTTTGTCGACGCCCACAGCACTACTGTCAGCCGTTGCGTGCTCTCGATGGGTGCCGCCATCCAGCAATTGGTGGCTCTCAACCCCAATCTGGACGTCACCATGCACGCCTCGAAAGAGGATATGTGGTACATGAACCATCAGGACACGCTGTTGCGCAATCGGATGGAAACCCCTGAAACCAAACTGGCATACACTACTTTCTACAAGCCGCTCGTGGGCAACTACCGTCTGATGCAAGAGCTCTTTACCGACCCTGATGCCGCACGAAAAGTACTCGACGACTGCGCCGCCACGCTCCAACCGAGCAATGGGGAACAGTGGCTGAACTACTACCTGCTGTTTTCGGGTCTCATCCAGCAGAACACCCGCATAGGCGAGCGTTCGCGGCTCATCGACCTCTTCACTTACGAGGACATCCACTGCTTTTGGCAGTGCGAGAATGCATGGTGGTATTTTATGTATGGCCCCTCGCCACTCAACGGCGGCGACCAGCCCTACACTCAGCGTTACCTCTTGCGTCAGATGATTAACGAGACTGACAGGTGTCTGCGACTGAAACGTCCCGGAGCCTCACTGCGCTTCGGCCACGAGACCATCTTGCTGCCACTGACCTGTCTGCTGGGCATCAACGGCTTCGATTTCCAGACCGATGACTTCTCGGCCCTCGAACCCAACGGATGGTGGGCGTGCCTCGTATTCCCCATGGCCTCCAATATCCAACTGGTGTTCTACCGCGAAAATCCGCAGGACAAGGACATCATTTTCAAGATTCTCCTCAACGAACAAGAGGCTACGCTGCCTATTCCGACAGACATAGCCCCCTATTATCATTGGCGCGACTTCCGCAAACACTACCTCCGTATGCTCAATGCCTATGGACGTTGAAAGCCAGAGCGTACGCCCTCATCTGTTTTACCATTGCCAGCAGACCATTAGAGCGCGTAGGCGACAGGTGCTCCTTCAGCCCTATCTCGTCGATGAAGTAAAGTTCAGCGTCCAGAATCTCCTGTGGCGTATGACCGCTCAGCACGCGAATCAACAGCGCGACGATACCTTTCACGATCAGCGCATCACTCTCCGCCCTGAACCTGATAACGCCATCCTCATAGTCTGCCACTAACCACACGCGGCTCTGACAACCATCTATCAGGTTGCTTTCCGTCTTATACTTCTCTTCCAGCGGCTCCTGCTCGTTACCCAAGTCTATCAGCAGCTGGTACTTATCCATCCAATCCTCAAAACCACCGAATTCCTCAATGATTTCGTCTTGTATTTCATTAATCGTTGCCATATTGTTCGGTTCTTCACTCACTTCTTCACTACTATTTTTTTACCGTTGACAATATAGACACCGTTGGAAAGGCCGTCGAGCGATGTGACCTTGTTGAGCACTCTGCGACCATTCAGGTCGTAGACGTCGAACTCCTCTGCAAGAGCAGCCTTTTCCTCAATGCTCGTCACCTCGTCATCACTTCCATCCAATGAAGGTGCAGCGGAGGCTTTGGTAACGGTCACTTCGCAAGTGGCTTTCAGACCTGTCGCGTTAGAAATACAGGTAATGGTGGCCTTGCCCACTTTCACGCCCTTTATCTTGCCAGTACTCGTCACCTTGACAATAGTCGGGGCGGAACTCTTCCAAGTCACAGTCTGGTCTTCTGTTAAGGGATAAACCCTAGACTTCAAGGCCTTTGTCTTACCCTTCTCAAGGGTAACCTCTGTATCGCTTAACTTCACATAACCTACGGTAACCTCGCAGACTGTGCTCAGACCTGTGGCATTTGATGTACACGTAATGACAGCCGTACCAACCTTCACGCCCTTCACCTTACCTTTGCTTGTCACCGTGGCAATTGCCGAATTGGAACTCTTCCAAGTCACGCTCTGGTCTTTCACTGACGTGGGATAAACCTTCGATTTCAAGGTCATCGTCTTACCCTTTTCAACGCAAACCTCAGTATCGCTCAACTTCACATAACCTACGAGAACTTTGCAAGTAGCTTTTGCACCTGTCGCGTTAGAGATGCAGGTGATGGTGGCCGTACCTGCCTTCAGGCCCTTCACCTTACCAGCCTTCGTCACGACGGCAACCTTCTTGTCGGAACTCTCCCAAGTTACGCTCTGGTCTTCCAATGTCTCAGGATAGACTTTGACCCTCAGCGTCAAAATCTTGCCCCTCTCAATGATGGCCGTCGTCTTGCTGAGCTTAACCTTGCCCTCGACCATTCCCTGTATAGTCCCAAAGTTCTTCCAAGGCTCAGCAGCATTATATGCATCCACAGAAGATGCTGGCACATGAAGAGTGGCGGTTTCAACAGATGAAGAATCAAATGCATTAGTTTCTGTATCAGGGACATTATTTGCATAACAATATACGTCTGTCAGTTCTGGGCAATATGCGAAAGCCTGAAATCCTATCGATTCTATTCCGCTTCCTATAGTGACTGAGCTAAGAACAGAACAGGCATAGAACGCACTGTATTCGATACTCGTCACACTGTTTGAAATAGTGACCGAGGTCAGGCTTTTACACCATTGGAACGCATATTTTCCGATGGTCGTCACACCGTCTGGTATGGTGACCGAGGTCAGACCATGACAGCCTGAGAACGCATAATTTCCAACTCTCGTCACCCTGTTTGGGATGACCAAATCCTTTATTTCCTCACCATTCAGGTATAAATGATGAGCATAATACAAAGGATTAGAAGAATTATTCTCAAATTCGATATTACACCAAGCTGCAAGATCTGATATCTTGATTGATTTTAGTTGTTTACAATTAATGAACGCACTCTCTCCGATTCTCGTCACGCCGTTTCCCATAGTGACCGAGACTAGACCAGAACATTCCTGAAACGCTGCATCAACAATACTCGTCACACTGTTTGGAATGGTGACCGAGGTCAGACCAGGACAATTTGCAAACGCTAAATATCCAATGCTCGTCACTTTTCGTGTAATATCCTTAAAGGTAACTTCCTCAGGGATGACCACATCGTCATGGTATTTACTCTCACTTTCGTACGTTACTTCCAACTCTTTTCCATCATTGGTGTAGTTATAATAAATGGTCACGCCATCGGCATTTTCAACGGCAAGGTCGTAGGCCATCGCTTTTGTACTTACTATGCTCATGAGCAAAATAAGCAGAATAGAAAAACTTTGTTTTTTCATCTTCATATCGTTTTATTATCGTATTTATGGTTAC
>Ga0310696_10004494_pt1 | contig 17098 bp, 17 predicted proteins | sample AusTroGonzalo_MG_4_FD_203885 | JGI IMG/M metagenome (GOLD analysis project Ga0310696, IMG submission 203885) | Bovine rumen microbial communities from tropical cattle in Woodstock, Queensland, Australia - Gonzalo_02 (v2) (version 2) | ecosystem: Host-associated > Mammals > Digestive system >...
TCTTCTTCTTTCTCTTTTTCTTTCTCTTTATAAGAAGGGGGTATGGGGGGAACATTACTTTCTCTTGCTGTTTCTCTTTCCTCTTCTTTCTCTTCTTCTTGAATTCGGGCCTTGTTGTCCGTTTGTTGGTCACTTTTTGCGCACGCTTCGATGGTGAACGTATTGTAATCCCCATATTTACAAATGGTTATGATTGTTCGTTTGTTGGTCGTTTGTTGGTCAATTATGTTGCGGTCAATCATTTCATTGATGCAGCGGCGCAGCCAACTGCGGTCAAATCCGTACTTCTTAGCGTAGTCATTCACGCTCACCTCCACGCGCCCCCTCTCGTCCGCTTTCATAAGCAGGAACGAGAAGAGGTGCCAGCGCCTCGGGTCCTCGAAGACCCAGGATGCAAGGGCTTTGCGGTGAAGGTGAACGTAATCGCGCATAATTTCAATTATCAACGTCAGCAATGGCAGGGTTTGCTATCTCCACTTCTTCGAACCCCTCAAAGAGGTCGAAGCGGAAGCAGCGCCAGTCGTACTCCTCGCGGTCCCAGTAGGAGAAGGTGCTGACGGTGCGGCACTCCTGGACGGGCTGCACGCGGTTGCCCTTGGGCCAGAAGGCGGGTGGGATCAGCGCCAGGCTCGTGGTGCCGTTGGCAATGCGCATCTTGCCGTTCTTTTTCTTGTAGCGGAAGGTGACGAAGCGCGTCTGCACCTCCATCTCGAATTCTTCGATACTCTTGTTCAGGACAATGTCCTCCTTCTGTGCGTCATTCTTCTTCGCACTCATGTCAATCTTTTTCATACCTTGATTTTACAATCAGTTTAATTTTACAATTTTACGATTTTACAATTTTACTATTTCATTCTTGAAGAATTTTCAATTATACTAATGATAGTTTCTCAGCACCACATTTCGGTTCCTGCCGTCGGTGTTGTAGCTGATGTGGATCCACTGGCAGAAGGTCTCTGCGCGGTTCAGTCCCTCGAAGATCAGCTGGTCGAAGGGCAGCTGCAGCGACTGCGCCAGGCGCCCCAGTGTGATGGTGTCCTCGGGGTTCACGGCTACGATGTCTGCCGCCATTCCCAGACAGTGCTGGGAGTTTGGCACGCCCCCCACGGCTCTGTTCAGCCGGGGCGAGCGGTATCCGCTGGTGACGATAATCGGTTCGTCCCACATGCGGCGCAGCGGTTCCAGCACCACTCGGCAGAGTTCCTGCAGTGCACTGATGGCCTCGCCGTCGGGGTCATTCGTCAGATGTATTTTCACAGCCGTCCGGCTGCGGGTCAGCTCCGCCAAGGTGAAGTGCGGGCTGAAGAATTCTTCTTTTGTCATGGGTTAATTATACAATTTTACGATTTCACAATCATCTTTATTTGACGATTTTACGATTTCACGATTTTCAATGTTTCAATTTTTAATTCTAGCTTCGCTGACTTTTGTTACGAAAGGCTACGGGTAGGCGAGCTTGCTCGGGAATCTCGGCCATTTAAGAACAAGCTCTTATGGCCCTCGCTGCTCCAAAAGTTCACTCTTCCATCACCTCTCTGCATTGCAGCATCAGGTCGGGGAAGTCGTAGTGGTCGCACAGCTCTGCCACCGGGCAGATCTGGCAGAAGTGAGAGTCGGCGTAAGTTCCCATAGTTTAATATTTCATTTTTCATTTTTCAATTCTCAAAACTCCCCGCCCTTACAGGGTAGGGGTTGGGGGAGGGGCTTTTTCCTCTCTGCCCTTCGCTTCAGTGCCGCCTCGTGCCGCTGTTGGTTATTGAGTCCGCGGCAGAATTCTACGGACAACTTCTGCATCTTTCGCGCGTGCTCTCTCACTTTCTCGCTGCGTCGATTGTTCTCGCTCTGGCTGATGACCTGCAGGTTACTGGGTCGGTCGTTCAGAGGGTTGCCGTCGATGTGGTCCACGACCCAGTGGCGCGGGTCGGCGATGGCGAATCCCGTCAGGCACAACATCGTCAGCGTGTGGCATTTAATATTTTTCATTCGGTCCTTGCCCCGTAGCAGATTCGGCATCCAGCCAAAACTAATAAAATGCCTGTACATGGGCTTTCGCTTGCTGCCGTGCTTGATGTGGCCTTGCTGGGTGTTTGTCTTATGGTTCCGTAGCGGGTAGATGATTTCATCATTAAGTACCGGGCAGAACAAACGACGATAGAATGTCAGCGGGCGGTCCTGCACAATGTCTGCGGGGTCGTAGTACAGTACGCCCTCCCACGTGGGCACCTCGCGCAGCTTGTTCCACTGCGACTTCGGCAGTCGTCGAGTGATATAATCAGGAAGTTTTTTCATAGATTATCAATTATCAATTATACATTATCCATTATCAATTATACATTAACCTCGCGCTCATCCAGATGTAGAACGCACCCAGCAGGGCGATGAACGCCATTGTGACGAAGTCAAAAAAATTCTGTAATCTCATAGGCTCATAATTATAATTATCAATTATACATTATACATTATACATTATACATTATCAAATATACATTATCCATTATAAACAAGCTCAGGCGCTCTCGCGCCCCTGCTCTTAAGAAGAATCTCTAATTCTATTCATGACAAACTTTGCACCCGCTCCCCGAGCCGTCAACGTGACCGCTCTTCGTCGGATTGCTGGTGCAAAGGTAGGGACAAAAAAAACTTCCCACTAACGAGTAGTGGAAAGTTAATAAAAGGGTAGCGGAAAGTTAGTGGATGGTTAGTCCAGAGTCCCCAAGAGCTGTCTTTCGAGTTCTTCTTCAAAGAGTTTTGCCAACGCCTTGTTCTTTCTGAACACCTCCCGTTCGCCCTCTTTCGGCTCATAGTCCTCCCATTCCGAATATTCCAGCGATGCGAATTTCAGCGCCGAAGGGGCTTTCAGGTTATTGGCATCGCACTTCACCTCCAGCTGCTCAGCTATCGGCAGTTGGTTGATGCGTTCGCAGCTCTTGGCCCACTTGCCGCTCCATCCGCACTTGTATGCCAGCACTTTGATGACCGCCAGAAATAGCTGCTTCTCACACAGAGGCTTGTCCTTGCCGTCCAGAGCCAGAATGGCGCGCCCCACCACCTCGTCGGTGTACGACTGCGCCGCCGCACCTTTCCCGCCCGACTGGTAGTACTCCGTACCTTTCTTGTTCATATTCCCGTTAATAACCAGATTGTTGATGGTGGCACCCTGAAAATAGTTCACGATGCTGCCGCCTTGCTGACGAGTTCTCAGCAGATCGCCAAACTCGTCTTTTAATAGCTTCAGAAATTCGGCAAAGGATTGTTGGTCGCCATGCCCGCCCAGGTTTTCTGGGTCTTCTTCATTATTTATCATGTTCTGTATTTATTTGAAATATAGTAAATTATAAGGAATAAAAAAAGGATGCGGGCAATAACGGGAACGCATCTCGCTTTCAGGTATCGCCAAACACCTCATACACAGATGGATACCGCCAAAGCCCACACCCATATATGAGTGTGAGCTAACAGCAGTCTTTCCGTGTACTATTTCTATTGGCGATTTTGAAAGCGTACAGAAAGCTGTCTTGCTTTATCAACTATATTTCGAGGTGCAAAGATAGTATGAATCTTTTGCGCATCCAAAATTTTGCTTGTTTTTTTATGGACTCATAACTGTTTTTATTGTTATTTGGTTAAAAATATCTGTTGTTTGCTTCATTCAATGATGTTTTTTGGAAAGCCTGCCGCATCTAATAACGACACAGGGTGAATCGTAGTTGAATTTTGGATATTATTCTAATTCCAATGGGTTATAGGGTGTAAAAATTGACACGGCCTCGCCCGGAATCATGTTGCCGGAGGCATCCATTTTGGCCTTGTGGTAATCGACAGCTTTGAACTAGTTCTCGTGCCATTGCCGCTGCATCTTCCACACCTTCTCACGTGTAGAACGGGAATATTCCTTGGACTGCTTGAAGCGGGTGATGGGGTATTGGCGGGTTTCCATTCCAATAGCTTCGAAGGTGTAGAGTTTGTCCTTGTCATAGACCTTAAGGATAAGACCGGGTAACCCTTGGAACTTCCACGGCCCTTGCTTCACGGGGATGGAAGGTGCAAACCAAGCCTCGAAGTCGCGGCCACGGAAACGGCAGGTGGCCCGTTGGCACTTGTAGCCAATGACGGTCTGCGTCTCGTTGTGTAGCGTCCATTGCTGCTTGGGGGCTGGCTCGGTGTACCATGAGTTGTACTTGTTCAGCCACAGCGGCATCTGGCAATACTCCGTCAGCTTACCGTTCTCGAAGAAGTAGTCGCTCCACTCATACTCACTCCATTGTCCTTTCCCGCGACCTCCTTCACCCAGCCAACTTGGACCTGAACCACCTTTATTCTCTTTCCACCAAAGCGTCACCAGTGAGTCGCTGAGATAGACGAACTGGCTGTAGTACTTCACGACCCGTTTGCCCACATCGAGCCTCTGCAGGTCGATGTATGTCTTGGGGTCGTCAATCTTCTCAGCGCAGAAGGCATAGCGCACTCGCAACCGCGTCGTGTCCAATACTTCCATCTTCGAGAAGTCTCTTGAATAAATGGGACTCGGGCAATGTCCGCCTTCTTTTGGTTGTGCACTTGCCCCAACGCACAGGGCGGCAAGGGCTATTACCATTATTCGTTTCATGGAGGAGTGTGGAGTTATTGGTATCGATATGCAATGGCATGTGAGGCGCGTTGGCGGACGGTCTTGCCCTTCAACCTGGCAGGTTTCCATTTGGGCATCGCCTTAACGAACTGCACAGCCGCGGCGTCGAGGGCAGGATGGACTTTCAGACTGTCGGGAACGTGGGCATTAGAGATGCTGCCATCGGCTTCCACCACAAAGTGCACAACGACGGTTCCCCGAGCCTTATCCTTCTCTGCTTCCTTGGGGTACTTCATGTTTTGCATCATGTAGCTCATCATGCCCTCCTGCCCTCCGGGGAACATGGCACGTTGGTCAACTTGTTCGGGGGTGTAAACAGCAGCCCCTCCCCCCAGCCCCTCCCTTGTAGGGCGGGGAGTAGATTGTTTTTGAGCAGTTGCTTCTACTGCGCCAGTCAACAGCATCACAGCTGTGACAAAGGCGATAATCATGTTCTTTTTCATTGTTGCTAATAATTATGAATTGTGAATTAAGCAATGTACACTTATTCCAGCTCCATCGGGTCATACTCGTGCGGGCTTGATTTCAGGTCGCCGATGGTGCCGTCCTCGTTGAAGCTTCTGATGCCTGCGGTCTTCAGGTAGTTGCGGTTGTAGGCGATTTGCAGCTTCCACGTGTGGGTGCGTGTGGATTTCATGAATTCCTCCTTGGGGTATTGGTAGATAGGGAAGTTGCCCTTCTCGATGGCCACGGCCTCGAAGACGTAGAGGCTATCGACATCGTGAATCTTCATGATGAGACCTGGCAACCCGCCGAACTTCCACGGCCCTCGTCGGATGGGAATATCAGGAGCAAACCAAGCCACGTAGTCACGCCCACGCCAGCGACAGGTAGCTTTTTGGCAGGGATGCCCGAGGAACGAAGCGGTATCTTCCTCTAACGTCCACTCCTGTCCGCTCCATTTCTCCTCATACCGTTGCGGCCATTCCTGCCCCATCGGCATGACGGACCACTCATTGAGCGTGTCGCCATGGATGAAGATATTGGAGTACTGGTATTCGCTCCAGATTCCGGGCACCTTGCCTCGCATCCACCACGTGCCATTGGGCACGCCCTGTGGGTGCGGGTTCTTCCGTGCCCACTCCACGCGCTGGCTGTCGGCCACCTCTACGAACCAGCTACTGTACTTCGTCATGTGCTGTCCGATGAGCAGCTGCCCGCAATCTAGATACGTGCTGTCATGCGTGATGTCTGTGGCTCCCCACGCGTACTTGATGCGCAGGTTGGCCGTGTCGATAACCTTACGCCCCAGGACAATGATGTGACTTCCGTTAGCTCTGGCCCCGCTTTGCTTTCGCTGGGCATTTGCCCCACCGCATACGGCTGCGAGGGCGAGGATGATGGTGATAATTCTCTTGTTCATGATGCTTTTATGAGTTTTATAGCAGTTTGAATCTCACCGTGGCGAGGATATTGCGGGGACGGAGCTGCGAGGTGTTGGTGTAGATGTCGAGGCCAGAATAGGTGACACGGGTGTAGTGACGCTGGTCGAAGAGGTTGTTGAGTTGCAGTTCAAGATCACAACGGCCAAGTTTGTACTTTACTTTGATGTCGCCGAACCAGGCATGGCGGTTCTCTGCGGTTAAGTTGGTGTAGTTGTCCTCTACAGCTGCGGTGAGAGTCATCTGTTTGGTGATATAGACATTCATGGAGAGACGTTGGGTGGCGGTGCGGACGGTGCGGGCGAGGTCGCTGCTGCCGCTGTCTGTCCAACTGCTATTCCAGCTGTAGCCACTGCTCAATACGAAGTTGAGCCAAGGCAGGGGTGTGATGGTACCTCCGGCCCCGAGGCTGATGGTGCGGGAAGTGAAAGGATAGAGCTGATCGGCTATCAGCTGCTCACTGTGGGAATGGCCGTAACCACCGAAGGCACGGAAGGTGGTTTGTAGCCAGTCGAATCCTTTGCTGAAATCGAAGTTGAGGTTATAGGAGTCGGACGTGGTGGCTTGATCAACGGCCTGTACAACGCTGGTAGCTCCGTCGTAGGTATAGCCGTAGATCTGATTGTCACGGGTGTGGTTGTAGTTGGCATTGATGCGGAAGAATAGAGCATTCAAGGCACTGCGGTAGCCGATGCTGGCTCCTGCACCTATACGGTCAGTCTCTGAAAGTTGCTCCACGTAGGAGCGCTGGAAGGTACGGTAGTTGTTCATGATATAGCCACTATAGATGCCACCCGGGTCGCCCACATTCCTAAAGTACGAGGCATTGATGTTGCCGCTCCAGTCGCGCCACTCGTAGCTGGTAGAGAGGTTGGGCGAGACAAGCAGGTGGGTGTAGCTGTGCTTATCGTCACGGATGCGATCGTCGAGAGTTTGCGTGTAAAGGTTCAGCGGGCAACCGAGGGAGATTCGCCAGCCACCACGCTCCCATTTGTAATGTTGTCCAATGGTCAGTTCGTAAGTGTTGTACCATAGATCATTCTTGAGTTGAGCATTGGCTGCGCCATCGATGGGAGGTGTGAAGCCCTCAAGGTCGGTTTCTATTCCATGCAGGCTGGCGTTGGCAATCACACCATAGGCAAGGGTGAAGTTCCCCAAATGGAAGTTGTAGTTAGTGTGGAAATTGGCGTTGATGTGGCGCGATTCAATGTCTTGCTGATAGACATGAGAGTTGAACACCTCTTGCTGCGCATTAAGCGAATCCACGCCCACCGTAAGCGTGTTTGGACGCTGTGCATAGCCTGCAGAGAAGTGCAGGTCGAGCGTGTGCTTGCCTACATTCTTGATGAGGTTCGTCGTGTTGCTCACAGCAAGCGATGGGCGGTCGAAGTGTTGGTATGTGCGTTCGCTGCCATAGTTGAGAGGATTCGGACCATTCAACTGCGATGCCAAAACGCCCTCCACTTTGTCGTTGTTCCAGCTGCCGTCGAACTTAATGACATTGGCCAGGAAACCGTCCTTGGCATTCCACATATAGCGGAGGTTGCCGCTGAGATCGTTCAGATGTGTCCGCGAGGTCAGCGTCTCTGTGGTTAGCAATCGGCTGTTGTCGCTGACGAAGCGGTCGCTTTCCGATGTTCCTTCTCGGCGGATGTCGTCATGGTGGTAGGCTATGTTCATCGTTACTTCCGAATCTTTACCCACTTTCTCCAGATGGTTTATCGTTGCGATGTGGCTGTGGTTGTCGAAGGTGCGTTTTTGAGAAAGTCCGGCACCTGACGGCAGCACGGCGTTCGTTGGGCAGAATGGATAGAGGCTGACGCTATTAATGTTGGAATAATGGGAAGTCAGTTCCTTCGATACGTCCTCGCCTGCGTTATTACCTTTATATAATGTCATGTTCTGACGGCGCTTGGCGAAGTACATTCCAACGACCTCGGCAGTCCATAACGGGTTCGAACCGATGACTGTCTGCCCGTCAGAAATGGGCCGGCTGCCGAGGCGCCAAGGGCTGGACTGCTGCCAACCGACCCCCAGCATGGTATTGATGGCCACCGTACCCTTCGCCGAGTTCTTCAGCTTCAAGTTGATGGCCACGTCGTCGGTGATGCTTTTGTCTTGCAGTGCTTTGATTGGCTGGTGATGCTCCAGCACTTGAACCGTCGCTACATCCGAAGCGTTGATGTTGTTTGTGGCCAGTCCATAGCGGCCTTGCAGCAAGTCCATGTCCTCCACATAGAATTTCTTAATGGCTTTGCCGTTGAACTTGATAGCACCGCTCTCTGATACCTCAATGCCTGGCATGCGCTTCAGCACGTCACCGATGACACGGTCACCCTGCTGCTGATAGGCTCCGACCGTGTAATTCAGTGTGTCGCCGTGCTGTCGTATCTTGTCGGCTTTGACGGATACTTCCTTCAGTTCGATAGCTTTCTGGCGGGCACGGATGTCCAACCGCTGAGATTTGTTGGCCACAATGCGCGACACATTACCAATTGACATTCCTGCCGCCGTCACCACCACAGAGTCAGCATTATTGGTGAACAGCAGCTTATAGTGCCCCTTTGCATCGGTGTCTGCAAAACCGATAATATTGCCTGTGCCTTTTGGCGTCACAGTGACGTAGGCGTCCACTGCCACACCAAGAGAGTCAGTAACTGCACCCTCAATGACGGTCTGAGCTTTCGCCTTGTAACACAGAGCGGTAAGGACGAGGATAAGAGTGATGTGTTTCATATTCATTCGTCACGGTTGCTATTCAGTTATTCTAATTCTAAAGGTTCATACGGAATCTTGGGACCAGATGAGGGCACCCATTCGCCAGCTGCATTTTTCATCATACCACCCATACGGCCGATGGTATTCATGTATTCCTCATTCAGTTGGCGATTCAGTTTGAGATAGCGGTCACGGCTGGCCTTGCGGTACCCTTCGTAGGCATAACGGATGATGGGTTGCTTGCCGCGTTTGATGCTTACGGCCTCAAACGTGTAGTGACGGTCCTTGTCATATACTTTCAAGATAAGACCCGGCAGACCTCCGAAGAGCCACGGCCCACGACGGATGGGGATGTCGGGGGCGAACCACGCCACAAAATCACGACCGCGCCAATGGCAGGTCGCCTTCTGACACTTATGTCCAAGGATAATGGTGGCCTGCGCCGCTTCAAGTTTCCACTCCTGCATTGGATACTTCTCCACCATATACCCGTTTTCACCTTGGAAGCCGTGCGGCATCGTATGGTATTCTGTGGCGGTCTGTCCTTCGATGTAGATGTCGGTGTATTGGATTTCGTTCCAATAGTCTGCCCGTTTGCCATGAATCGGACAAGGACGTGGTACGCCGTCTGCATGAGGATGAGTATTCTTCCACGTCTTCAGGACTTCTTTCTGATGCGCCTCTCCTTCACGGATGAACTCGCTGCTGCACTTGGTCACCTTCGACCCAATTTCCAGCACCCGCAGGTCAACATAAGTGTCCTGATTGCTGAGGGTGTCGGCGTTCAGGGCATAGTAAATCCGTACTTCACTGGTATCGACGACTGTTGCCTTCCCCAATCGGTTGCGGCTCATAATTAAGATAGAAGCTTCTTTGTGCTGCGCCCAGGTTCCAGTGCATACAGCAGCGAGAATAAGGAGTAATAAAATCGTTCTTTTCATACGTTACAACTAGTGTTACATTTTTGTCATCTGCCATTATAACGCATGACCACCCGAATCTTTACCTATAAAAGATGTTAAAAAAGAAAAGCCCCGCCTCGTCATCACGACGAAGCGGGATCAATGCGCCTATAGGTCTCTTTTTACTAACTACTTTATGATATTATTCTCTCAATCGGTACGTGATGGGCATATAGAATCGGCAACGGATGGGACGTCCTTGATTCTGAGCTGGTTGCCAAGGTTCCGTTAGATGCAGGACACGGATGGCTTCGGCTGAGAGACGTTCATCAGGTGTGCGCACAACTTCAAAGTTTGTGAGACGACCGTCCTTCTCCACCACGAAACGGACGATGACGCGCCCTTGCACGCTGTCTGCCATTGCGGCTTCGGGGTAATGCATTTCGAAGGCGATGTGGCGATAGAGTGCATCTACATCACCTCGATAGCTGGGCATCACCTCCGGCACGCCTTCAAAGATGGTCGTGTCCTCTGGAAACTTGAAAACCTTTTGGATGACACCACGCACTGTGCCGCGTGGGCTGATGATTGCTGCAACAGCAATACCTGTTGCCATTGCAATGAGGGTGAATATGAGCAAATGACGTAACCCGATGAAATGACGACGCAGGTCTTTGCGAAGGTTGCTTCGCACTTTGGAGATGATCTTGCGAACTGTGCCCACAGTAATGCCTCGTGCTTCGGCAATCTCCTCAACGGTCAGTCCCTGATCATAGAATAGTTGCCAAACTTCCCGCTCGGCCTTTGGCAAACGCTGGAGGCGCGATAGCAACCATTCAGAGTTTTCGCGCTCCTCCACTTCTTCCTGTGGCGTAATCTCAGTGATAGCGGCACTTTCCTCATCTGTCAACGCCATTTGTACCCTCTGACCGCGCCACATACTCACGCAGCAGTTGCGGGCAATGCGCAGAATGTATGCGTCAGTGAGTTCCACCCTATCCCGAACGTTCCATGCACGTAGCCATGTTTCCTGTACCACCTCCTCAGCCTCGGTGTCCGAGCCGAAGAACTCACGTCCCATCTGAATCAGTCGGGGGCGCATCCTTTCTACCATCAGCTCGAACTCTTGTTCTGTCATCTGATAATTATCCATAGTTTCCACTTTTTGGTCTTTCTGCCCATATAACGCAAAACACCCAAAAAGTTTACCTATAAAAGATGTTAAAAGTCGAGACATAGATAAGATGATATCGTTTGAAAGGTTTTACCTACTATATAAATGACGAAGTACCACCGTGGTTCGCATTGTTAGGAAACGTGGCAGGAACTGTTGATGCAAAAGTATGGACTATTTTTCGAATGACCAAAAATTTTGAGGATAAGAAATTATAAAAGGCGTATTTTTACCTCTTTTTGGCAATTTCAGTTGTTTTTCACCTAAAATGCTTGTCAAGAAGTTCACATAAGGTTCTATAAACGCAGGGGCCGAGACGTACGTATGTCTCGGCCTCCACGTATATATGTCTCGCGGCTTACGTATATATGTCTCTGCCGTTACGTATGGACGTAGCGGCCAGTGGTCAGACAACGCTGTAGAGCAGGAGGATGATGAGCTGGGCAGTGAGGATGCGGAGGAACATGCAGATGGTCTTAGGGGTGACATTGAGGAACGAGGCGATGTCCTGCAAGTCAAGGAACTCCACGATACCATCGGTCTCAGCAAATGCTTCATGGTGCAAAAGAAATGTCAGTCTTTCAAACACCCTATCGGTATGATTTTAACTCCATCGGGGCGAGTATAGGCAATCTTACCACCCGTGAAAACTATCATCAGGTCTGGCTCACGAATGGGCATCTGCTTTTCATCCTTATTATGCTCGCGGATTAGTCGTTTCAGCTCAACAAGGTGTCCCGCACCATCCTCAATCTCCCTGCTTCCCAGTTTGCACTCTATCAACGCATAGCGGCCGTCACCCAAATGCAGTACCCAGTCTGCCTCAAGGCCGTATCTGTCATGGTAGTATGACAGGTGGGGCTCTATATCAAGCGTATAAGCCTTCAAGTCGCGAATGCACATCTGTTCGAAGATAAAACCGAAGGTTTTCAACTGCACCATCAGTGACTCTGGTGTCAGTCCCAAAGCGGCTACTGCTATCGATGGATCCACAAAGGCTCGTTTCAGCCCGCTACGGATGGCCGTCTTACTGCGGATGGCTGGACACCATGCCTCCACGTCGCAAATTACAAAAAGTTTTTTTAGCGCGTTTACATAATCGTCGAATGTTGGTTCCGAACACGACACCTCACCCGACGATGCGACGTCGGCTATCATCAGCGACTTCTTGGCCAGCGTTGAGATATTCCTGGCATACGACCGAAGAATCATACGGGCAAGATGCTCGTCACGCTGCACACCATCAACCCTGCTGATATCCTCCGAGCATACCGTTTTGATGTAGTTTCTTGCAATCAGCAACTTAGCATTCTCTTTCTTAATTTTCATCGTACCCGGCCAACCACCACGGCAAGCACTGAATATCAGGTCCTCAACTGTCATATTCGACTCAATACCGTCGATGTCAAGGTTTGGGTTGTCAAACAACTCCCTCAGTGATATTTTCCCGTTTGACTCCTGTGACTCCCACAGGCTCATCGGAATCATCTGCATTTTTGTGATACGACTGTTACCCGAATGATGCGTCTGTGATTTGTCCACTGTGTTCGAACCTGTCAAGATAAACTGACCTTGTTCTTGCCGGTTGTCAACCATCGTTCTGACCGCGTCCCACAGCACTGGGGCATCCTGCCACTCGTCTATCAACCGTGGCGTAGCACCTTTAAGCAGCAGCGATGGCTTTGCCGCAGCTGTGGCAAGATACTCGTTTCTCATATCCGGATCTTGCAGTTTAATTACGCTTTTGGCCACTTGCTCAGCCGTAGTGGTCTTGCCGCACCATTTGGGGCCTACTATCAGTATCGCTCCAAAAGCTTCAAGTCGCTCTTTGAGCACCACATCGGCCGTCCTTTTTAAATATGCCATATAGATTCCTTTTTTATTTCATGGCGCAAAATTACATAAAAATAGTTGAAAACGCCAAACTAATTTTGCTTTTTGCGGTATTTTGCTTTGGTTTTTTGTGGTATTTAACTTTTGCACTTTGCTTCATGGTGCAAAAGTACAAACTACATCACAAAAAACACCCTCGACAACCCGGATAATTGGGTGTCGAGGGCGAATGTCTCAACTCAGGTTAAGAGTTTTTGTTAAATTGTGCCTCGCGCAAGAATGAAAGAGGAAGTCGCCACCGGCATCACGCGGGCAGCGACCTGAAATTAAGAGAGTATTGATGGTTGCGTGGACGAATCCTATGCCTCACTCTGTTCCTGCTGTTCTTTCTTCGTGAGTTTGTACTCGACGATGAAAGAGACGAGGAGGCCGATGCCCATTCCGGCGGCAATGATGAGCCAGAAGTAGATGTTGTGCTTGGGAACAAGGCCGAGCAGGGCATCGACGAGTGCGCCGAGACCCATGCCGATGAGGACGCAAGCCCAGCGTAAGCTGCTGTACTTGTTGTGCTTTTCCTCTTGTTCTTCAATGAGCAACTTGGCGGTTTCCGGATCAGCACCTTTCTCGATGAGGGCGAGGCGGAGTTCGGTATCGCGGTTCTTTTTCTTGATGCTGGTGATAAATACCATCACGATGGAGACAATGGGAATAGAGAGGGAAAGTACAATGGCGAATAAGGCTTCAAGTTCTAATTCTTGTAACATAGTTTGATATGGTTTTATGAGTTATCGTTTACTGTTTGTTGTTTTGAGCGCGCTTTCTATCATTAAGACCTGCAAAAGGCTGGATTATTACACTTCCTCGGGCGAAAAAGTTCTGAGGGCATAGACTGTGGAGAAGAGCAGGCCGAGCGTGGGCCACAGCATCACAAAGAAACTCTGTGGCGTCCAGTCGTACTCTTTTATATAAAGGTATGCGCACGAAACCCAGATAATCAGTACCAACGGCAACCCGAAGCTGAAGACGGCAGCTCGTGCCCAGCGGCGCAGCCAAGCACGTCGTGCCTGACGGCGCACGTCGGCGATGATGAGTCGGTCAAGGTCGGCGAGCAGTTCTCGACGGTCGATAGTCTCACGAATGAGATTGTCTATGGAGTTGTCAGTCTTTACGTTCATGATTCATGAGGGTTTTAAGTCGTTCACGTATTCTATGCAATTTCACGAGCACGTTGCTTTGCGAGAGTCCTGTGCGGCGGGCAATGTCGGCTGTCTTGCAACCGTCGTAGTAGTGGAGGCGGAGCAGTTGCTGGTCGGTTTCAGACAAGGCGGCGATGGCGGATTCCATCTGTTGGAGGCGGGCTTCATGCTCTTCGGAGTAAGAAGATTCAGCGGGGATTCCACCGAGCACACGGCCCGGAAGGTCATCGAGGGAGCTGGTGCGCCGTCGGCGCTCCTTGTCAAGGAACTTGAGGGCGGTGTGTGCTGCAATGGCCGTGAGCCAAGGCCCCAACTCCGAACCGCGCCAAGCATCAAGGTTCTCGTAGGCACGGACAAAGGTCTGCTGTGTCACCTCCGCTGCTCCTTCCTCGGTGTGCATCACGCCCAAAGCCTTCGAGAACACCAACCCCGAATAGCGGTGGACAATCTCCGCAAATGCTTTATGGTTGCCGCGTTGTGTGACTTGATATGTGAGTTCTCTGTCTGTCATCATATTTATGACTCCGAAGCCTCAAAATTATTACGCTAACGTACAATCTTTTTTCGATTTCGACAACAAAGTTACGGAAAACGGCACAAAAAAGCCCTCGGCAAGACCGAAAAAGTGTCTGCCGAGGGCGAATGTCTCAACTCAGGTTAAGAGTTTTTGCTGAATTTGGGGCTAATCTTTGCCGAAAGTGATGTTGCGGCGGATCTTGCTGATGGTCTTAGGGGTGACATTGAGGAACGAGGCGATGTCCTACAAATCAAGGAACTCCACGAGACCCAAATCCAAAAGTCGGGGCAAAAAACGGTGATTTTTATCCAAAATACAACCCGAAACCAAAAGTTTGGTCATAAATCAAGACTATTGGGATTGAGAAGGAAATCCAACAATCCTATTATCAAGAATCCATTGTCATCGTGGTAAGGCTTGATGTCATCTACATACTTTTGTCTTTTGAAGATCATTTATAGACTATTTTTGTGGAAAACCACAGATTTTGTCTGCAAAAGTAGTTTTTTTGCAGTTATTATCCTAAAGAATGGGTCTCGGCCTTTATGTATATATGTGGAGCGCTTTACGTATATATGTCTCTGGCTTAATGACGGGACGTAGGGGCCATTACGTATGGACGTAGCGGCCAGTGGTCAGACAATGCTGTAGAGCAGGAGGATGATGAGCTGGGCAGTGAGGATGCGGAGGAACATGCAGAGGGGATAGACGGTGCTGTAGCCTACGGCGGGTGCGTCGTTGTTTGCCGTCTGGTTGGCGTAAGCCAGGGCTGGCGGGTCGGTGGTGGCACCGGCGATGAGTCCCATGAGCGTGAAATAGTTCATCTTATAGCGCAGGCGCGCGAGTACGCCTATGATAAGAATAGGTATGATGGTGATGAGGAAGCCGACCCAGACGTAGGTGAGTCCGTCGCCATGGGTGACGGTGTCCCAGAAGGTGGCTCCCGCCTTGATACCCACTGATGCGAGGAAGAGCACGAGTCCGAACTCCCGGAGCATGAGGTTGGCGGAGGTGGTGGTGTAGCTGACGAGATGCAGCTTGTAGCCGAAGCGTCCGATGAGGATGGCGATGATGAGGGGACCTCCTGCGAGGCCGAGCTTTACGGGGGTGGGAACGCCGGGGAGGGCGATAGGCATCATTCCGAATACGATGCCGACGACAATGCCGATGAAGATGGCGCTGAGGTTGGGGTGGTCGAGTCGCTTGACCTCGTTGCCGAGCATGTTGGCAACGCGCTCGATGGCGTCTTCTGGTCCTACGCAGACGAGCTTGTCGCCAATCTGAATGCGGAGGTTGCGGTCGGCGAAGAGGTTCATGCCGTTGCGATGGATGCGGGTGACATTGACTCCATAGACGCTGGAGAAGTGGAGCTGGCCGAAGGTCTTGCCGTTGATGTGGGGCTGGGTGACGAGCACGTTCTTGGACACCATCTGCACGTCCTGCTCGTCCCATTCCACATGGTCAACGGGTCCGATGAAGGCGGAAATGGCTTCCCAGTCGTCTTCGGCGCAGGTGATGTACATGAGGTCGCCCATGGTGACGATGGTGTCGCGGTTGGGAATGGTGACATGGCCGTCGTGGAGGAATCGCGAGCATACGAAGTTGCGTCCGAGGAAGTCGCGAATCTGGAGGATAGTGCGCCCGCTAAGTGCCTTGTTCTCAGCGCGCAGTGTCATGCGGTGGGGCTTGGCGTGGGGGTTCTCGTTCATCTCCCGCTCTATCTCCTCTGACTCTTTCTTCAGGCTGATGCCGCAGATGTATCGGATGGCGATGGTGGCTCCGATGATGCCGACGACACCGAGGGGATAGGCGCAGGCGTAGCCGGAGGCGATCTGCGGAATTTGCGCGGCTCCTTTGTAAATGGATGTGACGGCCTCGGAGGCGGCACCCAGACCGGGGGTGTTGGTGATGGCACCACAGAGGACGCCGGTCATCATCGAGAGGTTCCAGACGTTGTCGCCGCCCTTCACGGCGGGGTCGTAGAACAGGATGAAGTAGAGGGCGAGCATGGTGACCACGTTCAGGCCTACGATGCCCATTGCGAGGGCGTTGGCGGTGATGCCTCCCTTGGCGAAGCTCTCGAAGAAGCCGGGGCCGACCTGCAAGCCGATGCAATAGACGAAGAGGATGAGGCCGAAGTCCTGTACGTAGTTCAGCACGTCGGGCGTGCCGGTGAAACCGACGTGTCCGGCCAGGATGCCGGCGAAGAGCACGAAGGTGACGCCGAGCGAGATGCCGAAGACCTTGAAGCGGCCGAGGAAGATTCCCACGGCGATGACCAACGAGTAGAGCACCACGATGTGTGCGATGCTGTCGGTGTTGGTGAATAAGTTGATTAACCAGTCCATTGAACGTTGAAAGGTTGTGGGGTTTAACTGTTGAAAGATGTCTTTTCGGGCGCAAAGGTACGTAAAAAGAGGCAAAAAGTGGCTCGCAGAAGCAAAAACTTTCAATTTTCAATTTTCAATTTTCAATTTTTCACTATCTTTGCAGCCCAAAACGAACATTTTTCAATTAACAATTAACAATTAACGAGATTCAAGATCTCAATTAACAATTAACAATTAACGAGATTCAGATCTCAATTAACAATTAACAATTAACGAGATTCAAGATATCAATTCATTAGTGTCCCGTTAAAATTGGGACGAGTTAAGAATTAATCAAATAGCCCCGGAATGAGGGGATAATCGAGTTCTTTGACATCGTTGAATTTAGTCTTATCGAACAAGTCGGCCAAGTGCGTTTT
>Ga0310696_10004497_pt1 | contig 17096 bp, 13 predicted proteins | sample AusTroGonzalo_MG_4_FD_203885 | JGI IMG/M metagenome (GOLD analysis project Ga0310696, IMG submission 203885) | Bovine rumen microbial communities from tropical cattle in Woodstock, Queensland, Australia - Gonzalo_02 (v2) (version 2) | ecosystem: Host-associated > Mammals > Digestive system >...
TATCAACATTATTAACCACATCACCCGATATCGGATGTGTTGTACGTGATGATGATGGTAATGTAATCGTTGCGTACAATGGTTCATTGTTTATTGCAATTGATTCAAATTCAATATTCATTCGGTACATGTCGAATATGTAATTTTCATAAATATCCCATACGTAATCACGTAATGTATCAAATTGATCATTGTATTCATCATTCAATGTTTCATACAAATTAATCAACCCGTCAATTGCAGTTGATAATGTTCGTTCCAACTGTCGAACTGTACGTTTATATGGTTCAAAGTTTATACCCGGATACAATGTATTATTCGCAATATATTTTTCAATATTGAAAATGAATAATGAGTCCCAATTATTATACCATTCACGCAGCTCATACATATTCATGGTTAAGTTAATCTTCTTCATATGCAGATATAATTTACGTGCACGTGGAACTGCATAATCTTTGAAACCGTAATTCAAATGAATTCGTTTCAACAAACCGGTTAAATCTTGGATGAACGAATATAATGTTGTTGAACGTCCTGATATTTCCAATGTTGTAATAAGTTTCGTTTGTTCGATTAAATCGATTATTGTTTTATATACGAGATTGGTTGTTGTATAATTTTCACCGAATAATTCATCAATGATATTATGTGTATCGGGATGCAGATAATCGTCATCAATCAATGGTGTGAATTTTTCAACTGTTTCTTCAACATGTTGTTTGAATATGGATAACACTTTCGTTTCATTAAATGATTTTGTATAATTTGTCATTAATGATGAAATATTATCATGAACCATTGACATATAATGTGTCAACATATGTGCAATTTCAATATCACGATTATACACATTCTTGAATGCGTTGTTTTGTGTTGGATCATCATAATCAATATAGAATGATTCATCGATATCATTATTCTCAATTAAATATGAACGATATCCACATTCATTGAACATATAACGATACGGTGTATTTATAATTGATCCTGAACCATTTACAACAAATGGCAATGTTTGATATACATTATTACCGGTTCTCAACGACGATGTTGATGAATCAATTGAATCCGGTGATGTCCAAAAGTATGAATAATTCACAATATTTGGATGTGTTTCATTTAATGTTTCGGATATATCAATATCACCGTAACGATTGTAATATTTATCATGTGTCAACCGATACAAGAAATACGATAACATCATATCTTGTTGATTATAAAACAATTGCAATGTGTAGAATAAATAGTTTATCGTAAATGGAGATTCCAATTCGTTTTCATTACCAACGCCTAAGGTTGATATTCCGGATGCTTCATAATTGATTTCCGATGGATATGTTGTAATCAAATCATTGTTGAGTCGGTGTTTCATCATTTTCGACAAAACATGCATACACGTCGAACCATCATAATCATCAAACATCACATTCGACATTTTCAACAGTTTATTTTCAACCGTCCAATACCGAATATATGATTGATGTTCCATCAATTCGTCGCAGAATTTATCGAAATCAAATACGGTTTCATCCGTCATTGATTCAATCCATTTTTCACCGGTTGCTTCTGTATCAGTATACAATACAAAAAATTTAAATATCTCTTTACCGGTAATTCCGGTATTGATATAGAATGCGTTTTGCACACCATTGAAATGTTTTATATTTGGATTACAGAACAACCATACATCATCATCAGCATCATATTTCATTACGATGAAACATTGTTCTGACACCGGACGTGTGAAACGGTTTGCATTCGATCCATTTACAATGAAATTATTCGTTATTGTATTGAACAATTTCATTGTTTTAAACATTGCATTATTCAATATTTTGTATAATGATGATACACATGTAGGATATGCATTGCCTAAAAAGATATTCGGTTGAGTTGATTTAATCAAATTACGATTATTACGAACGTCGTACAATTGTTTTAATTCTTTCACCATTTCATCATATTTGTTTATCAATGTTTGATCAATCAATGATGTCAATGATGCGAATTTAATATACGTAACACGTGCCTTTGCTGCATATGTGTATATTTCTTCAATTGGTTTAACGATTACTTCATCAATAGTTGATTGTGGTGTATTATCGTTCATCGATCGTAACAGATTACCAATTGCGGATATATCATCATAATATGAACGCATTTGTTTATCATTTGAAATGACCTGACGGGTTACGTCATACGATGGTGTAGAATCACGGTCAATTACAATTGGTGGTGTGGAAATATGTATTGTGTAATCAACATTTATATGTTTTGCATATACAGAATCACCGTTCACACCAACATAATCATCTTTATATTTGACACGATTCTTTTCCATCATATCATAATAATTCATTGCCGGATAAATATTCGGGATTTCAAAAAAATATTTCAACTCATATACAACGATACGAATACTGTTTAAATTCGTATCAGTAATCATTTTGTTTGTTGCACGTTGAATATTCGGTACATGAATTCCTGTTCCGTCAATGTAACATATATTACCCGGAACATTCAATGATGATGTAAATTCCGGATAAAACATATCAACGATTCCGTATGTCACGGTATCATCGTTAACATGTTTGCCACCGATTCTATCCCATGATATATTGAGTGAACCACCAGCAACATCAGATATCGGTAATTCGATTGAATAAACATTTGATGTATCCAGTTTATACACAATACATTCGAAATCAGTACTGCGTTTCCAACGTACTTTAAACATCAAACCTTTATCATCGAAACCAACCATGATATCATTACATATCAAACCATTCATTGTAATCATGATACTGAATTCCAATATCTCTTTATACCATGAGATATTATTCAAATCATTTATATGAACCCATACATTGGTGGATTTGACATGCATTTGTTGGAGTCGTTGGCGGATAAATTCATCGCGTTCACCAAAATGCATCTGATCGAATGGTACATCAATGATATAATAATTCGATAATGAATCATAATGAACATTCTTGGAATCTTTATTTGTAAATGAACAAATTACCGCATGTGTATTAACAACCATTCTGGACATTGCATTCTGGTAATTCATTTTATATGTTTCAACCAATGCATCATTTACATCCCCGAATGTGTAATTCGAATCCTGCATCAAGTTCAATAATTTATCAATACCAACATTATTGCCAACAACCGCAAATGGTTGATTATCAATCAATGATGATTGTGATTCAAATAATGGTAACAAACGATCGTTGATGTTTTTCCATTTGGTATCATTATATGTGATTAATCCATTACGGTTTCCTTTGACGTAATGGTGATATTTATAAAACCAATCATTGTAATTAATTGGACGACTCATTATAAAACCTCCTTTATAAAAGTTTACGGATTCGTTTTTCAACAAAAAAATCACACCCGTGTTGGGTGTGATTTCTTTTCTTTCATCAGATCTTGTCTACGAGTTTGTGAAGGCTAACCTTCACCTTTTCTTTGTTTTCGTTGTGTGTGATCTTGATAGCGTTTGCGAGGATTGTGCACTTGCGGATGTTTTCTGTGTGACCATCTGTGTATGTTGCTTTTACGTGCTGACTTGTTGGCTGAACCTGTACTTTTACAGACTCTCTTGTCATTCCGTTTGAGCTTGTGATCTTACCACCATTATAGGATGTAACTGATGTGATACCACATTTTTCCATTGCTTTTCTTAACATACGTCATTCTCCTTTCAAGAGATAAAAGTGATTAATATTTGAGTGAATCCAGAGTAATATATTTTACTCTTTCTTCATATTAATAATATATATATGGAATTTCAATATTCTAGCAAAAAAGAATACCCCCGGATATCCGGGGGTTATATATAACATTACGATTTCATTATTTTATCAACAACCAATTCCGCATAACGGTTAATTTCATACGGTAATGATTTTGACATTAATTTCACACCACCGAATTCTTCCACATCATCATTATTCCAATATGGTTCATCCAATGGATAATTGATTGTTACTGCAGATGTGAAATAACCATGATCTTTTACTTTGATTGCACGACCATTGAACAAATGACGTATTTCAATCGTTGTCAATTCTTCCAACATCTCACTGGGGATAATGAATACTGATACATATGTTGTTGGGTTTACGGTATAAATACCAATATACACACCTCTGATATATATCAAATCATTGAACAACAATTTCGATTTATCATCATTCATACATCTTAACGCATTATTGATAGTATCGAATATCGTATGATATGACATTGTCGAGCCACCAGCCTTCATGTATTTAACACCATGCATCTCGGAGTAATCATTTGCATTCGGTACATTCATGTGTGTTAAATACAATGTACGTTTACGGATAACACTATCATTATCAGCTCCAGTGAAATTGTGATTCATGACACTATGGAACATATTCTCATCATGTGTTGCCCATTCGAGATTCTTGTAATAATTATTACTGGGATTCAAATCCATATGATTGACAATTGGTTTATCATACGGATTTGGTATGAATGCTGTTGCAACTAACTGATGTACTTTCATACCTTTTCTGAAGTTGTTATCACACATCAAATGTGAGTATATGTAACCACTTTTATTCTTTATCAATGCAACATTTTTACCAGTCAGAGTATTACGCACACGACCATAGTTCGATACTTCATACATATCTTCTTTGACGTCTTTATATTTGATGATTCTCCATTCTTCATCTGAACCAACAAATGGTTCATATAAAGCAGAACCAGGTTCACAGTATTCCTGTTTTTTATACTGATCCTTTTCGAAGTATTCATCAGATATGTCAGGACGTTTTTCTTTATATAATACCTTTTCGATATATACAGTATTTATGTTTGGTACAACAGGTTTCAATTCACGATATGTATCCATAATACTACCGTTGTTACGAACCAACGCTTCGCATACAATACGAATCTTACGTTCCTTCAGTTTACGGAACTCTGACAACGGCATGAACTTCTCTACCGCAGCACGATGTGTACCACATTTCAAATGATACAATCTGTCTTCTGTGACATTAATACCTCTGTCATTAAGGTCTTTTAAAGCCTTACGGCAATCACCGTAATATTTGATGATTGCCATAATACTTTCGTGAACATCAACTTCACTCATTACACGTTTGAAGTTGTCTTTGCGCAGATCCTCTACGCGTTTAAAATCTCTTTCAGCCATTTTTAATGACTCCTTTAATTGATATTTATGATGTAATTAAAGCAGTACATACAGCCGACCATTCTTTTGTTCTGATTGATATTTCATCCTTTACAGGATTTACGAAACACGATAAGTGGAACTGCCACCAGTATTTCAATAATTCGTTCGGTATAACGAACAGGTTTAATTGATATATCGATAGGTATGACTTTGAAGTTATCTCCATCTTTCGCCCCGATCTACACCGTACATGCGACTTTCATCCCATACGGCGTGCCATCGATTAGTCTTTTATTCTAACCGACTAGTGCCTATTTCTCCACATTCCATTACAGAAGCTTCATCGATTATGGCACCGCTGCGCGGACAATTAAGTTTGCTTATTATTCTTCGTCAAACAACTAAACGTTTATCCGTTTCACCCGTAGTATTATTCCTATCTGTACATACATACTTAGGCTCCTCCTATGATCCGTCTGTCACCCATCACCCTTAATGTGATGCAAGGATTTTCGTAACGGAGAAGTCTACTCATCCTCGACAGAATTTCTATCATTTCTAATAGTTGATTATAACGAATCGTACACTCAAAGGTTCGTCGGAATACCCACCTATTCATGGAGCATTCATCCTAGCCATATATGTTTTATAGACCCCCAAGATATCGTCAACCATGCCATTGGTTTAGGTTAACTTCTCCTGACTTCAATGAATTCAGACAATAGTATTCAGCTATTGCATGTCATAGGATTAGGGTTATTGTTTCAGACTGGTTAGGTCTTCATTCCAATAATCAGAATAATACATAATATACTCTAATTACATCATATAACAGTATGTTACATAAATATCATCAAAATATATCTTTAAGGTCGTCTCCCCGTCGAAATCTGCATTGAGACCTGCTAATACAGGTTCACTAACGCTAATGGTATCATCGTCATGTTTGAACGCACGCACTTTCACCAAACAATTCGAAGCGATATTGTTTGTGGGTTCTCGTATCATCATGAGCCAGATACCCTCATCAACAAGCTCCTGGAGTATTTGGTCTACTATCTCAGGACACTGATTGTTATTCACCATCAAGTATGCTTGTTCAAGAGTTAAGTTATACCGAGTGTGTAACCTATGGGTTACCTTATATTTCATGAGTGTCATTAACATTGGGAATGGCATATCTATTTGATCTGCAGCCAATGTAGTATCCAATATAATAACACCACGTGATGAGAATTCAAATGTACCACCAACAATTTCCGATCTAACCAATCCACTCTTTTCAGCCATTTCATTACTGATAAGATGATCCGCTGCTTCTATCCAATATTTCTGGAAACAATTAAGTGCATTGATTTGTTCTTCTTTCAGATACATATCATCAAGTGAACATGTTACTGCACACATCTGTGCGTAGAATCTATTAATTTTTGGATAGAAGAATGATTCTGATGTTTTCGATACTGGTCGGAATGCCGTTGAGTATACTGGTATCTTAGAGGTAAATACCATACTCTTTTCATTGAGTATCATCTGAATGTCTTCAACATTGTTTTTGGTTTTACATGAGAGAACTATTTCTTCATAGAGATCATAAAATCCATCATGTCCAATTCCTTGATACTGAAGTTTGTTCTTCGGTATTTTCTGTATGATTGATTTTATATCATCTGCAGAAACACGTCCTTTGCGTTTCTTTGTTTCTTCTTTTTTATTTTCTTCGGATTCTTCTTCATCTGTATAATCAACCGATTTGGTATTCTTATAATCTCCTAAAACGAAACGAAGGAAGTTATTTCCTAAAACACGTTTCAGTATATTATAATATACCGGAGTAATTACACGATGTGGGTATATATCAAGCCAACCCGTTTTGTTGAAATCTAATGATCGGAGTGTAATCTCCGATCTACAATGGGGACAAATTTGTCCAAGCAGATCACGACCAATGTAACTTCCGCAATCACATGAAAACTCCGAGTCTGTGAATTCGGATGCATTTATTAATGCATTGACATTGATCTGTCCATAACTTTCTTTTGGTATATCGAAACCGGTATGCAATATCTTATCGCGGCAATACTCAGCTTCCATGTTGTAACGTACACCCTTCATCTTAAATCCTCCTTTATTACTGGAACGATGCAAACAGTTCTGTTATCATATCAATCACTCTGGTGGTCATCAAGTATGGTTCATAAAAGAGCTCAGCTCCTAATGAATCGGGTTCATTGTGATTGACAATTGTATATGATGATAATACGACATGCATTACAGCATCGGATAATTCATCCCCTGAAGCTTCCGATAATAAGTAATTATTAATCGCACCATCATTATTAACATACCTCTTTACATTCTGGATATCTTTTGGAGATAATGTCTTTGAGGATTCAGATGAAACTTTTCCCATTAATAAATTAATGAGATCGTTTGAAACAGTATCTTCTTCTGTGAGATTGTATATTTTCATTATCATACTACGAACATACAACAGAAGAATGTATTTCTGTTTGATTGATATTGTTGAGAGAGAAATTGATGAATGAAATTTATTGTATAATACAATTTTCATTAACATCATTGCGAGTTCATTCATTTTTGGAAGATTTTCCAAATAGAAATCCAATGGTGAAAGATCAGTTTCCATGATGGCATGACCAATAATGATATTGAGATCACGACGCATACATGTGAATTCACCCGGATTGAATGAACGTATGGTTGAAATCGGTGATGATGATGAAATGTTTTCTGATTGAAGTTGCGATACATCATCGACTGAAATATATGTGAATCTTAATTGTACTTTACGGATTACATTTGTTGCATGACCAACGATTGCTTTGATTAAACCAACACATGAATGAACCGGACGTTTTAAGTATGAATCCCATTCGGATGCGAATGTGAGTTTAATCAATCCATCACATAATAATGATTTTCTCATGATTGATTGTGCAATTGTTGGTGCGGTGACTCCTTCAACTGCTTGCATTTCAACAATATTGGAATTTGATGTAATGCATTGATTTACGGAGCGTTGCACATAATCGTATAATACCAGATACATCTTGGGGTTAAGAATATTCATAACCTTGGTGTATGCTTTTGCGAATGATTCGAATAATGTTTTTGGTGAGTTACCGGTGGATATGATGAAATGCTCAATGAATATATGCATTACTTTCATTATGAATGACAACGTGAATGCATCCTTGAGAAAATCAACATGGAATAATCCAATCGTATCATCACCAACATCATTCTCATCAATCATTTGACGGATTTTGTTTAATGTACGGGGTGGGAATAATGTGGATATAAGTTTATCGGAATATTCATCAAATGTCGCCATTGTATAATCTTGGGAATCTGTGATGTATTTTGCAACTAACATCGATGAGAGTAAATCATTATCTGGGTCATATAATGCCGTAAAGAAGTTGATTTGTTCACATATCAGATTCTGCAGATCACAACGTTTGGAGCGTAATTTGAATATTTGCATATTCGGATCGATGACACCGTTCGGAAATAATGCGGTAAAATTCACGATGATTTGTGAACCATAATGACGCATTACGATGTCTTCGGGTTTCGGCTCCCATCTGATGAACCGGGTCTTTTTATACTTACGACCATGCATGCCGTTTGGTAATCCATTATATGGATATTCTGTACCATGATTAACATTGTACGTATATTCATCCGCTTTGGATGGATCGAAAGTATAAATTTCGGTCTTGTTGATAATCGGTTCGTTCGCCAATTGTTAACACCTCTTTCTGAAAATATATTAAATACCGTTACTTGAAATAGATGTAAACATAACTATCTTATTCGTACCACGCAATCTATCAACCAAATGTGTATCGATAATCTCTCCAACATACATAAAATCATCAACCAACGTAATTAACGTTGGAGCTTTAACGTCATAGCATCGTTTGATTGTATTTGGATTGGACGTGGTTAATGTTGAATTTGGATGTTCGTTTAATATGGGGAGTATATCCCCATATATGTATTTCAATTCTGGTACATTAAACATTTTAATATTCTTCTCAATAATTGGAGAATGTTTATCCGAATATATGTATAATTTTTTGATGTGTTCTTTTGATGCATATGAAAACATCTTGAATGCATATACGTTATTCGGTTTGAATGCAACATCTGATTCCAAATAATCACTGATATCACATTCTATATTAAATGTATCCTTTATCCATTTGGAGATATTGAAATCCGTTCGATTAACATAAGACAAGAGGATGTCATCATTTGACATCCCCTGAATCTTATCGTTTTTAATGTTATTGGATTTCAAATATTTGATAATATTGTAACCAACCAAGGATACGATGTCAGTATACTCAATTATCAAACCTTCTCTACCAAGAACACGAAGATCTACCATGATTATTCGAATGGTACCTCTTCATCATTTGATGTTGTGTTATCATCATTGATACGCAGCATGAGTGCTTTGTTGTATGCAATCTTCAGCCATTTTGAGAGTGAATAGAGCTGAGCATTGAATACATTGCCGTTGTTGTTGAATCCTTCGAATGTGATTGAACGGTTTTCATTTGTCTTAGTGCTGGTGATAGTAATCTTTACATTGTTGCCTTCAGTTGCAAATGTAAGTGTACTACTGCCGCAATTGTTAAGAACGAAATCCGTTTTAGCAAACTTACCATCTTCGATCAATCTGATGAGCAACGCCATCTTTTCGCGATCAAGTAAAGTCTGCGGAAGATCCATCGGTGCTTTGTTCTCATAGATAGGAGCATTTGTTGAAGGATCTTTTCCACAAGCCTGACGTATCAGAAGCTTTCCGGTAATACCATACTGGTTAACCCAGATACCAACTTCCATGATTCCGTCGGAAGATCTGAATTTACCATAACGGAAATTCGACTTAACCTTTTCTTCACCGGAGTTGTTGTTATTGTTGAAACCTCCGTTGTTGTTGTAGTTACTGTTGTAACTGCCATTGTTGTTTAACATTGAGATCACTCACTTTCTTATTATTCGATGTGAAGTATAGTATAGTTCTACGCATCGTTGTAATTATATAAATATCGATTTATTCATCTTCATTGTCTGAATTAGTAATGGAATCGTATACATAATACATATTGGTGATATCCGAAGATACGATTTCCAATATATCAGTATACATATTATCATTCGATGCATTCAATCGATCAAATAATCCATTGTTGGTAATATCTTCCAATGAATTATATTTGAATAAATCGCATAATTCGCATAACATTGTAACCACATTATCCAACATATACATTGAATTGAATGTTGTTACTTTGATATTGAGTTTAACCAGAATTTCATTGACAATTTTTGTTACACCATCGAGAACCGTACCAACGAACAATCTTTTCAATTCATCGTAACGTGGTAAATCATCGGGAATCTGATCACGGTATTCATCGATTGCATCACAACATTGTGACAATTCATATTTAATTTGTTGATAATCGATTTGGAATTCTTCCGGTTCATAGAAGATAACATCTTTCGACATATCAACTAATTCGGCATTAAAGTCGTACGATACACCCGTACGACTCTCCAGCCAGTTGTAAATTTCTGCTAACATGATTAATCAATCCTTTCGTTATAATGATATCATTTTTGTACATCTAAATGAACCCTTGGATTCTGGCAAATATACATTGAACACATTCAACAATTGTTTGAACGGTGCCAATAATTTATCTGCATTATATTCAGCATCAATGCCACATGATATCCAATCAGGTATACGTGTATACGATTCCGGAATACATATTACTGCGTCACTGGGAGAACGACGACGACATAATTCAAGTAATCGTTTTGTACGTGGATTATTCGATGCTTCCAATAATTCGTATGATAACCATATAATGTATACTCGATCAAGTGGTAATATTTGTTCAGATGTCATTATGTCGTTCCATATCAATGAACCACGCATCTGAATTGGTAATGTTTTTGATTTTGCATATGTTTCTTCTGTCTTCACCGATTGCTTTGTATACAACGTTGCGTCATATGGAACACGACGTGATATATCTGCATGAATACGGAAATATTCATTGACGATATGATCAACCGAAATATCATTTACTGATATAAGATATCTATCACACAAATCAAGTATCATTGGTGCTAAGAAGTCTGCGGTATCACGTTTCTTAAACGATACACCTTTAGCATCAATATCGTGAATATTACGTGGATTTCCTTCCTGTACGAACATGGAATTGATATACATTTTCTTTTGAAACAACACCATCATTGAATATGAGAATTCATTCTTGAATAATATCTTGTCACGATAATACTTATCTTCGATTCCTGCATTGATTGTGAAATATTCAATGTATTTTGGTACAACGATTTCACCGAATAATCGAGTACCAAATCCCGCAGAACATATGCATGACATTTTGAAATTACCAGTATCCGTTTGGAATTCATTTATTAATTTCGGGTAATGTAACATCAATGAATCTGTATCAACGACACATACTAAATCACGCATTGCATTATCTGCACGCGCTTCAACATCATTTGGTATGAATGGATATATACATGAATCACGTACTACTTGATGAACACGATTGATTTCTTGTTTGATTGCCTCTGGTGCAGTAGTACCAAAACCTGCCAACTGTAATGATTCCTCAGTACAATTTTCCAAATCAACGATATGTTGTTTTAAATATGTACCAATCGTAAACATTTCACCATTTAAGAATTCGGATAAAACCAATTTCAAATTTGATGCTAACATGAGTTTTGAACGTTCATCATCGGTTAAGGATAATATGAATCCTAAAAGAACATCATAATCAGTGTCATTCTTTCTACGTATCATACTGTAAAGGCGTTTTGCTACAAGGGTTGGATCAAACCGTTTCCATACACGATTTGGGCGTTGTTCGTTATCATTCAATACATTAAATGCAAAATCCATCAATTCATTGATATCTTTCATTATTATATACGGATCATCATTCGATACGAATAATTCCAATAAACATATTAATGTTGTTGTCAGATTCTTTGCCGATCCAGTTGTTGATGGTGGTAGATATACTGAGTATGATGTTGATAACTTGGAACCGGATTCGCCATATTCCGCATTACAAATAACCTTCTGATTATTCTGTGCTGTGTAATGGTTATTGTATTCAATCGAACCTGCTGGAAATGTGAACATTACTTTCTTGATTTTCTTTCTACGTGTCAACCATGTTTCCAAAACTTTGATTGATGGTGCTTCATACTCTCTATGTTGTTTGAAGAATGTTCCATTACCAGAAATGATTGGTTTTCTGATTGCTAACCAATTGAATGTATCAAGTACGGTTGTATCAACATATTCATGATATGTGTCGTTATGTAATACACATGGAATATCAACTAATGATTCTTCCACCTTTTTCGTTACCAATCTTCGTACTTCAGTTTCATTTGATTCTGGATATAATCTCATATACACATTAACGGTATTCTCAATATACTCGTCAATGACAACATTTGAATCCATATCAAAACCTCCTATTGATAAAATTAGAACAGTACCAGTTTGTTCTTCGAAATAATGATATAAATGTAAAAATAAAAAATCATTATATAGTTACGATTCCCGGGGATAAACTCGATATTAATAGTCCACGTTATGGGCTAAATAAAGCAACGGGAGTGTTTCTATGGATTACAACGACTGCACAAACAAACCCACAATCAATGGTGTTGAAGTGAAAGATAATCTCGAAATCACTGATATAGGTATCGTTGAAATGCCTACAGAAATGATTTCCGATATCTTTTTAGAAACTTTTGGTTTCCTATTATAATAATGAAAGTGAGAGTGATTTTAAATGCTTAAGTACGTTAGAGAACAGCTCGCAAAGCAAGGAGTATTCGCTGAATCAGCTGTTAATAATGTCGACGAACTTGACGATGATATGTTCGTTGAAGCTGCACATGTACTGGACGAACTCAATGAGTTGTCTGGATCTGGTACTATGGATCATAGTGCTGTACGAAATCCGATATCAATTCCTTTGGAAGATGATATTGAGATTGATACTGTTGAATTCTGTATGGTGGATTCACGTATGTCTGATATACCCGGAGATGCTGCACTCCAGGAAGCATACTATAACGATCTGAAATACTTCTCAGATTTCTATGCTGAAGCTTACAACACAACCACCAGACTTCCTCGTGAAAGTGAAGACACCTTTGCAGAGCGTGTATTCGATAAACAGAATCAACTGTACAATGAATACATGGAGACAATCGTTCAGGAAGGATTATTTGGATTCGGTGAAATCAAAGCATCTGATCCTTCTGTACAATGGAAGATACATCTTAACTTCGGTAAACTTCGTTCCGAAGGCGGTGAAGAATTCAATGCTACACTTCCTGTATTGTATGAGGTTAAAAAGGATAAGATTCTTAAGAAGCAGCTTGAAGCTGTTAAGTTCTTTGATTATGCAAAAATTCATGGTTATGATATAATGATGGAGTATGCTAAATCCAAGAACATCAACATTCCAAAGGATGGAAACATATGGGATGTTATCGAACCGAAAGCTGCATATATTCCACGTGAACAATCTGCTCTTTATAAAATCATCATTAAGTTCAAGAACTCCAACAGTGGTGAGGAATTCTACTTCAGCATTTCTGCATCAATACGTGGTAACGATAAGAATCTTAAAGCTAAATCACCTGATATGGATATAGTTGATTCGAAGGAAGGTAAATTCGATATGAAATCCGCATCGAAACCTTCATCGAACTTCGTTGATCATCAGATGGTTACTGAAGCATATGTTTCAACATATATGCCGTCACGTTGGAATGACAATTACTACCAGGAAGCAATCGATTTCGGTGGTGGCGGTGATCCACCTGCAATGGCCGGAGCTACACCTGCTGCACCTGCGGGTGGCGGTGATGTACCCCCTGCTCCTGGTGGTGGTGAGGCACCTCCGACACCAACACCTGCTCCGGAAACAAATAATGCACAACCAAATGAAACAAATATCAATATCGATTTACCACCTGAGGAAGGTCAGGGTAATGCTGATAATGCTGCTGATACTCGGGATGATAGTCAACCTGCAGATCCACCTCCAGCAGAAAACCCGAATGCAAATGATGTATCTGATCAGATTGCTGCAGGTGTTAACGATGGTCTTGACCAGCAGAATGCAAACAGTGATGTTGATCTGTCTGCAAATGTTGATGAGGAGCCGAACTTCGATATGAATCCTACTGCAGAACCTGACATGAGTAATGTTTCAGGTGATGTTGATATGCCTGAAGATGAAGGAATGGGTGACAATCCTGATGTTGATGTTGAAACAGATGTGGATTTCGATAACATGACACTCAATCAGCTCATTGAACAGGCACAAGAAAAAGCCAAGGATATGACAATCGATCAGCTTAAAGCATTCCTGATGAATAACACAATGCCGAATGGTGAAACTGTTGGTTCCGGTGATACCGAGAATGGAGTGCAGGAGTCTTTTATTTACACCAAGAGTAATATAAATGAAAATCTCGATATATTGCTCAAGACTGCTCTTGGTATATTAAATGATCAAAAACTTGAGCTGAAAGATCTCATTAAGAAATTCAAAAAGAACGGTAAGAAACTCAACAAATGTTTGAGTAAAGCTGTAAAGATGGATGTATATAATGAGCAAGAGAAGAAGCAACTTAACTTACTCAACAGATGTTTGGTTGATTTGATGAGTATGGTTAAAGAAAATGCATCTGCGTCAAATACACAAACCGCAAAACGTTTGGTGAAAGCATTTACATCACAGGCAAAAGCAGTTGGTGATATAATTGATGCTCATAAGAAGGGTAAACCTGTACAAGAAGGAGCAATCACTGCATTATTCAATGTACGTGAGAATCTTGAACGTAAAGCCAATTATGTTCATATCAATGTAACATTACCTATCAAGAATAAAGTTGATGCTGATAAACTGACACTTGCATTCATCAAATCATATTTCAAGAGTACGAAAGAAACGGTTTCATCTGGTTCGGCTGGTGCTGCATATGGTGATGGATATGGTTATGGCACTGGTGTTAATCATGCTACTGAATATGAGACTGATAACCCAAGAGTTCAGCGTTTGGTTGCATTGAAGAAACTCGGAACAAAGATCGAGACTAAGGACAGAAAGAGAGCTAAGTTTACTGAAACTGAACTCAAGAATCTTGATCGCACAATACATCTGGCAAATGAATTATATGATGATATTACAGCAGCATTGAAAGTTCAGAGTGAAGATGAAGCTGCTAAATTATTGAATGCCATCGGTAAAGAAGCGGTTGAACTTGATCCGTTATGTCAGACATTCAAAAAACAAAGGAGTGATAAATAATGGCAGATATAAAGAATCTGTTGGATGGAATTATTGAAAAAACAAATAATTCATATCCAGCATCCGCCAATAGCGTAACCTCTGGCAATCTTGGTGCAATGCATAAAGTCAATACACCAACAACATTTGACAAAGGTGCATTTAAAGAAAAGCTTGCAATGTATGTTCTCAAGGATATCATCCAGGCAATGATGATGGATGATACATCTGATCTGGATAACACCATTGATACATCGATACTTCGTCACATGCATGATGATTGTGGTTGTGGTTGTTACAATTACTTATCAAATGCACGTCATAAACTTAAGAGTGATCTTCTCGGTGACATCATTCAGGAGATTGATGACAAAACTGAAGAAGTTACTGCAAAAGTAACATTAACAAAAGACCCTTCAGTTGCTGACCAGGTTGATGTTAAGGAGATACTGAAGAACGTTGAGAACTATGAAGACTTTACAAAACTTCTGAAGGAGAAAACATCAAAGCAGGTTGTTGATCAGATGAAGAATGTATTGATTCAGAGTAACGGCGCACCAACATTTGATCCTAAGGTTGTTGACCAGAAGATTGGTGGTGGTGATAAAGCTGTTGAAGAGTCTTCTATCATGAAGATATATTCAACTATCATCTATGAATCATATGTGGATGGCAAACCCACAATATCTGAAGACATGGGTATGGAGATGGCTTTCGTTGAATACTGTATCGATCAGCTCGATCATGTATTTATGGCAACTCCAAAGAGACCTGTGATGGCAAGATACAGATAACAAACAAAAAATACACCCGGGTATATCCCGGGTGTATTAAATTATTCATTGTAGAATATAACATTATCAACTGGACATTCGTACACTTTACCATCCTTTGTATACATTATATATTTATCCGTAAATGTACGTGAATAACTATCGAGTTCGATTGTCGTTCTTTCAATACCAATGATTATGATAGCATGATTATAATCATGATATGAACCTTTGTGTTCTTCATTAGATTCATCAGGTTTAATTACAAATACAATTCCTAAGATAATAACTCCGATCATTGCTCCTATTGGTAATGCATTAAAGAGCTTGGTTAATACATTTTCCGAATTTTCATACTTTTTCATTATACCACCTCAATGTTTACTCTGATTCAATTTGTTCATCGTTTTATCATCTTCGGGTATTTCACGTTTCTTTGGTTTATCATACGCAGTCGGTAATGTTGGTGGATAATTATATCCGAATGGTCGGTATGACGGTCGATTACAGAATTCAAAATCTGAAGAATGAATTCCGAATTTACCTTTATTCCAATTGATTTTCATATTAATCACCTCCATTAGAAATACATAACCCATTCATGTATTTCTTGCATTGCAACATCACGTGGTTTTATCGCACATGTAATGATTCCACCATATGATGTAAATATACGTGTAATGTTTTTGATTGATATTGGTTCATCTGGATTAG
>Ga0310696_10004498_pt1 | contig 17094 bp, 12 predicted proteins | sample AusTroGonzalo_MG_4_FD_203885 | JGI IMG/M metagenome (GOLD analysis project Ga0310696, IMG submission 203885) | Bovine rumen microbial communities from tropical cattle in Woodstock, Queensland, Australia - Gonzalo_02 (v2) (version 2) | ecosystem: Host-associated > Mammals > Digestive system >...
CAAAGGTTTTTAACCTTATCCGTAAGGAAAAAGAGCGTCAGATGCACGGCATCGAGCTTATCGCTTCTGAAAATTTCGTCAGCGACCAGGTGTTGAAAGCCATGGGTTCAGTGATGACAAACAAATACGCAGAAGGTTATCCTGGAAAGCGTTATTACGGCGGTTGCCAGATTGTTGACCAGACCGAGCAGATTGCTATCGACCGCGCTGGTGAACTCTTCCAGGCAAAATTCGTCAACGTGCAGCCACACTCAGGCGCACAGGCTAACATGGCAGTGCTTCTCGCTTGCTTACAGCCAGGCGACACATTCATGGGCCTCGACCTCTCACACGGCGGACACCTCTCACACGGTTCACCTGTCAACTCATCAGGTATTCTCTATAAACCAGTCGCATACGAAGTAAACAGAGAGACTGGTATGGTCGACTACGACGACATGGAGAAGAAAGTAGCTCAATACAAGCCGAAACTCATCATCGCCGGTGCTTCAGCATATTCACGTGACTGGGACTATGCACGTATGCGTAAGGCAGCTGACTCAGTCGGCGCTATCTTGATGGCTGACATCTCACACCCTGCAGGTCTCATCGCACGCGGTATCCTCAACGACCCGTTGGAGTATTGCCATATCGTGACAACAACAACACACAAGACCCTCCGTGGACCACGTGGCGGTATGATCATGATGCGTGAAGACTTCCCGAACCCATGGGGCTTGACAACACCTAAGGGCGAGGTTAAGATGATGTCGGCATTGCTCAACAGCGCAGTGTTCCCAGGCGTACAGGGCGGACCACTCGAGCACGTCATCGCATCAAAGGCAGTCGCTTTCGGCGAGGCTTTGTCAGATGAATACTTCGAGTACATCCTCCAGGTGAAGAAGAATGCAGCAGCAATGGCAAAGGCATTCACCGACAGAGGTTACAACATCATCAGCGGTGGCACAGACAACCACTTGATGCTCATCGACCTCCGTTCGAAGTTCCCAGAAATCACAGGTAAGATGGTCGAGAACACCCTCGTTCAGGCTGACATCACAGTCAACAAGAACATGGTTCCGTTCGACAGCCGTTCACCATTCCAGACCTCAGGTCTCCGCGTCGGTACTCCAGCTATCACAACACGTGGTTTGAAGGAAGACATGAAGGAGCCAATCGTCGACTTGATTGACGATGTCATCAGCCACATCGACGACACCAAGAAACTCGAGGCAGTGAAGGGTAAAGTCAACGAAATGATGGCAGATAGACCATTGTTCGCTTGGTAATAAGCCATTAGCTATTAGCCAATAGCCATTAGTTTTTAGCCATTAGTCGTTAGCATATTGCTAAAGGCTAATGGCTAACTGCTAATGGCTATTTTTTAGTTTATAGTGTAATTACCTCGTCCATTATTATGTCATTCGGCTCTGTTGGGACCTCATCGACGAGTTGGAAGTCGAAGCAGATGCCGATGCGCTTGACATTCAGGTGTTTGCAGAGAAATCTGTCGTAATAGCCACGGCCACGGCCGATGCGGTTGCCGTTACGGTCGAAGGCGACACCTGGAACCACGATGAGGTCGTAATCGCCGGTGTATGGTTCGTTTTGAGGCTCAAGGATATTGAAGTCGCCGACGGCAAAGCCAGTGTTTTCTGCAAGTTCCACAGGGATGATATCATCACCGACAACAGTCGGAAGGATGATTTTCTTTTTATGGCGCCATTTCTCGAGGAAAGACTGAGTCTGCACTTCATCAGGTAAAGCGCTGTAAATCATCACAATATGAGCTTTCTGGAAATCAGGATGCTGCTCTAGCTTTGACAAAATAACCTCAGACTGCTCAAGAAGTTGCTCTTTAGTATGCTGTTTCTTGAGAAGTTTTATATTGGCGCGAAGTTCTTTTTTATCCATAGAACTATCTAAACCAACGAGTTAGATTTCCTCTTAAAAAAAGGTAATAAACAGCGATTCCGATCCAGCTGGTGATGAGGACGAATGCAATAATCAATATTTTGCTAAGAAGGTTGATTGGCTGACCGAGGATTTCAAGGACTGCCACCACTCCTAAGATGACGCCGACTACGTAAATAATAGTTGCTACCATAGTTGAAAATTTTTCGCAAAAATACAAAATATTAACGAATAGTGAGTTTATTAAAGAAATTTATTATCTTTGCAAAAAAATGAATTGCTATGAAAAAGTTATGGATTTTTATTTTAGTTCTTGCTGTTATCGCCGTTGTTATGAAGTTGACGGTGCCATCGGTTGAAAAGCATTATGATGTTGCTACAGAGCAGCTTTCAGAGTTTGTTGAAGACAAGTTCATGGAAAGCGACGACTATGATGAGATTATTGACGACTACGGAATCGACAAACAGGCTGCGATGGAGTTTTTGAAGCAGGGCGATATGTACAAAACTATGATTAGGTACAGTGTCGAGAATATGCTTGTCATGAAAGACTATGTTGTCTGCAACGTCGGCAAAATCACCTATGACGGCGAGGTCTATCCATTGACTCTCGGCATATTTGGTCATGTTTTTGTGATGACCGATTACATTGACGAGATTCAGGATGCCAGCGAAAAGTTGGAAGAACTGAAAGAAAAATACAATAAATAATTGGGGGATTTATTCAGCAAAAGCTGTATCCCAAAACTTTTCCGCATTGGTGGTGATTGTGTTTCCGCCACCGATGTCGAATGGCTCAAATCCTGAAGGCACCAAGATAATGTAGCTGTTGCGGTCTACACCTTTCACTTCATATTCTTCCTGGTAATACGAAAGAGTTCCCCAGCAGGCGAACCAATAGGTGTTTTTCGCCATGTAGGCGTAGTAATCGTTATCTTTTTGAGCTTTCCCGAAGGCAGGATGAATAATCATCTTCTCGCCTGAGATGTAATGTTCGCGCATCTCTTTGAGCGACAGAGGCGTGCCATTTGCATCGGTAACATAATGTCCGCCCATGTCGGTATCGACCATAGCCCATTTGTTGAGTTCCGGCAGCCATACTTCATTGACGACGTGACAATCCATATCGTCCTTGTCTTGAGGCATGCAGGTGATATATCTTGCTTTGATATCTGCGGCAAGCATCAACTCAAATGCTAAAATGCTATGCAGACGGCAATTGAACGCCGGCTCGACCTCTTTTGTGTGTTCCCAAAGACCGATTGCGTTGACGTGCTCAGGCCAATGTCTTTGGTTTGCGTGCGGGACGTTTGATGACACGAACTTGCCGATTGCGACGGCTTTCTCCCAAGTGGTGGCATTTTCAGGATAAAGAGTGTCTAGTTGGAAATACTCGCGAATCTCCTGTGCTCTTGCCTCATCTTGAACGATTCTCATCTCAAACACATTGGTGTCGGCGGCATATTCGCCCGAAGTACGCAACAAATCAAGGCGTTTATTAAGTAAACCGTAGTTGTTTTTATCGATATAGACATCGTATTTGGGTTCGATTATCCAAATAATAATACCGGCAATAATAGTTATTCCGCCAATAATGGCAAGAATGTTTCTGATAACGGAGTAAGATTTTTTCATGGTTAAGTAATGTTAATTTATTTGAGAACGCAAAGATAGGGAATTTGCTGCATGGAATGTTGTTTTTCCAACAATTAATTGAAAAATTGAAAATCTTGGGAATTTTATATTGAAAATCTTGGGAATATTTTGTTGAAAATTATGGGAATTTTTGTATTTTTGCAGCGTGAAATAAAAAAGATGCTGTTATGTATGTTTCAAGATTAGTCGAAAAAGAGATTGAAAAAAAGCTTCGTACTTCTGGTGCAGTGGTTGTTGCAGGACCTAAATTCTGCGGTAAAACTACTACTTGTATGAGGTATCAGAAGAGTTTTGTCAAGTTGAATACAAAACAATCTATAGCGTTGGCGAAGCTTGATCCGAAATCGGTTCTTGTTGGGGATAATCCAAGGCTGATAGATGAATGGCAGACAGTTCCTGATATTTGGAATTGTGTGAAGGATAATCTTGATGATGAATACCAGTTTGGAAAGTTTATCTTGACAGGCAGTTCTACTCCTGCTGAAAAGACAGATATCCATCATTCGGGTGCGGGGCGTATTACTCCGATAAAAATGAGGCCTATGTCGTTGTGGGAGTCTGGTGACTCAAACGGCAAAGTTTCGTTGCTGGATTTGTTTAATGGAGGCAAAGAATTTGTTACCGATTATAATGATAATTTTAACATAAATGATGTCGCTTTTTTGATTTGTCGTGGCGGTTGGCCTATTTCGGTTCTTGCAGAGAAAGACTTTGCTATCGATGTTACAAAAAACTATTATAACGGGTTGTTTTCGTTTGAAGATAGTGACAACGAGCGTTTCCGTAACAAGAAACCAGAAGTTTTGCGAATGATATTAAGAAGTTATGCCCGTCATATATCAACAGAGGCTGCAGTATCAACGATAATCGATGATGTTAAGCAAAACAATGAACGCTCGATGGATGCAAAAACATTTGCGGAATACATGGAAGCCCTTCAAGACTTGTATATTATTGATGATATGCAGGCGTGGAATCCTAATATAAGGTCGAAAACATCGATTCGCACAACACCGACACGGCATTTTGTTGACACATCAATAGCTTGCAGGGCTTTGCAAATTGGGCCAGAAGACTTAACTAACGATTTGGAGAGTTTCGGTTTATTTTTTGAAGATTTTGCCGTGAGGGATTTGTCGATTTATGCCAATAGCCTGGATGGCGAAGTCCGTCATTATCGTGACAATGCCGGACTTGAGTGCGATGCCGTGATTCATCTTGAAGACGGGCGTTGGGGTGCTGTTGAGATAAAACTCGGTGGCGACAATTTGGTTGAAGAGGGAGCAAAATCGCTGAAGACGCTTCGTGACAAGATTGTGGAGAAAAGCGATGAGAAGGCACCCTCGTTCTTGATGGTGCTGACTGCTGTTGGTGGTGCGTACAGGCGTGAAGACGGGGTGTATGTGGTTCCGATCAATTTGTTGAAGCCATAAGGGATTAATTGAAAGGGGGGCGGAATAACAGACGAAAGATGTATGGTGAGTATTTATCTCAAGGAGGACAAATATTTTAGGGAGAATAGAGACAGAAGAAGAAAATTTTTTATTTTTGCCAATTGTTTGACGCAAAATAAGGGGAAGCAGGAAAAACCATCCCCATTCATCGCCATCCGGAGAAAGAGGAGACATTTGTTGTGTTGCGTGGCAGGATACGTGTCATCACCTACGACGACGACGGCACCATCATTGAAAACATTGTCCTCAACCCATCGGAAGGCCGCTACGGCGTGAACGTGGGAAAGAATGTCTGGCACACCGTGGAAGCCCTGGATCCGGGTTCCGTCATCTTCGAGTGCAAGGAGGGACCGTTTGTGAGGCATGAGGTGGAAGGGATACTGATGGTTGACAATTGATAATTATGAGGGATTTGAAAGTGAGGAGGGGGCAAGGAGGTAATGCTTAGATGCTTAGAAAATTTTGGTTTAATTACAGAGAGAATTATTAATATGCACGTTACATTCAAGACATTTCAATCTGGTATAGGAGACTGCATCTTCCTTTTGATGAATCAGGAGGAGGTGCAGTTTTCCGTAATGGTGGATTGTGGAAAACTGACTGACGAGATTGCTTCATACATTAAGAATGACTTGAAAAATACCATAAACCTGCTCGTTGTTACCCATATCGACAACGACCATATCATCGGAGTGAGAGATATGTTGAAAAATGATAGTATAAAGGTAGGTCAAATTGTGTTTAACTGCTACCAAAGGAATGCCCTAGGTGGAGCAAAGAAACTGAACAAATATCAAAAAGAAAGATTGGCGGCTATTGAGAAGGAAATAGGTCTCGTTGTGGGCGACCTCATCGAACACGATGTGGACGCACCTGCTGCAATGAAGGGGTTGGCTGCTACAATACTGGAGTATCCAAAGTTGAAGAAAGTGTGGGGACGAGAATATACTGTTTGTGGGAACTTTCTTGACCTAAAAGAGAATGGCACCATAACCTTTTTGTCGCCAACGATAGATGAATTGGAAAAGTTGGACAAAGAATTCCGCCATGTGTTGTTTGACGAATTGAATGTGGATAAAACACTTGGTAAATGGGATGACAAAGAAAACTTATATGAGATATTGCTCAGGTATGCCATGCTTCAAAAGCCTTCAGTTGAAAGTGACTCGGAAAAGGATGTATTAGGGGCAATTTCACTTGAAAACAGATTGAAGAGAGCGGCAGCCACACCTGTTAACACTCAAGAAATCTCATCCGCCAACCAGGCATCATTGGCGTTTGTGTGGGAGAAAGACGACCATCGGATTCTGGTGATGGGTGATGCCAACCCCGATGTGGTGATGAATGGACTTCTGGATTATTATAAGGGTAAGACGTTCCCAGTGTTGTTTGATGCCGTCAAGGTGTCACACCATGGCAGCCACTTTAATACAACTAAGGAACTGATGCGCCATGTTGATTCGGGGAATTTTTTCTTTACCGGCGGAACAGAGGGTAAACGTCCAAGTGTAGAGGCTGTGGGAAGGATTGCGCTTAGACCTCTTGCTAATGGAATTAATCAAAGGACCATGCATTTCAATTACCTAACATCACTTATCAAAGAACTTCTAGACGATAAAGAGTTGCAGAAGAAATACAATTTCATAATAGATACCAGAAAGAATGAGTTGGTGTTTGCTTTCTGAAGAACAACGCATAAAGGCGATTGTGCCCGTTAGGTGTGGTAGCTATTGCGGTACGGCTTTTCTTGTAGGTGGAGCCAACCTGTTGACGGCTCGACACGTTGTGGATGAATACTACAACGGAGGGAAACCAGTGTTGGCTTGTTTCGAGGGGAGAGACTATACTTTTGTTCCGAAGCAAGTGCACCCCAAAGGCTATCATGCAAACGATGTGGTGTTACTGACATGCAACGATGCTGGATTTGCCCAGATTAGGACAGTCAAGGATTTGTATCTAAAACTGATGTCCATACCCTATGATCCAATAGAGGGTGCAAAATTGAGTGTGATAGGTTTTCCTACAGAACTTGGTGGTGGTAATTGCCAAATAGAAACCTGCGTGAGACCCCATTCTCACATTATAGATAATAATAGGAAATATGATGTAGTGACTGTGAGGGAAGGGGTTTTTGAACTGAAATCCTTTGGTGGCTATTCAGGTTCACCAGTGCTGACCCAAAAAGGCTATGTGGTGGGCGTGGTGTCAACTGAAAACTTCGGGAAGCTGACTTTCTGTTCGGTGAACCGCATGGAGAAAAGGCTGAAAACTTTGGGCGTAAGCCAAATTGAAACAAAATGGGAGGCTTTTGATGATTCAAACGTGTCGTTGCAAAACAGTGAGGATCAGGTGTGCGAAGCCATACAAAGAGCTTCGGGCAGGTACCATGAGGAAGAACATACGCCAAACAAAAAGCAGGAAGAAAAAATCAGGGCTTTCTATGATTATCCCACGAAGGTGAAAACCCAACAATTATTGCGGGAATATGCTGATGATGCTGAGAAAGAGTTTGTGTCCGCTATAGGGAATAAAGCTGTTGTTAGCAAGTTGCCAGCGGGTGTCAAGGTTCACTTCCAAGGGGATGATTATGGGAAACTGCCTGAATATATCGAAGCATTAAGGAATGTAATCCAAACGAAAACACCGTACAGGGAGACTTTGAAACGGCTGAAAGAATCCGCTGAACAGTCGCTAGAGAAGCTTGAACTGATGCAGAAACAGTTTATGTGTATGCACGGCAATGCCGGCACGGGCAAAACGCAGTTGAGTTGTCACTTGGCACATCAGCTTGCCAAGGAACAGAAAAACAATGTTTATCTGTTGTTTGGAAGCCAATTCGACTCATCGATGGATGCTTGGGACAAGATGCTTTCACAACTCAAGCTTAGCGAAGATGACATTAAGCGAATGGAACAGAGGGCGGCACAAAACCATCATTATTCGGTATTGTTTATTGATGCCCTCAATGAGGGAGCGGGTGACACCTATTGGAAACTGCAATTGGACTTGCTGATTAAAAAGATTCAGGATTATCCGCATCTCAAGCTTATTTTCACCATACGCAACCCATTTACAGACGTTATCACAGAAAACATAGATGAAAAGCTTTACGAAAGTATTGAATTGGTAGGATTTACCCCATCTGGTACAACCAAAGCCATTGACAAGTATTTTGTAAAATATGGAATAGACCCCAAGTATAAAACAAAGTATAGACGACAATTTCGGAAACCCTTGTTCCTGATTACTTTTTGCGAGTCATATCGGCTCATGAGTACAACGGAAAGGGAAAACCTGAACTTGAGATTGCTGTATGAGTTGTACCTGACTGCAAGAAATATGAAGGTGTCAGCGTTAGCCGATGAAGACGAAAAACGGAATGTGACGCTGATGTGCATGAGGCAATTGGCTTGGTTCTCGGTTGAGCAACGTTGGTCAGGGCTGATACCGCGACAGAACGCACGCCGTATAGCTGACAAGATTTGCCCTATGCGTACATGGAAAAACAACCTGCTTAACGCCCTCTTGACAGAGAACATCCTGATGGACACCCTCTCAGATCAAGAAGAGGGTGATTTGGTGATGTTTGAGTTTGAAAACATAGCTGATGTGATGAAGGCTGAAAGTTTGTTGACATCAAAATTGACTGACATGCAGATTGTGAACCTGCTGGTTAGGACAGAATCCGAGCTATCCCAAAAGGGTTTGAGCAAAGCCAAATTTGAGAATATGGTTAGGGCACTGATAGCCTTGTGGGATAGAAGGACAACGGTAACGACTATTGATGAATTTACATCAGGGAAATTTAGTTTTCAACTTGTTAAAGCAAAAGATGAATACGGCAATGAACATAATTATAAGTTGATTTCTGATTGGATAAAGCAAAACAAGGAAATGTATCACCCGCGTGAATTACTTAGCCATCTTGACGACGACAAGGCCAAGTTGTTTGATACGCTGCATCCTTATTTGCGCAGTTTGGAAATGAACAAGAGGGATGAGGAATGGACAGTTTTGGTGAATGAATTTGTGGAGAGTCCTGGCGGGTTGCGCCATTTGGTACGTATGAGTCGAAACCAGAAGTATCGCCGCCGGTTTTTGACAGTGGCAGTATGGATGCTTACCACATCAGACCCCGATGCGAGAATGTTTATCATCAGGTTGCTGTACAAGCTTCTGCGAGAATGTACTGATGATATTGCGTGGTTACTTCAACAGTTCCCGTCGTGCAACGACCACTATGTGTTGCAAGGTTTGTATTGTGCCATCTATGGTGTTTGTTTGAGAAGCAGAGATAAGTTGCTTTTGAAGAACATAGCTGAAACGGTTTATCGTCGTTTTTACGAACACGACAAGGATGTGCCTGTGGATATTATATTGAGACAGTGGACACTGAAAACACTGGAAAGGGCATTGGTTATTGATCCTACAGCAGACTATTTCAAGCGTATCATATTACCATTCAAAAGCAGAAGCCCTTATAAGGACATGTTGAAAAACGAGATTCCAGAAGGTTACTTCGGCAAAGGGAAAGGTGCCTCACTGCTGTACTATTCCATGGGTGGAAGCTCTGATTTTCACAGATATACGTTGGGTTCAAACAGTTTTTCGAATAGTGGAGAATTCTTTATTGAAAACGGAAAGGACGAATATAACCCTGTTTCACTGTACGACATTCCCAAAATGATGGCACCAATCATAAGGTATCGCTATAAATACAATGAGGAGTTGTCGCATTATGATGCAAACCGTTATTCTAAAGACCGTCATCACAACAAAACGGAGCGTATAGGCAAAAAATACCAATGGCTGGCTCTTGACGAGGTTTATGCACGTTTGTGTGATAATTGTTTGGTGAAAGACCAGAGGCTTGGCGGATGGAGTATGCATGTTGATAGTGAAGACTTGACACGCGAGGCTTGGCCGTGGATAACAAGGCTCTATGACCGGTTTGACCCGACATTGCCCTCAAATGAAGAAACCAAAGGATTTGCCCAACAGATGAAGTTGATGCCGAAAAAAGATGAAACACTCGTAGATGAAGTGAAAGAGTATGGAAAATGGCTTGATTTGGAAGCTACGAATCCAACCGTCAAGATGCAGTGGCTTAGCGAGGATGGCAGTCAGTGGGTGAGGCTTTATGGTTTTGAATCTGTTGATCATCAGAGGGATATAGAGAAGCGCGGAACCATGCTGTATTATAATTCGGCATTTGTCAGGAAGACTGACAGTAAAAAGATGTCCGACTGGGCAAAAAAACAATCTTTTAATGGCCGCTGGATGGCGGAACGCTCGGATTGCATTGATTTTCTCTGGAATGAAATACCGTGGAGCAACAGTTATAAAAGATTGGGAAGAAATGAATGGGAAGAGGGTTATGATAGCAACCCCTATCCATGTAAACTGATGGTGGCTTATGATGAGCAGATGCAAGAAGACAATTACGGATTCTTGGCTGATGAAGAAAGGTACGGTTATTCTGAAGCCATGCCTTGCGCTGAATTGATGGAGGAAATGAAGCTGTACACTGCTGAACGTGGTTTGGTAAGGAGAATTGACGATGATGCCATAGTGGCCATCAGCATGGGAGTAATACATGAAGGTGTCGGGTTGTTGATAAGAAAAGACATCCTCTGCGAGTTTATTCGTAAGAAGCATTATCATCTGTACACCTATATTCTGGGAAGCAAGGAAGTAATTATTGGCAACACGATAGTTGGTGAAATAAAGAACCTTTCGGCTTGCATGATGATGGATGAGAAAGGTGTCTTTACAGAGGTACAAAAACTCCATATTGTGGAAGAGAAGAAGCAAAAACCCATTTTTGCCGACCCGGAACGAATCGCTTTCCTGAAGAAAAAGAACCACGAAGAGGGGCTTACCAACATGGAGTTGCTTGAATTATTGGAAATGGAGCGATTGTTGAAAGAGCAACAGGGGGAGTGATGAGGTGTAGAGAGAAATAATAATTGATAAATATTGGATTTGATATACTTATGAGAATTGACCGTGTATATATCAAAGGCTTCAGAAACTATAAAGAGGCTACAATTAAGTTCAATAAGAGTACCCTGATCATAGGTGCCAACGACGTTGGAAAGACCAACTTAATATATGCACTACAGATTTTGATGGACAGGGGCTTCTCCGACTATAGCTTCGAACTGAAGGATTCTGACTTCTATGCGTACGAAGATACCAGAGAGGTTGTTATCAGGGCATATCTGACGGATGTGGTCGAGGACTGTGTGGTGGCAAGGCTGCCAGGTTATATCAGCGACGATGGCCAGTTGGTGCTTCAATACAAAGCGTGGTATAGCAACGGTAAAGTGGAGTATCAGTTTTATTGTGGTAAAAGTGACTCTGAGGAAGACCTTAAGGAATGTGCAGGCCCTTTTTATCGCAGGTATCTTAATATAAAATATATCGGCAGCAGAAGGGATTTTTGGGGATTCATCAACAAGTCGAAAATGCAATTGCTGAACAAGGCGAAGCTGGGAAGAGCGGACGAAGAGGTGGAAGCCGATGACATGCTTTATAATGAAATAGCTGCCAAACTCAAGTTTGTTGACGAAAAAATACCTGAACTTACTTATGTGAGATCCGCAACAGACGAATTGAACCGCGAGCTCAGTAAATTGTCAATACACAATAAGGAACAACAAGTGTTGTTCGACACGTCGGCTATGGATTTGGAACAGGTCATTGCCAATGTCTCCGTTTCATCGAAGCATAATGACAAACGACTCGTGATTGGTGGTGAAGGCAGAATCAACCAAATCTACCTTTCTCTATGGGCTACACAAAATCAGCAGACGGCTATTTCTACTGAAGTGTCAATTATTTGTATAGAAGAGCCGGAAGCGTATCTTCATCCACATCAACAGCGGGAGCTGGCATCATATTTGGGGAAAGTGTTGAAGGGGCAGGTAATCCTGACCAGTCACTCTCCTTTTATCGTCAGTGAGTTCAGTCCCAACTCCATTATCCGATTGTATAAAGATGAAAACAGTCAAACTATGGTTGCCTCTGATGGTTGCTCTGAGGCTATCGAAGAAGGCTTTGAAGGTCTTGGTTATCGCATGAGTGTGCTCCCTGCTGAGGCGTTCTTCGCAGATTATGTTATTCTTGTAGAAGGACCATCAGAAGAGATGTTGTATAGAACGCTTGCCAGTAAGATTGGCGTAGATTTGGACAGGCTCAATATCAGCATACTTTGTGTGAACGGTGTCGATTTCGTTACTTATATCAGAATTTTGGAGGCAATGGAGATTAGATGGTCAATGCGGACTGATAACGATGAAATACCAGTACCTAAAAAGGCTGAAATCAGATATGCCGGAATTGAGAGGGGAATTGAGTGCTTTTTGGTTTCCAATTGCTTTGCAAACGAAGAGGAGAAAAAACTTTTCAATGATCATAGAAAGCATTTGAGATATACCGACAGAAATAATATCCCAAAGGAGGTTACAGAAGCCGTTGAATGGTTTAAGGAGTTTTTGGACAAGCATTATATTGAAATAGCTGATGTTGACTTGGAAAATGATTTGTATAATAGTTTGCTTCATGATGCCCTGCATGAGTTTTATGACCCCGAAAATAAGATGACGGGGGAGGAGATTGTTGAGGCAATGAAAAAACATAAGGCAATCAACATGTATCAATTTCTGAAAGCCAACAAGGAAAAACTTCATCTGCTAAAAGACAGCAAGATAGCGGAACCGTTGATTGATGCCAAGAATGTGATTGGACAATTATATGGAAGCGACAGCGATACAGAATAGTATCATTGAGCATAAGGGCAATACCGTTGTGATGGCTTCGCCTGGCAGCGGTAAAACCTTTGTCATTTCCGAAAAGATCAAGAAGATTCTCGGGGATGATACCATGCTTGATTATCAAGGCGTGATTGCAATTTCATATACCAGAAAAGCATCGGGTAATTTGAAACAGCGCACGCTTGTTGATGGAGTGTGGGGCAATAATTCTTTCTTTGGTACAATAGACAGCTTTTGTCTTACTCAGATAGTATTGCCCTTTGGAAATTTTGTGATGGGACATCCTTCGTGTGAAGTTACACCAATTGCCTATAGCGAGTTGACCAAAGAACAAAAAGAAGACTTTGAGTGGCTGACCCAAGGACATCCTTCATACGATAGCATAAAGGAACCGACATGGAAGCTGTTTTATGAATTGTTTTTGAGTGGCAAGGTGATGGTTGAAAGCCTTGAACTGCTTGCCCTTCATATTTTAAAGGTCTCACCTGCCTGCAGAAATTATTTCAAAGCAAGATACAAGTATATATTCATAGATGAGTTTCAAGATACTGATGAATATACCAACGGCGTTTTTCTTGAACTGATAGGGCTCGGTATTATTGGTAATGTTGTGGGAGATGCCAATCAGTCGATATTTGGATTTGCACACAAAAGCAGTAAGTATTTGCTGTCATTGGAACAGAATCAAGAGTTTACATCATTCAGACTTGCTCGTAACTTCAGGTGTTCTGCGCCTATTGTCAACTATTCTAACAGACTGATGGATAAGAACTGCTCGTTAATTGACACGGATGAGGACGGGGTGGAATTGATAACGGTGAATGGTGATGAGGAGAAGGTGGCATCATATATTGAGCGTTATGTTGATGAGGATTGTGAGAAGTATCACGTTACGGACAAGCGCGAGGTGGCCATTTTGGTAAAAACCAGAAGGATGCAAGAACTTATAGACCAGAATTTGGATATACCACATCGCGTAATAGAGTCAACCGAAATGGATGCCGACCTCAATCCCCGTTCAAGGCTTTATGGGCTATTACTACAGTATTACTTCGATGCTGCAATGAGATTTGTTTCGGTAACCGATGAGTTTGTTGATTACGATGCATTTACTGAAAATGAACGGAAAAGGCTTTTCGAACTGAAAGAAGAGATACGGTCTGTTTTGATAAAGGATATAGAAGACGAATTGCCTAAGTTGTTCAAGGCTGTTGGTGACATTGTTCTCCCAGAATACGAGGAGGGTGTTTCGTCGGCTCACCTTAAATCGGTGTTGTCTGATAAAGCGAAACTGGACACGTATAGACCGATAACAGGAAATGAGGTTGTAATAATGACACTGCACAAGGCAAAAGGTTTGGAATTTGACATCGTGTATCATCTGAACCTTAACAAATGGGAGTTGCCGGTACCTAAAATAGTGAATAATGATTGGGATCATCCTCAATATCCCACATGGAACCAAGATTTGGATTTGCACTATGTTGGTGTGACCAGAGCAAAGAAAGCTTGCCTTCTAATAACAAGTACCAAAAGGCATAATGCAGATATGTTGTTGAAAAACTCAACCCCCTCGGAGTTCCTCACTTGGAATGGGGTTGAAAGACTAAGGAAAGACTATACTTTTGGGTGACATGCGTGATGCCGCTAGCTGTTACCTGACTTAGTAGCATAGATGCTTAAAAGGTCGGATGCTTTCGGGAAAAATGTTGACTCAAAAGTCGGTTCAAAGTGTGACTACATTAATCTGCGGTTTGCAGTGTGAAAAATGCGTTTTGGAATAAAGCCAACTGTCACATCAAATTTTGGCCAAATGGGTGAATAAAACAGAAAATATTATAAAAAAGATTGTTGTGATACAACCGTTTCAATAGTACAACGCTGCCGAGAAGAAGGGCTGGCTGTCGCCTGTGGAGTTTGCAGGTGTTTGTGTCACAGTAAAGAAAATAATACAAATCAGGTAGTGTAATCTGAACTGTGTCAAGGTCTGATTACACTACCTGATTTGAGAGTGTAAATTAAACTGTGTCAGGCTACAATAAAAAGTAGAACGACAAAGTTTAATTTACACTCTCATAAAATGTTTATAATCTATGGATTAATGCTTCACATTTAATAGTCTCATTGTGCAGCCACCGATGTTGTTTTCCACAATTTTTGTGACAATGGTTTGTTCAAGATAAATCATATAACAATGATGCAGACTCAAAATCATGTCTTGTAAATGTTGGTCGTCTTCCATGTCGATAATGTTTAGACCGACCGATTTACATTTTTCTTTTGAGATATGTCTGCTGTGGACTTTTGTTGTGGTGTTATTATTAAATGCTTTTAAAATCTCTTTTCTTTTGGTTTTGTCGAAAAAAGTTTTTGAAAGAATCTCGTCAGCCAAATCATCTGACAATTCAATTGCCTGTTCGCATGTGACCAAAAATGTTGGGTTGTATTTTGCAAACATGACCTGCCATAAACCGAGAGCGTGTGGGTTTTGTTTAATATCTTCTTTGGCTTTTTCAAATTCTTTTAATACTGATTGACATGCAACACCGCCAATCTGAGGGTCAAACGGTCCTAAGCATGATTGCTTACCCATCATTATTTCCTTGCAAGATACTGCAATCATCGAGCCCGCAGACATTGCCATTTGTGGAACAATGGCTCGGATATCACCTTTAAAAATAGAGTGTAAATAGTCGATGATTTTTTCCGTCGCTGCGATATCACCACCAGGTGTATGAAGTATTAAATCGACACCTTTTGATTTGTCGAGTTTATACACAACTTCCATGAAAGCATTCATGTCCTTGTCGTTGATAGACACATCGGCAGCTGTCGGTTTTTGCATCCAACCGGAATAGTAGGTGATAACATTACGACCTGTGCATCTTGATATTTCATCAAGATATTGCTTTTTTTCTTTAACTAGGTAAGAGATTCGGTCGCTTCCTTTTGTTCTGTTAAAATTATTAAAGATTTCACTCCAACTTGGCATGGTTTTTAATGTTTTTAATTGAGAATTCCACTTATAGTGACGGCATTCTCATCATACACGGAATATTGTTCGTAATAATCGCCTTTTTTATTCCATGTTTGATTAAGAATAGGATTGTTGTTTTGATAGTCTTGCATAATCATATTAAAATCCTCCGTCAGATTACTTTTTTTGTTGTTATTTGATTCTTTTTTCATTTTGCATGAATACTTAATCGCTGCAAAGATAATAAAAATTTTGGAGATTGCAGCTGCATCTTTGAAATTTTTCTGTAAACCTACTGAACGTAAGCGTTCGCCTATGGAAAAATTGAAAATCTTAGGAATTTTTTGTTGAAAAATTGGTAAATTAGAAATTAGTATAGATTAACTATTATTTACATTTACCATATCATTTTCTTCAAATTCATGATAAGTAAGATATGGAATGGCGACTTTGTCCTTGAAAGCAATTAAGGAATTACCTATATTAATACACTGTTTATATGTAATTGTGTCAACAACATTATCTGTTGTTCTAATAATTGCTTCAATAATGGCTTTTTCTTCAGAAATCACAAGATACCCGTCAATCACTTGAGTATTTAAATCTGGCATTTTATTTTTAGCTATCTTAACCGCCTCGGTATTATGCATTAGGTTATTCCTTAATTTAATAAGGTATAATAGTATTTTAATACCATCATTGTTTGTATTGAGTTTATACTCTCCTCCAGAGGCATCTCTCACTATATTTAGCAATTTGTCCCGAAGCTTTTCATATGTCAAATAATGCCATTGTTCAGATTTTTTATATTCGTTAAGGCTGTAACATGAACTTATTAAATTCAAAGTGTACTCTAATGTTGCTGCGGCCAATGCAATAAAAGCAAATGCTAAATAAGAAGATTCCTCTTTTTTATCTTTTTCAATATCTGCGATAGCATCGTTGATACGTATATAATACCTTTCAATGTCATTTGTTAAAACGTATGCTGAGTTGCCTGTGATATTCCACAAAATTTCAAAAATTGGATATTTTGGATATTCTATCATTTGCTCGTCATTTCAACGTTTCAATTATCGCTGCCAAATTATCTTCGTTAAGATTAAACCATGCGCTACGTAGAGGGTGATAACCAGAGGACGCACAAAGTGGCGTTGATTGTTATAGCTATTATTGCGTATGGTTTATTATAATAGATTTAAAATCATACAAAACACAGAACATAAACCAACAATACTAGATGCTATCAAAAATATTGAGGATAAACAGCCTGCACTCTGGTACATTGATGTGTCAATATTGTTTTTTTGACCAATTCTTTTTATTATAGATCCTG
>Ga0310696_10004499_pt1 | contig 17090 bp, 9 predicted proteins | sample AusTroGonzalo_MG_4_FD_203885 | JGI IMG/M metagenome (GOLD analysis project Ga0310696, IMG submission 203885) | Bovine rumen microbial communities from tropical cattle in Woodstock, Queensland, Australia - Gonzalo_02 (v2) (version 2) | ecosystem: Host-associated > Mammals > Digestive system >...
GACTACCAAGAAACAATGGCTGGATGTCTATAACCCGTCCGGAATGCCTGCGCCCAACGAAATCGACCATGTGGAAGAGCCGTACATCCGCGCCCAAATCATCACCAAGGACGACTACATTGGACCGGTCATCAAACTCTGTATAGACAAGCGCGGCACGTTGATCAACCAAATGTATGTGGCCGCCAACCGTGTGGAACTCACCTTCGATCTGCCGCTTGGTGAGATCGTCTTCGACTTCTACGACAAACTGAAGAGCATTTCCAAGGGTTATGCCTCTTTCGATTACCATATCACCGACTACAAGCCCGCACACCTCGTGAAGCTCGACATCCTGCTCAACGGTGAATCTGTGGATGCTTTGTCGGCCCTGATTCACGTGGATAACGCTTACACGTTCGGACGTCGTATCTGCGAAAAACTCAAGGAATTAATTCCGCGTCAGCAATTCGATATCGCCATCCAGGCGGCTATCGGTTCCAAGATTATTGCCCGCGAGACGGTGAAGCAGGTGCGTAAGGATGTGACCGCCAAATGCTACGGCGGTGACATCACCCGTAAGCGCAAGCTGTTGGAGAAGCAGAAGAAGGGTAAAAAGCGTATGCGCCAGGTCGGCAACGTGGAAGTGCCGCAGTCGGCATTCCTCGCAGTGCTGAAACTGGATTAATCCATAATTCACAATTAAGAATTAAAAAATGATTCTTTTGTTCTCATTAAACCATTCTTAATTCTTTTTGTCAAGGAACAGTGTTGTTTATAGAAAATATAAGATGTCTTTCGAGGTTTTTTCAAGAAAAATTAGTGTTTTGAGAATATTTATGCTGGTGGCGGTGATGCTGCTGGCGATTTGTGGTATTGCGCAACCACCTCCGGGCGGTTTCCCTGGTGGCGGACGTCCCCCCGGCGGTCCACCTCCTGGCGGTCGTCCCCCGATGGGTGGCGATTGGAACCCAGCGCAAGCCCAACAACCTCAGGTGAAGCAAAAGAAAAGAGTGCGTGAAGGTTCCACCTTCAAAGTAGTGGGTTTGCTTCGCGACTCCATTGCGGGAACACCGCTGGCCTACGCCAATGTGGCCGTACTAGATGCGGAGGACTCCATGCTCATCAAGGGTACTTCTGCCAACTCTAACGGCTATTTCGAAATCGAAGGAATTCCGCTAGGAGAGTGCATTTTGCGCGTTTGGTCGTTCAATTACACCCCGCGCCACATCCCCTTCACCGTGAAAAACAACACCAACTTGGGAACACTCAAAATAATGCCCATATCCACCTCTCTGGAAGAGGTCACTATCGTTTCCGAGAAGCCTCTTTACGCTATGGATGGCGAAAAACTCGTCTACAACGTCAGTGAAGATGCTTCCATTCAGACCGGTACCACCGAAGATGCTTTGCAGAACGCGCCCGGCGTAGAAGTGGATGTGGAAGGTAATATCACCTTACGCGGCGTGACGAGCGTGGAAATCTGGATCAACGATAAACCGTCAAAACTTACTGAAGAGAACCTCAAAACATACCTTCAGACACTGCCTGCCAATGCGTTAGAGCGTATCGAGACCATCACTAATCCATCGGCGAAGTATGCCACGGATGCTGAAGCGGTCATCAACATTGTGACCTCCGCGCACGTCAAGAGCAACCAGTTCGTCAGTTTCGGTATCAACGGTTCCAACCAACCGTTTGTCTCTCCATGGGTCAGCTACATGTGGACTAAGGAAAATTGGAGTGTGAACTTCTTTTTGTCAGGGCGTTATAGTGCCAGAAACAACGAAAACGAACAAACTTCATACCAGCGGCGCGATTCCGAAATTCAAGGCGAGTATGACACTACGTGGTCTTCTCAATCCGAGCAAATCAGCCGCAACCGCAACGCCAGCGCCAACTTCTTCCTTGGGGTCAACTACACCATTGACTCCACGAGCGAGATTTTCTTCAACGGCGGCGGTTTTTACAACTACGACGCGTCCCGTTCTGCGGCGTACCGCGACCAAATTTATTATTATCTAGACGATGTACCTGCTTGGAATGAACAACTTTTTGACACCACGCTCAACCGAAGCAAGGGAACATCCATCTCGAGCCACCTCGGAGCCGATTACACCAAAAAATTCGACAAAAAAGGACATAATCTCCGCCTCGGTGTCAATGGTCGTTTCTCGCACAACGTCAGCGACCAATGGTACAACCGCTTCTACGACACCTACTATGACCTGGACGAGCACCGGTATTTGATGACACGCAACTATCGTTACGGTGCCAGTATTGACGCACGTTACAACCGTCCATACAGTGACAATGGTGAACTGAGTTATGGTCTGAGAACCAGTTACTTCCAAATGAACAACGACTACAAACGCTACAACGACACCATCGGTGATCTGATTGACACACTGCGTACATACCATTTCAACGGCGGTACCGCGGATGTCAATGCCGATGTCAACTGGACGCATCGTTGGGGTGGTTTCACGTTGAGCACTGGATTGGGTGTGGGTATGAATCACGACACTTACGAGTATATCAGCGATATGCCCTTTGCCGATAAGGGCACATTGCTGAACTTCTCGGCACGTCCTTCCATCCACCTCACTTACCGCACGGAAAACATGCACAATATCAAGCTCAACTACACGATGCGCATGTCACACCCCGATGAAGAGGATGTAAGCATTTACCGTCGCTATGGCGACGACAGCTATTCTACCGGTAATCCGAACGGCCTCAAAAGCGGCTTCACGCATAGTGTGGAGACGGGTTGGCAAAAGTATTTCAACAAGTTCGGCAATGTCGGCGTGGAACTTTACGGACGGTTGAGCACCAACGAAATCAGTTCACTGACCGACTCTAAAGAGGATGAATACTTGGATAGGGTTGTCAGTTACTCAGTGCCTTACAACATGGGAACCTCATGGCGTTACGGTGCTTCGCTGAACGCCACCTACCGCCCGACAGGCTTCATCAATTTGCGATTGTATGCCAACGTTTATGATTACGGTTATAAGATGGAGTACGATCGTAACGGTGTCCACCAAATTGACCAAAGAGACAAATGGTCATGGAGTGTGCGTCTGAACTTCTGGGCCAAGGCATTCGACTGGCTGCAGTTCACCGCATCCGGATTCTACAACTCCCCGACACTTAGCCTGATGAGTGAGCGCAAAGCTCGTTACGCCCTGAATTTCGGTATCCGAAGCGACCTCTTCAAGCGTAAACTCTCCATCTTCCTCAATGTTCAGGATGTCTTCAACTGGGGCGGACGTTTCGGTTCCGGCTCGGTCAACACCAACCCTTACTACCTGAGCAACAACACCAACAAGATGTTGAACAGCCGTTACATCTCAGCTGGTGTCACGCTGCGATTCGGTAAGATGGAACTGGAGAAGAAAGTTCAGGAGGGCGAAAATGAAACAGGCGACAGCTTGTAACAGATTGCAATAAGAAGGCTTCTTGCCCATTCATATGACGAGGAAACTCCTTACTTTCCTGTTTGCCGTGCTGGCATTCTCTGGAATAGCCGCCCGCAAGCCCGCCGACACTCTAGCGGCTGGGAGATGGGAGTTTGTGCAGAACCTTGGGCAGTGGCCACAAGAGGTTCGTTTCGCTGCACACATGTATGCTGGAGCCATCTTCTTCTCTGACAACTCTTTTACAATCACGCAATTACACCCTGAACAGCTGTACGCTTTCCACGAGGCAAAACATGAAGGGAAACCTTTTCCGCAAACGCATATTGATGCCGCAGCTTATCGGGTATCCTTCCTCAACAGTCTCCCAAATCCAGAAGCCACTGGCACCTTCCCATACTCTTACTATTACAATTATTATCTTGGTAATAATCCCAAGAAATGGGCGCCTCATGCACAGATCTACGCCGCTCTGCAATATCAAGAGCTCTATTCCGGCATCAATCTGCAGTTCTTGAATGATGAGGGCTATTTGAAGTATGAATTCCATGTCTCCCCAGGCAGTGACCCGAAGCAGATCCAAATGCAGTATGAGGGGCTGAAAAGCATCACAAAAGTGGGGGATGAATTACTGCTGCTAACTGCTGTGGATCGCATTCTGGAATTAAAGCCTTTTGCATATCAAATTGACAAACAAGGAGATACAACTACCATTTCGTGTGCTTACCATCTTCAAGGGAATATACTTTCCTTTGACATTGGAGACTACGACCCTACCCTACCCTTGGTCATTGATCCTACCGTGGTTTTCTCTTCCTACTCCGGCTCCACTGCTGACAACTGGGGGTACACCGCCACTTACGACTCGCATGGCAACCTCTACGGCGGCGGTATCACTTTCGGGCAAGGTTATCCCACCACATTAGGAGCTTATCAGGTGGATTTCTGCGGACAAATCGATGTTTCTATCTCGAAATTCGATGCTTCCGGCAGCTTTTTACACTATGCGACTTATATTGGCGGCTCATTAGCGGACATTCCGCACAGTTTGTTTGTGAACGACAACGACGAGCTCTACATTTTCGGCACCACCGGCTCTTCAAACTTCCCTGTCACCGCGAATGCTTATGACACCACATTCAATGGAGGTCCGAACACCACACTTTCCACTAGCCAAAACTTCTCCCACGGCTCTGATATTTTCGTGGCGAAACTCAGTGCGGACGGCACCCAACTGCCTGCCTCTACCTACATTGGGGGGTCAGGGAACGACGGCCTTAACACGGCAAGCGGCCTTCGGAGAAATTACGCCGATGACAACCGCGGCGAAATTATCGTGGACGAAAGCAGCAATGTATATGTGGTCTCATCTACAAATTCCATCGACTTTCCCGTCACCACAACCATCTTTCAGCCAGACAGTTCCAGTCAACAAGACGTATGCGTTTTCAAGATGAGCCAGGATTTGTCCACGCTCATCTGGAGCACCTATTTCGGTGGTTCAGGCAATGATGCGGGCTACAGTATGTTCGTGGCCGCTGACAAAAGCGTCTATTTCTGCGGCGGCACTACATCTGCCGACCTGCCAGTCACCCCGAACGCCTACCAGACGGAGTATGCCGACACCACCATGCAGGCGGATGGCTTTGTAGCGCACCTCTCTTCGAACGGCAATCTGCTGTTACATAGCTCCTTCTTAGGGAAATCAGACTATGACCAAGCCTATCTCATCAAAGGCGATGACGAGGATTTTCCTCATATTTTGGGGCAAACCTCTGCTGACAACCTGCAATGGGTGCATAATGCCAACTATTATGTTCCTGGTGGCGGACAATTTTTGATTAAACTATCCAAAAATCTGAGTTCTGCGATTTGGTCCACCGCTTTTGGAAGCGGCAACGGCGGGCCCGACATCTCCCCCACGGCCCTGATGGTTGATTTCTGCAACAACATCTACCTGTCGGGATGGGGTTCTCGTCAACTCAACGGTTTTGGAGGCACTTCCGGACTGCCTGTCACCTACGATGCCTTCCAATCCACAACCGATGGTAGCGACTTCTACTTCTTGGCACTCAGCGACAACGCTTCTAACATTGTATATGCCACCTACTTCGGCGGTGCCACCAGCCAGGCTCGCGAGCACGTGGACGGAGGAACAAGCCGCTTTGACAAGCACGGCCGTATCTACCAGGCTGTATGCGCGGGTTGCCACTCATCAGGCGGTCAGAGTTCCTTCCCTACCACTCCAGGTGCATACGCCACTCAGAACGGCAGCTCGAACTGTAATCTCGGCGCCATCAAAATGGATTTCAATATGCCCGTAGTGGTTGCCGACTTCCTCATGCCCAACGTCATCTGTCTTCCCGACACCGTACACTTCAGCAACTATTCACAACTGATTAGTACACAAACATCTGTATTTTGGAACTTCGGAGACGGGACTTCTTCCTCCGCTTGGGAGCCCGCACATCTTTATCCTCACACCGGATATTACGAAGTTACGCTTATCGTACAAGATTTAGGAAGCTGTAACATCGCAGATACGCTAAGAAAGAGAATATTAGTCCTCGCCAACACCTCCTCCACCCTCCCTACAGTGGAGATTTGTCTGGGAGACTATGCGGAATTAGGCATCCCTCCCTCCACTGGGGTGAATTACCTTTGGTCACCCGCGGAAACGGTGAGTAACCCTACCATTTCCAATCCTATCGCCACTCCCGAACAGACCACCACCTATACACTCATCGCCTCCACCGAAGCATGCGTGGACACCATCAGGCAACAGGTGAACACCCATTCGTTAGATGCCGTTTTCACCTGCGACTCTGTCATTTGCGCAGGCGCAACAGCCCATCTGTCGATAAGCATCAACGCTTCCGACCCTTACCAAATATTTTGGTCTGAAACGGCTGATTTTCAACATATAATCGCCGAAAACACAGAAAACATAGACGTCACGCCAACCTCATCCTGTTACTACTATGCACGTGTCCAAACCGAATTCTGCACCAAAGTATTTCCTATTTACATATCAATCAACACGTTAAACATACTTAACAATCCTGATTTCTTATTGTGTTTTGAAGAATATATCGAATTACATGTAACCTGTAATGGCGGTATGCATCCGTATCAGTATGCATGGGACTTAAGCGATGGGAGCAGTTACACGGGCGCACACCCGCAAGTGTCACCGTCACACTCCACCCAATATGTCGTTACAGTCACCGATGCCATGGGCTGTACCGCCATTGGCAGCGCTTTCATCCAAGTCAGGGAAGGCACTTTCCCTGAGCCTCTGAATGCATGGTGCAGCAATAGAGAAATTATCGCATACCATGAGACGAATCTCTATTCAACGGATTACGGCAGCGATTACATCTATCAGTGGACTCCTGTCACTGGACTTTCCACACCCAATGCGGCTTCCACCATCGCCACACTTGAGGAGACCACCACTTTCACGGTCACCGTCACCGACACGTTTGGCTGCTTCCTCAGCGACACGGTCACCATCAAAGTAAACCCTATCGTCTGCGAATCTCCATTCGTTTTCATTCCCAACAGCTTCACGCCTAACGGAGATGGCATAAATGATGTTTTATATGTGCGCAGCGACATCCTGGACGAGTGCTTATTTGTGATTTACAATCGATGGGGGGAGAAAATTTTCGAGACCGCTGACCAAAATATGGGTTGGGATGGAACATTCAAGTTAAAAGAGTGTCCTAAAGGAGTTTACGATTACTATTTCAAAGGGAAATGCAAAGACGGGGACGAAATCGAGATGAAAGGGAATGTAATGCTCGTCAGATAAATTTCTACAAAAAACAAAAATTGTACTTTTGCAAAAAAAAGAATGAAAATGAACAGTATGAAAAAAATCTGGTTAACACTTGTCATGACAATGGCCATGGTAGTCTGTTTTGGCCAAACGCAGCCGATGAAATTCATGGGCATAGGCATGAACAGCACCCTCTCCACGTTCATTTCCAAACTTAAAGGAAAAGGATTCACAGAAGACGTCAGTCACAGCAAGCCCAATTTGACGATTATGAAGGGCGTTTTCGCAGGCGAACGCGTGAAAATAGAAGTCCGTTCCGCCGCCAAAACCCATCTGGTTTATAACGTGAATGTCATTTTCAACCTCAGCACCCAATTCACCTATGCTGATCTGCAGAATCGTCTATCAGACAAATATGGAGCTAACTTCCAAGAAGTTAACAAGCTTAAAGAAGAACTGTATATGGTGAAATACACGACCGATTATTCAAGATGGCAGGTAAACGTTGACACGCTCACGCAAGCGCACAACGCCGTCATCCTCTCCAAATGCAGCTACAACAGCACATCCCCCTTAGTTATCAGCTACATTGACGGCAAAAACGCCAAAGTGGAGGATTTAGAAATCAATTCAGACTTTTAATAAATAAGGGAAAACGACGGATAATATCTTTATTCATCGTTGTCAGAAGTGCAAAAACACATTCACCGGCACCAATTCTTTACCTTTTTGCATGGTTTCGCAACTGAACGAGAAGACGCGAAGCTCTTTTCCTGTTTTCGAGGCTCTGCCTTTATCGGAAAGCCGTGACTGCCAATACGGATCTTCTTCGCCGTTGAAAAGGACGAAATCGAGCACCGTTGACGAGGCTATGGCTTCATTCACATAAGGATAATAACGATTCTGCGCCAAGCTGCCCGCATCTTTCACACTTTTCAGATAAACTTTCATGGCTTCTGGTGAGGAAGCAAAGACCAAGCCACATCCTTTTTGTGAAAAACAACTGATAGAATCCGGAGCCACCACTTTCAGCAGAGCACCCAAAGAATGCGGGATAGGATACAGACCATCGGGATGCGAAAGCCGCATGGAATCCGCTTTTTCACCATAAACGGCCTCAAACACATTCTTTGTGGTATCGGAAAGCATAACAACATATCGGTAATCAACGGAATCCTGTCTTATTGAAAAGTAGCCGACTTCACCGGGAGAGAGATTCTTATACAACAAGGATTCCTCCTTTTTGAAATGCTTCAAGCGTCCCAAATCACCCACCCGAGGGGTTTCCACGTGAGCGAACCAATGACATTTGGCTGGATATAACTCCATGATATCCATACCGTTGCCATTACGATTCACCAGAAAGTCGAAATCGTTGCGCTTTGGCGATGCCGTATGCATATAACCCGACAAAAAAAGTTCATTGCCAGAGAAGCGTACCTGAAAAGCCGTCCATCCAGACTGTTTCAAGACACTGGACATCTCCTTGGACAAGTCGTTCTCCAAGAAAGAAGAGAGATACGGAAGGTAACTTTTCGGATTGATAACCAGCCAGTTTTGCTTGCGATTCTTCTCTGTAAGGTTGTAAATCTCTTTGAATTGCTTGTCTGAAAGCAGATTCTTCGGATGAGTGCGCTGCACAATGGCCCGCTTGAGCAGTTCCATATCCGGCGAACAAGAGATGATATGGTTCACGTAGGCGAACTTCAGACTCTTATAATTCGTGCCGTAAGTGTAAATACGATTATTTTCAAATGCAATGTAATTATTGGGATCTATGCTAAGCGCCCGCAACAGTCGCTTGAAAGCCGCTTTGTCGGTGTGCATGTTGAACAACAAGCTTACACCGTCGTCCTCAACATGACCGGACACCGAAAGGTCATAGTCTCCGGCAGGCAATTTGCTGCGCATGGTCTCGAATGCGGGCAGCGCATCCATCACCAAAAGCTCATTCAGGTATGGAGCAAGCACAGTCGCGCCCTCTACAAAAGCCTCGTTGTCATTCAGGGCAAGAATGAACGCCGCATCTGTCGGAATGGCCTCAATCAGCTCCGATTTCGACTGCCGGAAGAGGGTATAATAGAAATATGCACCTATTCCAGCCGCAATGACGGCAAAAACGGTGAGCCAGATAATCCAAGGACGACTTTCGCGGGCGTAGTTTTTCATAACGGGTTGAAAGATAATGGTTAATGATTAATGGGATTGTAGGGCTGTCACAATGTGGCAGCCCTACATGAGGTTATTCGTTGTCGGTTTGTTCCGTAGCAGGTTCTTCCTTTTGAGGCTCTTCCAAATCCACTAAATTATGTTCCACAAGGATGTTATACCAAGAGAAAACTTTCTTCATATTGGAAACATACACTCTCTCACGATCATATTCGGGAAGAATCTCAGCGAAATAGGCCTTGATGGCATTGTTGTCCTTCGGCATCTCCATCTTCTTTCCGTCTTCCTTACGGTAGATGTTTTGAAAAACGGTCTGCAATGGAATTTCGTCCGTTTCAGTGAAAATAGCGATGTTGTCCAATGCGGCCACACCGTCGCTGGAGAAAGCGGGAAAACGCTTGCCATCGTCCAAACCTTCCACGATGAAGCTGTTGGACGTCTTAGAGAGGAATTTGAACAGGCCTCCCTTGCCAGTGATCGATAAAATCTTGCTTAAATCCATTTCTTTAAGGTTTATTGGTTATTGAATTATTAATTCGTTAGTGATAATTTAAGTTTCAAGTTTCAGGTTCAAAGTTCAAGGTTCAATGTTATTCGTAATATTCGAATGCGCGTTGTTTGACGTAAACAATCCGGCCATCGACGGCGCAGACCTCCGTTTGCCAGTTTTTGTTCGCATCATAGTCGAAGAAGTAATGAAACTCCTTGACATGATGCAATTTATCCTCATAAATGACCTTGCGCACACGACCGTCTTGAGCGTATTCCGTGTAGGTATATTCAATCATCTGGTTACCAGACTTATATACACACCTATTCACCTCATCGCCGTAGTTATCGTACTCGATTTTGGCAGTCTTGAAGACCTGGCCATTCGGCTCGTGCTCAATGATTTCCTTGACCAAACCATGCTCGTTGAACTTGTAATCCACTGTAGTCTGAAGACCGCCGAAAGACTGCACCGTATGAATGATGTTGCCGATGCCGTCAGTGGTATGCGAAAAAGACATCACGAGACTGTCGTTTTGGAAGACCTGTTCGCCGACGAGGAATCCGTTTCGGTCGTAGGTGTAGGTTCCTTGCGTCACGACTTTATCAGTGGCGTAGTCATACTCTTCCCAACCTACGATATGGGCGTACTGGTCGTAAGTGTACGTGCGCCGGTATGCATCTCCCATATGCGCATGCTTGACGAACTCCAGCAACCATCCGTCAGAAGTGTAATGCTGGCTCGAACTGGTGAAATCGGGTACATCGCACAATGAATCACACACCGCAAGCAGTTTTTTCAGGTCTGCCGTGTCCTTCACAGACAAAGAATCCCTTTGCAGATTATAGGTCTCTGTCTTCAGATCTTTGACCTTCCCGAAGATATGATTCCGCTGTAGATGGTTTTTCTCAATGTCTGGTACAATAACAATGGGCTCCGGCTTCTTTTTGCAGCCGCCGGCAATCATTATGATAGAGACAATAAGAAATATCAAATTTCGGTGCATAGGGTTGAAATTGTAGGGGCGAATGATTATTCGCCCCTACGAATGGACATTAGAAACATTTCTCAATTAACGCGTCGTCCGCGAAATTCGGCAACGTGACGTGCAACTCAGGACACACCTCCATCGCGCGTTTGATAGCGAAGAGGGCACCGTCGTTGCGAGCCCATGCGCGACGGGAAATACCGTTGTTCACGTCCCAGAAAAGCATCGAACGAAGACGACGGTCACTGTCGTCGCTGCCGTCGAGCACCATGCCGAAGCCGCCGTTGATGACCTCGCCCCAGCCGACGCCGCCGCCGTTGTGGATGCTCACCCACGTGGCGCCGCGGAAACCGTCGCCGATGACGTTCTGCACGGCCATATCGGCGCAGAAGCTACTGCCGTCGTAGATATTGGAGGTCTCACGGAACGGGGAGTCCGTACCGGAAACATCGTGGTGGTCACGACCCAACACAACCGGAGCGGAAAGTCTGCCATCGCGCACTGCCTTGTTGAACTCGGCGGCGATCTTCGTACGACCCTCACAATCAGCGTATAAGATACGAGCTTGAGAACCCACGACAAGGTGGTTTTCTTTAGCACCTTTGATCCAGGTGATGTTGTCGCGCATCTGCTGCGAAATCTCGGCGGGTGCGTGATCACTGATTTCCTTCAACACGTCCATGGCGATATGGTCGGTGACATCGAGATCCTCAGGCTTGCCGGAAGTGCAAACCCAACGGAACGGACCGAAACCGTAGTCGAAGCACATCGGTCCCATAATGTCTTGAACGTATGAGGGATAACGGAAGCTGCCGTCCTCTTTGAGGATATCGGCACCTGCGCGGGAGGATTGCAACAAGAAGGCGTTGCCGTAGTCGAAGAAGTACATGCCCTTAGCCGTCAGCTTGTTGATGGCGGCCACATGGCGGCGCAAGCTGGCCTCCACAGCGGCTTTGAACTTCTCGGGATAGTCGGCCATCATCTGCTTGGCTTCCTCGAAGGAGATGCCCACAGGATAGTAGCCGCCTGCCCACGGGTTGTGGAGGGAGGTCTGGTCACTACCGAGATCGACCTGGATGTCATGCTCGGCGCAGTACTCCCACAAATCCACAATATTGCCTTGATATGCGAACGATTTCGCAATCTTTTGGGCGCGAGCCTCGTTCACCTTCACGAAGAGCTCGTCGAGGTTTTCGTGAACCTCATCGACCCAACCTTGCGCGTAACGTTTCTGCGTGGCAGCGGGGTTGATTTCAGCGGTGATGGAGACCACGCCAGCGATGTTGCCGGCTTTCGGTTGTGCACCCGACATGCCGCCTAAACCAGCGGTCACGAAGAGCTTGCCACTGATTTCGCCGCCGATCTTACGGCTGGCGTTCAGCACCGTTATGGTGGTGCCGTGCACGATACCTTGCGGTCCAATGTACATGTAGGAACCGGCGGTCATCTGACCGTACTGGCTGACACCTAATGCGTTCATGCGCTCCCAATCATCGGGCTTGGAATAGTTGGGAATCACCATGCCGTTAGTCACGACCACACGAGGCGCGTCCTTGTGTGACGGGAAAAGTCCCAGCGGATGACCGGAGTACATCACGAGGGTCTGCTCATCGGTCATCTCGGATAAGTATTTCATAACCAAGCGATACTGTGCCCAGTTTTGGAAAACAGCGCCGTTGCCACCGTAGGTAATCAGCTCGTGGGGGTGCTGTGCCACGGCGGGGTCAAGGTTGTTCTGAATCATCAACATGATAGCCGCAGCTTGCTGACACTTAGCGGGATACGCCTCAATAGGACGAGCGTACATGTCGTAGGTCGGACGATAACGGTACATGTAGATGCGACCGTAGTCGTGCAGCTCCTTGGCGAATTCGGGAGCCAAAGCGGCGTGCTGCGAAGCCGGGAAATAGCGGAGTGCGTTGCGCAAGGCCAGTTGTTTCTCCTTCTTGGTGAGGATGTCCTTGCGTTTCGGCGCGTGGTTGACGGTAGGATCGTAGGGTTGTGCGGCGGGGATTTCAGCCGGAATGCCCGCTCTCAAATCTGCTTGAAACTCTTGTAAAGTCATATTGTTACAATTTGATTATTTTCTTTTGAACCAAACTGCAAAAATACTATTTTTTTCGTATAAACTTTCCACGTATTTGCACGAAAAATGCTCCGCGGAAATACGCGAGACACACGGATCACATCGCCCAGATGAGCAAGCCGCCACAAATAATCAACCCCGTGATTAGAAGGTCGATAAGGCAGAACCCCATGATATCTTTGGCGTTAAGTTTGGCGATAGCTAACGCAGGTAGCGCCCAGAAAGGCTGGATAAGGTTGGTCCATGCGTCGCCCCAAGCGATGGCAATGCCAGTAAGACCCGGATCCACGCCAAGATCCGCGCCTGCGGTAAACATCACAGGAGCTTGGATAGCCCAGTGTCCGCCGCCGGATGGCACGAACAGATTGAGCACTGCCGCACAGAGGAAAGTAAGCAGCGGGAAGGTCGTCGGGGTAGAAATGCCTATGCAGGCATCGCTGATGACCGTGCCGTAGCAGATACCCGATTCGCCCACGCCTGTGATGATGCCCATGATGCCCGCATAGAACGGGAACTGCAGGATGATACCCGCCGCACTGCCCGCAGATTTGGTGAAAGCGTGCACATAAGCCGTCGGCGTGCCATGGAACAGCACCCCGGTAAACAAGAACAGCATGATGACGGCGTTCAAATCGACAGATCCGCCACGCACCCCGATCTTGACGATGAGATAGGTGAATCCGATAAGGGCGATGAGTATGGATACCAGGTGGCTGCGTTCCAACTTAGCTGCCGGAGAATTATCCGTTTTCGCTGCGGACTCCTCTTTTTCATACAACAATTCAGGATCCACACACACCACATGCTCGCCTTTGGGATGCATCAGCGTGTTCACGATGGTAATAGCAATGATGACGAGCAACACGATGATGAGATTCTGTGGAGCAAAAATAGTGGCACCCACACTAATAGGATCTGTAAGCGCTCCGTTGGTGGCATTGGTGAGCGCATCGCCCTTGGTGGCCATGGTCAACGGAATAGAGCCGGAAAGTCCGGCATGCCAGACTACAAATCCGCTATACGCAGAAGCAATGAGCAGTCTGTAGTCAACCCCTTTGCAAACGCGGGCGACCTCTTTGGCAAGAATCACGCCCACAATGAGCCCGAAGCCCCAGTTGAGCCAGCAGGCCACAGCGGAAATCAGGGTCACCGTGGCGATGGCAGAGGCGGGAGTTTTCGGCAGGGAAGCGAGTTTGCGTATGCCTTTCTTCACGGCGGGCGCCCCGGCGAAGGTGGCACCACAGACCAAAATCAACGACATCTGCATGGAAAAGGCCAGCAAGCCCCATACACCGTCCCCCCAATGCTCCACTACCTCCAATGGGGTCTGATGACAAATAGGCATGGCGGTCAACGCCGCAATCAAAGTAAGCAAAATGGCCAAAACAAACGGCTCCGGCAGATATTTCTGCACTAAATTCACGCAGAAGTTGATGATTTTCATTGAAGTTTTCTTTAAAAATTCAAGGCCGCAAAGGTACGATTTTTTAGAATTAGCTATTCCGTACCCTGCAGCCTTGTGTCATAAAAAAGAGGCAACCTTTACTACTCTACATCGACACTCATTGTCAATGCTGCACCAATACCCGTGTAACAAACTGACGTTTCCCATCCGCCATGCCGACCAACAGGTAGGTACCGTTAGACAAATGCCGCACAGACACACTCCAGTCTTCTCTCCTACCCTCCCAAGAACGGCACAGGTGTCCATTCATATCGTAAAGCAACAGCTGATCACAGGAAACGCCCTCCACATGGAAAATATCCTGGACAGGATTGGGATAACAAATTGCGGGAAGGGCACACTCCTCCTTCACATGCACATACAAAGAGGTCGTCGCTTCCGCGACAGCACTGTCCATATAGACAGCTGCGATATGGTATGCATAATCGCCAGGAGACGGCACCTCGTCATCAAAATAGAGCTGGGTGGTAGTTCCCCGAACAAGGCTGTCACGGGTAATCCGATAGTGATCAACCGTATTTGACAAAGACTGGAACTGCGCTTGTATCGAGAAATTCCTATTCTTGTTGTAAAAGCTCCATGATGCGTTGTCATTATTAGTATTGGGTTCACCTACGATATTCCCTTTCTCAGGTTCATAATTGGGAGCTATGCCTGCGGGAACGGAATACGATCCGCCAGGTGCCTCAATATAGATACCGTACCATAGCTCTTCACCCAAGGTAATAGGAATAGGCGTTTCCAACTCCACCGTGTTCCACGCATTGCCATTCAGTTGATCGCGGTCCATGGGTTGATGCAGCACCTTTTCACCGGGGAATAAAGTATAACTATCATAACTGCCACCCTTATATACCAATAGCTCACAATTGGTCACTCCCGCTCTCAAATAGAAAGTGATATGGGTCAACTGAGCAGGATATAGGGCTACTAAGTCAGTATCGCAGAGGCGATGCATGAGTGCCATGGAATAATCATTGATTGCACCATAGCAATTTTGAAATGTACTCTCGCCACAGATATAGGTTTGCGGACCTACTGCCGGAGGATCCCACGTCAAATGCACATTGGAGGGGGCCTGTTTTATCGCAATAGGGTTCTGTGGGGCTTCATGGTGCACGGTTAACGCCTCGCCTCTCAGATCAATGGTGGTGGTCACGCTATCATAGGACAACGTCACTGTGCCATGGTGTGTTGCAGATTCCGCACTTGCATCCTGAAAGCGAACATACAAAAATTGATTCCCGGATTGCAGCACTGCCGTGCTACCGAAAGGAGTTGTTCCATCGCTGATGGTGAAGTCTCCTGTCACCGAGGCGAGCACCTGATCGCCTCCATTCACGCTAATGACCCTAATTTGAGTTGTGTCGGCCGCACCATCCAAACTATACAATATTTGAGGCGTCGTGGCGGTTTTTATCATAGGCCGATCCACAAAGAGATTGATAATTGCCCCTTGATAATAGCTGTAATTGTGGTTGCCTGGAGTCAAGTTTGACATCTGAAAATAGCCGTTGTTGGAGCCGCCCCAGCCCCAGTTGAAATGGAAATAGTTCTGTTCGTCATAGCCATCGCAGACAAAAGCATGTCCACTTGCATTGCTCTCCCCACGATATATCACAGGGCGAAGTGACACCAGCTGGCTCTTGATGATACTATCCCACTCTGAGGCGGAATAATTGATTTTTTCAATATAGGAGGAATTTCCGTATCCAAAATAAGTGTGGGCTGCATTCGGAATGTCACTGATATAGGCACCACTGGTATTACTTCCGTAAATCATATCAACGGAGACACCACAGTGATAGATCAGTTTTGCCACCTCCTGCACTTGATCGTCAGGGGTGTTTGATGTGAGCCGACCAGGCATCAACGCATAACTGTAAGTAGTATTGCCAAAATCAGCGCTCAAGACACCATAATCGCTATTATAGCTGTGACTGCCTGTCCCTTGTGCCGGATACTCCCAATATTTTATCACTTGGGCCATGGCTGTAGCCACACAACCAGCTAAGGCATGTCCTCCCGGTCCCTCGTCATCAACAGGACAGGAACTGTTGTAATACCGGTTCTGATCCCAGCTCGTCCCCAGCAAAGCAGGAATCACAACCTCATTGCGCGATCCCAACCGACGCATCTCCAAAATATCCCGCCACATAGGGCTTTCAACTGCAGTGGTTTGCTGTTCCAAATAATCTTTAATCTCAGCCGCATAATCATCCAAAATATCCATCATGGCTGGAGAAATCTGATCCACCATAAAGGGGCCCTCCGTGGAATAAGCGATGACCGGCCGCAAACGATTGTCCGTGGCCACCATCACAAAACCATTGTCCACATTGTAAACATGGAAGACCGGAACCGTTTCGGATGAATTGTCGGACGGAGCGTAATAAGTATAAACCTTCACAGGTTGTGAGACTGGCATGGATGAGTGCGCCTTCATCTGATAGAAACGGGCGGCCACCTTGCAGGCTGTCACGCTGTCCACCGGGCTGGCCCATGAAAGGCCGCATATGGCGAGCAGGCAAGCAATATTCATCACGATTCTTACAATCCGCATACTATTTGATTTTCACGCTGCAAATTTAGACAAATTTTGAATATACAGGGTCTGAACCGTAAATCATGAGGGTTGTAAAAACGCAAAAATGCACCGACAATCGTTTGATTATCAGTGCGTTTTTGTTGATTTCGGGGAACGTTT
>Ga0310696_10004501_pt1 | contig 17090 bp, 16 predicted proteins | sample AusTroGonzalo_MG_4_FD_203885 | JGI IMG/M metagenome (GOLD analysis project Ga0310696, IMG submission 203885) | Bovine rumen microbial communities from tropical cattle in Woodstock, Queensland, Australia - Gonzalo_02 (v2) (version 2) | ecosystem: Host-associated > Mammals > Digestive system >...
TTTGCCGGTGAAATATTGAAAGTCGAGTATGATGAGGAAACTAAATTGTATACTTATCAGTGTCAGGATTTCCGCCGATTATACATCGGCAAGTTTGAAGCGAATATTGTTAATGTGCCGTTGTACCGTATACTCCAATACCTGATTACCAGGGGTAATGTTCCGTTGGAGGGTGATGCGACAAAGCAGATTAAGAATTATACGAAAGCATTGTCCGGTTTAAGACCGAAAGAAGGCTACCGACAGGACCTTTACGGTAGTGTTGTTAAGGATAATCCAATGACTCAGAACCGGAGCATCGTTGCAAGGGATAAGACCTATATGGATGTTATTGAGGACCTTGTTTATGGTACTGGTGCTTATATTGATATTAATTTCAACAAGTACGGTTTGATGCAAGTGGAACCGTATCATAAGGACCAGTGGTTAACTACCGGTTTGCATTTGGAGCCGTATATGGTGTCAAGTCGGAAGTTCACTTTCGACACTACTAATATTTTGACTGGTGTGATTGTGAAATCCACTGAGAATACTGGTCTTGGTGAGACAGCATCTTCAAAGGAACTGGTGAACTTGGATTTATCTGCATTCTTCGGTCAGAATACTGGAAGTGTCAGTAATCCGAACCAATCAACACAAAGTTCATCTACATCAACTGGTGCAACTTCCAACACAAACAACAATTCGAATAACAACAGTACACCAGGGAAAGGCACACATGTCTATGTCAACACCGATAACATAATCGACAAACCAACTGACAAGACAATGCTCAACAACATCGCCAAAACCTTAAAGAAACAAGGCTACAAAGTGACCGTTGGTGGAGTAGGACCTGGAACACACTATAATGACATCAACAAAGTCAAAAAGAACGGCATCTACTTCACAATGTACGGTGGCAGATGTGCCGGAACACTGAAAGAGCAGTGTTACAGCGGACATTATCATAATGTCCTGAAAAAGAAGAATGCCCGTATGGTTGTCGGATTCCTCAACCGTAAACTGACAGACGGATGGTTGCCACGTGCACACGATGACAATTTCAGTCCACGCAGTTTCAAAGGATGGAGAGACCCGCGAACCAAACTCCTTAACCATGGAATCGGCATCGCACAGGGCAAGAATGTTAAGGAAATATGTGCAAGTTTCCCAGGATTCAAGAAGTGATTAATTATGCAGGAAAATGAGAAGCAGGAAGCGATTAAGGAAATCGTCAAGTCAATCCGTGATTTGGTCTCCTTGAAAGTCACATTGCCGTTAGGTAATCCGAATCTGAAACTGGTGCATACTAATCAGTTCTTATGGTTGTCTTTGCCTGATGATTTCAAGTTGGCGAATTTCAATGAAATCGCAAAGGCAATGAATAATTCATATAATCGATGGGTGCCTTATGAGGAAGGCAGATGGTATATTGAAGCCGTCACAATCAACAATGACGGCGACAATATGAAAATGGAACTGGAACTGAACCCGTTCCCGTCTGCGATAATCGATTATAAGGAAGGTTTGGGCAGTCTTGTTAAGGCTTATGAGGATATGGTGAATAATCAGAACCAATCCTCCAATAACACTACTAATGTTGCGAGTGTTCCATCAGAGAATACTGGTGTTCGTGGCGGTCAAGGAAAAACAATCGACAATCTTGTTAAGAAGATTATCGGTAACGAGACTAGACCGTATCATAAAGCCAAACTGATTCATGAATGGTTGAAGAAGAATCGTGGCTACTCCTTTTATTACAATAGCAAATATGATACTCCGGAAAATGTCTATAATCATCGTTGGCACATTAACTGTGCGGATACTTCAATTTTAACAAGAGCGATGATGGACAGTGCCGGTTTGGATGCTTGGATTGTTCATGGAAACGGAACATATGGTCATTACTGGACTCAAATCAAGATTAACGGTAAGACCTATAATTCGGATTGCGGAACAACCAGTACAAGAGATTTTAATAAGGTTTGGGAGAATTTGAAACCGAACCGTAAATGCGGTAAAAAACCATGTTAAGGGTGATTTTATGGATGAAGTGGGTGTTGATATAAGTCATGACTGGACATTCAACAGTCAGGGCGATTTAAATATTGTATCCGATGCGGACAATATTGTTCAGGCGATAAGTAATCGTTTGAACACTTACCGTGATGAGCTGGACACTTACTATTTGGATTATGGTAGTGTCATCACATCATATTTGGGTTGGTTGGCTGAGGAGGATACTTTGGAGTTTATGAAAATCGAACTGGAATCTGTGTTAAGTGAGGATTCACGGTTAACTGACCATAGTGTCGAATTGTCTTTAAATGAGGATAATAGTGTTAAAGTGGATATTATGGTTAGTTTTGGTGATGGTTCGGAAGTTGAGTTGAGTTTAACTACAAATGAGGAAGGAGTGTTTATTGAGGTGTAGAATTATGGCGGTTGATGATGAAGTTTTTTATAATATTCTTGGTGAGGAAGTGAGTAGATCCGGTCTTGTTCAGCAGATGATTGATTATTATAGTTTGAAGTTGTCTGTTGGTGATACCCGTGTTACTGATTTTAATGAGGGTTCGGAGATTAGGAATTTGTTGGAGGCTTTTGCTGTTGATGTGTATGTCCTGATGGAGTTGTGCAATGAGGCTGGTCGTATAGCGTTTATTGATACCAGTTATGGTGAATGGCTTGACCGCATTGGTGCAAATCCGTTCGTTCAGTTATCCCGTAATACTGGTGATTATTCTACTGGCTTCGTCAGTTTCAGTATTCCGGCGGTGAGCAGTAATGCAGTGACTATTCCGGAAGGCACTGTTGTATTATCTACTGATAATGGCCTTGAATACGGTACTAATCGTGAGGCGGTGATTGCGGTTGGTGAAACATCAGTGACTGTTGCGGTGACTTGTCTGACTGTTGGAGCAGATGGTGACTGTCCTGCCGATACTGTAACGGTGATTGATAGTGATTATGTTGATGTTGTCGGTTTATCCGTGACTAACAGTGATAATATCACTGGTGGTGTGGATTATGAAGATGATGATGCCTACCGTGAGAGACTGTTGGCTTTTGTCCGTAAAGATGACTTCGGGTCAATGGGTTATTATACTGATTTGTGTGAGGCGGTTACTGGTGTTCATGATGTCTTATTGGTGAATGCTTCCGGTTATACTAAGAAGGTTTTGGTTAATGGTGATGTTAAGCCGACTCCGGATACTGTGTTGGTGGATGTGTTGTCTGCGGTCAGCGATACCGAGAACCTTGTTGTGGGTCATAGTTTCACGGTGGATAAGCCGTCTTATACTACTGTTGCCTTGACTGTTAATCTGACTGTTGAAGATACTGATGACTTGACAACAACTGATGTGACTACATTATTGGAGGATTTCTTCAATGGTGGTGAACGGATTGTTGGTTTGGAGTTTGACGGTTTGAACATTGGTGAAGCGGTGACAAAGAATGCTTTGTATGGTGCTTTGGAGTTGTTTGATACTGTGGTGTCCGTTGAAGTCTTATACAACAGTAGTGAAGTGACCACTATCTCTGTTGATGCGGATAAGGTCTTGAAGCTCGGAACATTAACCATTAACATTACAGAGGCGAGTTAAGTATGTCAGAGTTTATGGACAGTCTGGTGGAACGGTTACCGTTACACAGTGCTTTGCAGAAACCTTCCAATCAAGGCCGGAAAGTGTTGGATTATACTGTTGGTGAATTTATGGATAATTACGATGCAACGGAGTTGTTGGAGGGTATGTTCATCACTTCGGCGACTGGCGGTTATCTTGACTTATGGGGCAGACAGTATAAGGTCACCCGCCGACCTGATGAAACCGATGACAGTTACCGTGAAAGGATTATACAGGAGTCCTTGGGGCATTTGACTACTGATTATTTGGAAAGTGTTTATGGACTGGATTTGTACAGTTACAGTGAATTGTACCGACCATCTACCAACAAATTAGTCAGTGACAACCCTTATAATGACAATGATGGATTTATGGGAAAATGCGATAACGATACAATCACTTCATTGAATAAAAGGTTCATATTGGGCAGTAATGTTCATTTAGTAACTGGTTGGACTTACTTGTTTGTTGATAGTGGAACTACCGGTACTGTTAATAGCAGGTGGGATTTTCCGTCAAGTATAAATGCAGAGTCAACAATTAACGGATTAACATTTACTTACTCCCCACAAAGTTATCAGAATGCAAATATTTATTTGAAATCAAGTGCATCAAGCCGAGATTGGTCTGATGGAATTGTAATCGACTTTGACATAGTCGATGCAACTGGAATTCGTTTTATGGTACAAAGTGGTGCCAGTGTTTCAATCCTCTTAAACCCCTCTCATTTTCGAGTAGTATTTGAAAATAACAAAGCCAGTTGTTATGTAGATGGGAAGTATGTTGCGGGGGTTACTAATCTTCCAATTATGAATATCCGATTTTATTTGACCAGTAGTGGTGGAAGCATCACTATTAAGAATTTCACTGTTCAGGAGTTGGAACAATGACTAATACTATTAGTGATTATTTCACTGATGAAGACTTGGAACAATCCCTCCGACTCCAATTCGATGCGGAGGAAATGTGGACAATGGATTTTAAGACCGTATTCAGTCAGATTGAAGATGCCGGCGAAGTGTTTCAGTTAAGATTACGGGGCAGACTATTCAATATTGATAAAATAACCGGTGATGCGATGGAGGTGAAACAATGAGCGATTTTTTAACAGTCGAAGACATCAACAGTATCCTATTAAACTACGATAAAGCCAATACTTTATACACATTCGACAGTAGTTTAATCACCAGTAACGGCACATACACATACGATTTCCTTGAAGTCACAAAAAACGGCACAACTTGGACAATCAAAGTACAAAATACACTATGGACTGGCGGATATTATGTAACCAACACTAACGGTGAAGTGCAATCAACCACAGGAACATACAGTAACAACACATTAACAATCACATTAAACTCCGGTGATAAGATAATATTCTATCTATCCAGTTACAAAGGCGATGACTTCCAATGTGAAACAATGGAATACTTAACCAATTTAACCGATATTTCCAGTGACTATGATGACGATGGGATAACAGTAACCTATGATATAACCGAAACCGACGGAACACCAATAGCCGACAGTACGAGTGTCACATTAACCCATAACAGTCAAACCTACACCGAAACCACATCTGATGGTGCAGTAACATTCACAATCCCATCAACATATGCAGTAAGTGGAACTTGCAAACTCACCATCGACGGAACTGACTTATATGGTTACATCAACTTAACACCGGACGAAGTCAATGCAACATTAACCGGAGACTTAATAGTCGGTAAAAAGAACACATTAACCGTCAACCGAGACAGCACACTATTAGAACAGTGTACCGTCACAGTCTATGGTAAAACCTATAATGTGGATTGGTCAGGTACTGACACTAACAAGATTGTTGTTGATCTATCCAAAGACAACAGCACAACACCAATAAAAGCAGTGATTGAGATTGCACCGACTGACAAAGTACAAGGTAAAACTATCGAAACATCATTAAATCGTTCCTATTTAACAGTCAGTACATTCAATGACTTAAAAACAGAACTGGAAAGCCTAACTGGCAGTCAGTACATTAAGTTAGGAGCGAACATCACATTAAGCAGTAATGTTAATGTCAATCACGATGTAATCATTGAAGGCGACAATAAAACGGTGAATTGTGGTAATGTCGCATACCGTTTCACTATTAACACTAATGTTAAAGCAGTCTTTAACAACATGATATTGCAAAAAGTACAACCTGTTGCAGTACAGATGAAACAATCAGATTTCACATTAAGAAAATGCACTGTTAAAATGCAAGAGTACACCAGCAGAGTCATTGGAAATGTTGTTAAATGTGACATTGACCATACCAGTTTATCCAGTCCTGATGACTTCATAACACTTATTGACGGATGTACTATTGAACGTACTGCGAAAACAAACCTGTTCTATCATGGCGGAATATTGACTATCACAGATACTGTATTTGAGCAAAGGAATAACAATTATCTTGATAAATTTCCTTTGATTATGCAGGTAGACGGAGAATGTGTATTCCGCAACAGTTCTGCTCAATTGGTTTATGGTTCTTCAAGTCAACCAATCATCATATCCGATTTAAAATATTGGTGTTTGTTTGAATTAGGAGAAGATGCGACATTCAATGGTCAAACATATGACGATTTAATGGATAATAATGTGTTGAATTTAGAGGGGATTAACTGTTGGACTCAGATTGCCAAATGTGGATTATCAGGACACATAGGATATTTTACTATCGAACCTATTGATGCAAGTAAACCTAACTGCTTGTACTGTTTAAGTGGTATCGATTATGTATTCAAGGCGAATACTCAAATAAGGAGGTTGAGTTAGATGTATTTTGGGAATATTGCGGAGAGTGATGTCAAATCATTCCACCAACAAATAAAAGTCAATACGATTATGACTACTACTGATTTAAGACAGTACAGTAAGGTCGACAATATATCATCAACTATTAAACGAGTAAAACCACTCTTTTATGCTGATACAGTTACATCAGATAACACTAACGATAATGTTTTGAGTAATCGTTGCATTATCACTAACGGTAGTGGTAGCAAATATACACTTGGCAACGGAACCACACTGTTTAATCGTGACTACATCGAACCATACGATATCGACGATACCTTGACTACTGCCGAATTCAACAAGATAATCTACCTGTTGAAACGATACGCTATCGTCAAGGAAGATGCTATCGTTAGTGAAACAGAGTATAAAGGTGAATACGGTGACATTGAATACACTATCAGTAATGCCATATTCACCGACAAAGGACTCCTGAAACTTGGAAATAGTTTCAGTGTTACTGCTAAACTCAAAAATCCACAGTATACATCAGTACAGTATAAGTTAAGATGCAAATACATCGACAATGACAGTTTAAACATTGATGGTGACATTGAAGAGTTCGATACCGTCGAGTATGATGTCAATCTCACATCAGGTACTGCCGTAAGTATTGTTAACTCCGGAATGGCGAATAATGACACCATATTATACGATGCAGAGTTAATCGTTGACTTCAATGCACCAGAAATAAGGAGTGTAGAATAATGCCTGAACCAACAATCGCAGACAGCATAATCACAATGATAAACAGTGAAGCGAACAACAACCCCGCACCATTAAAAGGAACAATAATCCGCACCTACACCGGCAACACAAGTAAATGCGATATATCCACCGAAAATGGAGTATTCAAATATGTCGACACCATAGGAACAGTACAAATGAACAGCAAAGGAGTTGTAGTGTTCATCGACGGCGACAGTCACCAGCCATTCTTCATCACAACAACCGCCGGCTCCGGAACAGTTGTCGATGTAGTCGAAAACGGCAATATGAATGCAGTAACAAGCAATGCAGTCTACGATGCCATAGATACAGCCATAGGCGACATTGAAAATGATATGAACGAGTGATAACGATGATTCTTAATTTTAAAGTCAACAAACAACAATTAGAACTATTATCAAACGAAGCATTGGCAAACAAGTCAAATAACTATTTAGTTTTACATTTCGACTTCAAATCAAGTGATTGGTCTGAAATGGTAAAGTTCTGCCTCTGCAAAAACCATAAAAAACAAGTCTATCAATTTGGACTTGACGAAGATGATAATGTAGTGATTCCGTCCACCATTTTAGGAGGAGACCATTTCATTATCAGCCTATATGGTGGTAACACTGGTTTCGAAAGAATAACAACCAATACAATCAGATTGCAATTGGCAGAATCCAATTATTCTGCAAACATATCTTCAATAGTGGATTATGAAGTCGATGTATTCGTTGACTTATACGATAAACTTGATGCTAAACTAAACATAGCTGATGTTGATACCGAATTGGATATTAATTCAACCAATCCTGCACAAAACAAAATAATCACAGGAACATTGAACGGCAAAGCAGACATCAGCCATACACACAGCATCATTGATTTGACCGATTTCCCAACATTCGCAAATGTGGCCACATCCGGATCATATCTTGACCTGACAGACAAACCAACAATCATCACATTAGGTGGTGATGTGACACTGGAAAAACAGACAGTTCCGGACACCGGATTTTTAGCAACTTATGTCTTGAAACAGGGAGGAGTTGCGGTAGGTGACAAGATACAACAGCCAAAAGACTGGCTCCTAAAATCAGTCACCATCAATGAAGTCACTGTCAAAGACGAACCTGTTATCGGATACAATGTCGGAGATTATTATTTCGATTTTGTCTTTAACACAAAAGACAGTTCTGCGAGTGATGTTCATCAATACCTGTTGGCAAATGTCTTGAAAGATGTTTATCACGGAGATAATAGCACAATTGAAATTGTCAATAATATCATCAGTGTCAAGGCTGGCGGAATCACAACAACTGAACTGGCTTCAAGCATAGTCACCAGTCTCGGATATGCAGATGCATTCAATCAGAGTGCTTGTAAGAATATCACTTCGAATGATATTTCATCTTGGAATGCTAAGCAGACAACTGCTAATTTGGTGACTGCTTGGAACAGTACATTGTCTGATACGAAATATCCGTCTGAGAAGCTGGTTAAGGAGTATGTTGACAGTTGTATTGGTAATATTGAGGAGGATATGTTATTATGAGTTTATCAAGCACTTATTTATCAAGAAAGGAATTGTTTGCGGATAATTTGAATACTATGGGTGTTGTTGATGCGGATAAGGACGATGGATTGACTACATTAATCAATTCCATTTTAGATATTCCGAACAAGCAAAGTACAACATTAACAATCGATGTTCCACTTAATCTTGAATATGGAGATAATTTCAATATCACTGGAAGTCTGACAGGTGGTGGTGATGGTGTATCTGGTGCGACTATTAAATTGAAGGTCGGTTCGACTGTTGTTGATACTGCTACTACTGATGGAACTGGTGCAGTGAGTTTTACTCAGTGTCCTGTGGCTGTTGGTAATCACAGTTTTCAGTTAATCTTTGATGGTGACCTTAATCATAATAGCAGTGAGAGTACGGTTGTGACAAGGGAAGTTGGTAAGGAAACAACCGTTATTACTTTGAATAGTCCTGTTGCGAGCAGTAATCATTATGCGGGCGAGAGTATCTCTGTTAGTGGTGTGTTTACGGATAATGATAATACTGCAATCGCTTCTGCTACTTTGATTGTTAAGGTTGATGGTTCACAGGTTAAGACATTGACAACTGGCAATGATGGAAGTTTCAGTGACACTATAACAATCGCTACTGCCGGCAGTAAAACAGTTAGTGTCGAGTACGAAACAACAACATACTATACTGCCTGTACTGTGTCAAGGAGCATTACTGTGGTTAGTCCATCTTTGGTATTGTCAAGTACGAAGTCTATTTTGTCTTATGCCGACCACGAGGAAGCCGTACTGTCTGCACAACTTAACAGTGGTGATAATGCCGGAAAGACTGTTTCATTCGACATTGTGGACTCTGGTGGGAATGTTATTGCGAATATCGGAACAGGTACGACCAATAGCAGTGGTTATGCTACTTGCAGTTCAAATTATGTAAGTACTGGTGCAGGGGATATTCTCATACAGGCAAGTCAAGGTATGATATTTTCAGAAAGATACGAACTTTCGGACATATTGAAGTATGATGATGCAACAACCGATAAGTCAAATAGTTACGATAAAACATACTTTAAATCAAGTACATTGACTTATTCCAATGGATATTACACTATAACTCCACAAACCGACCGTTCTGCTTTAATAATGCCATTTACGGTTGGAGATAACATTCAAATCGATATTGATGTAAAAATCAATGCAGTTACTAATGAACAATTTGTTTTAGGATTGTTTAACAGTTCAAATACTGGTGTAGGTGCTTGTAGTATGCGAAGCCCATCTTATAGTGAATATAAGGTGATGTTAAGGAATAACTGTACTCCGACTGCTTTGGGAAGTGAAGTGTCATCTTCAAATAATGCTAATAGTGATTGGCATCATATAACTTTCAAAATACAAGGCAATAATGTATCTGCCACCATTAATGGTGTTGATAAATCATTAACAAGCAGTTTATTCGGTTCTACTGGAAACAAGCCAATGATATTAGTCCATTCAAGTCATGGAACTGGTACATTTGATTTCAAGAATTATAGTGTTAAAGCATTATAAATCGGTTACTTTAATCTCTTTCACATACCATGTTCCATAATTATTATCGAACAATGTCAGATATTTTGGAGTAATGCTCCTTGATTTGGTTCTTGGTTGCATTATAACTGTTCCATCTTCTTTCTCTACACTTGCAGTAATTGTTGATGAAGTTACTTCCAATATTAATCTGAAATAATCATTCTGACCGATGGTGGCATTCACATAACTTCCAAATCTACTCCAACTGTTGTTTATGTGTTCTGTTGTATCGAAACTGTCGGAGATGTGGTCGCTTCCACCATCTCTTCCAGTTACTCTGAAATTGTTGTAGAATGAAAGTCTGTCTGAAACAGTTATACCTGCTCCTTCGGGATAACAAGTCATTAAAACTTCAAATCTGACATTATCAATGCCATTCATTATATTAATGAACCTATCGCCTTGTGTTGATGAAATAGTGTATTTTCCATCGGAATAGGTCATGCTACAATTTGATGGGATTGTGTAGTTTGAAGTTTTGTCAGATGTTGCTCCATCATAATATCTGATGTCTTGAACACCGTATGTTTCTGAAAAAAACATACACTAACTATAAATATAAAAAACAGAGGTGATAAAAATTGAAATAAAAAACCTAACCACAACCCTCGACACAATAACGGAGAGGGAAACCCAATTCCAAAAAAATATCGATACCGAATGCGTGAAATGGACATTCCCCACCACGAAAACCGTAACAATCAACAATACTGCCTACACTAACATCAAAGAAGCAGTATTATACAATACTGAAAACACAACACTCGACATAGGGAAAACCACAATCACAACATCAAGTATCAATACACTATCGATAACATGAAAGAAAATGTACATCAGGGTTGCCCATACAGGCACACCTGCAAAAAAGACGAAACACAATGCTGTTACCTCCTAAGTAACAGACAATGCTACCTCAACACAGAAAATAGCAAGAGGTTCATATGAATTTGGAAAATCAAAGACTCAAAGAAATAAAAGAAATGTTAGTAGTCTACTACCACGAATTAGACAAGGCAGACACCATAAGCGACTGCCTAACAATTAAAAACCACATAGACAAACTCGAAACCGAAGAAAAACAAATACTCACAAGAGCAGGAGTCGAAATATGAAACAACTAAACATCAAAATCGCAAAAGAAGTAGTCGCATATGTAGACAAAGAACACAAATTCCCCGCATCAATTAAAATCGATGGAGTAAAATACAATTACGGCACATACACCGAAATCCTTGCCAACACAGTAGTAAACACCGACAGCATCTACACGAATAAAACATTCCAAAATGCACCCTCACCCAAAGGCGACAATATAAACACAAAAATCAACAAGACCGACTACATCAGATTAGCCCGTGAAGTCGCAGTATTCTACAACAACAACAAAAGATGCCCTAATTATGTAGAATATCAAGGCAAAAAAATCAAACCACAACTGTTCAGCCTAATGTTCGCCAACATCGTAGACTTCATCAACACCAACAAAAGATACCCAAACTATGTAGCCGCGAACAGCAACGTCTACATGCCAAGACAAGACGAAACAATCAACAAAGACGCAGTCTACGATTACTTCGTTAAAGTATTCGGCAAAGTCAACACAATCGACGAAGCATTACAGAAAGTCAAAGAACACGGCTATGCATATTACTACAACGATGTATACAGTAACAAAAACAGTATCGACAGAATGAAAAACCGACAAGGAATAAACTGCACCGACAGTTGCCAAGTATTCTACCACATCGCCAAAGCACTCGGCTACACTGTAACCGTCGAACATGTCTACTGCACAGGCACAGGCGGAGGACACGTCCGGTTAAAACTATCCAAAAACGGCAACACATTCAGAAGAGACCCCGCATGCATATTATCCGCTAATGGCAAACCATTAACAGCAATATGGTGCGAAAACGGAAGACTAATCGATACAAACCCATCATGGTTTATGCAAACAATCAACAGGTGAATACCCATGAACGATAAAGAAAAAAAAGTCTACCTCGAAACAAAAATCCGCAACCTAAAAAGAAAACAAGCAAAACTCCTACAATATCCGGAGTTTGCTGATGAATGCAGTAAAATCGCAAAAGAAATCAAACTCACAAACGATGAATTACTTACAATGACATAAAAAAACAACAAAACTACCATAAAATAACCACAGAGGTGAAAACACCAATATTTTGTAATCAATCAAGTTGTTTTTTTATCGAGTAAAAAATTTGGTAATTCACTACACAGCCCTCCAAGTCAGACCATGGATCCAGAATCCATACTGATTCGGAGGGCTTATTTTTTTTCAAAAATTTCATATACACACCACAGACAAATACGATATCATGAAAGCTGAAACATTGAAGAAAATACTTGACAACATTCCTGGCGATTATGACATATACTTCCAGGACAAAAAGATAAGTGCAAAGATTGAAATCGACATTGACAATGAAAGAATCATACTCAAATAATCGTTCGTTTGGACATATGCGAACGGTTTATTTTCAACGATTCAAAGCATTACTCGAAACAGCACATACAACCATCAAAAAGTATGTGATAATGCGACCGCTTACTTTTTGTTAGTATATAAATTTTCCCATACTTTTTAAAAAAATAGTTAACAAATGCTCTCTCCAAAGCATATTAACACTCAAAAGACAAAACCAACAAATGAGGTAATAAAATGATGACAAACGAGGAATATATACATGAATATATCGAAACGAGAGGACTGTCAAAAACCACATACCAATCCACCAAACTGATAATGAACCATTACAGCAACTTTCAGGAAAAAAGCCTGCACGAACTCATAATCGAAGCCGACGACGAAGAGGAAAACCGCATCAGATGGAAACGAAGAAAACTCAAAACAAGACTAACCAACTATATGAACTATCTTCGGGAAAACATGACATTAAACAGTGCAAAAACCTATCTGAAAATTGTCAAAAGCTTCTACCGACATCACGAAATAGAAATACATTCTCTGCCGAAACTCAATGAAAAAAACAGCATAGTCATCGAACCAATCACATATGCAGATTTGCCCGACAAGGAAATCATCAGAAAAGCAGTCGAAATGTCAGAACCACTGATGAGAGCACTGATACTATTCCTGTCATCAAGCGGACTGTCAAAAGTAGATGCCTTGAACCTGACAATCGGCGACTTCATCAAAGCCACCGAAGAATACCATCATAAAACCGGACTGTTCAAACCATTGGCGAAACTCTGGGAAATCAGCGACGACATCCGCATCATACCGACATTCAGGGCAAGACGGCAGAAAACCAACAAATACTTCATCACATTCTGCAGCCACGAAGCGACAATCGAAATCCTGCAATACCTCGCAGTACGGAGCACAAAAAGACAACTCCATGCATATGACAAACTGTTCCAGATTGAAAAGCATTACTACACCATCAAATTCGCCGAAATCAATGATGCGATGGAACTCGGCAAACGTGGAAAATACAATCGGTTTCGAGGACATATGCTCCGGAAATTCCATGCGAGCAACCTGAACAAAGGCGGAATGGACAGATACGAAATCAACGTTCTGCAAGGCAAATCCAACGGAAGCGTTGATGATGTTTATTTCTTTGAAGACACCGACAAACTCAAAGCCGACTACATCAAGGCGATGCCACATCTGCTCATCGGCAATGAACACATAATCAAAACAGAACTGGAAATCACAAGAGAACAACTGCTCGAAAAAGACGAGGAACTTGCCAAAGTCAATGACAGACTCGCAAGCATCGAAGACAAAATCCGATCACTTGAAAACACACCCCGTTCCAAAGAGGAGATACTCCGCAAAGTTACAATGCGACAACACAAATGACATAATCAGTATTGCCGTTGAACCGATAAGGCATAAGGCGGACTCGACTGATATATAGATTCTTCAAAATTTTCATAGACGACCTTGTTTAATTAGTGGATAAAAGATATGCGATAATTTCAAAAGACTCGTTGAGTACGGTCTCCCACACCTTATGGCTGCCGGTTTCAACGGCAATGTTACAATAACACAACACATACTACAAACCAATAATTGTCAATAAGTATACGCTGTGCAGGTGACAGTGGTATTACGTCTGTTTCATTTGAATCACTGGTATTAAATCCTAATAACCTCCTCGGTCACCTGCACAAAAGCATTATTGACATTTTACCTCATTTGCGTTGGACGTGCAGGGAGGAATCGAAATTTCTATCATTTAATATTTCCTATATTTAGTTATCAAAAGAGTTCATCCATTCTATTTTCGCCCTGCACATTCCACAGTTACAATGCACCAACACCACAATCAAATACTATTCTTATGAAAAGAACATCACTCCACCGCAACATTCACAAGACCGCAAACGGCCACTACGCAATCAACAAATCAATCAACAACAAACTCGTACACTTCGCAACACTCCACACATTAGCCGAAGCAATCGAATACCGTGACCGACTGATTGAAAACAACTGGCAACCATTACCGCCACCCGAACACGTTCATATAGGTGAATACTACAAATATGTCCGCAAACACAACGGCCGATACTATTCCATCTTCAATTTCAAAGAGGAATTCCTCGGACTGACAAAATCAATCGAAGAAGCATTATGGTTCCGTGACCAATACCATGACCTGCCAAGAGACAAGGTGCCAAACATCAGAACCCTTGACCTGAAAACCGGCAATCCATATTATCAGGAAGGTCTTGAATATCCCTTGCCTGACCGGCTTGTCCTGTCTGAAAGACAATCCGATTACGGGTCCGGCACGATCAAACAGAAAGGCCCTGCAAGCTTCCACATCCATCATGGCGGAAAATACAAGGGCCATAAGGATTATGTCTGTGCCTGTCCGACAATCGAGATGGCCGAATACGTCAGGACCGAAATGAACAAGGTCGACTGGGACAGAACACAACTGCAACGCATACTTGACGATTATCCACGATACTATACGAAACTGCTGTTCTTCTATCAGTATATCAACAGGAATATGCTTAATGGAAAACAGCACGGCTGGCAACTCGTATTTCCTAAGGAATATACTGACAACAAACTCGATGCCATCGTATATCATGACATCAGGATTGCATTATATGAAAGGGATTTCCTCAAAGAGCATGACTGGGACTATGACTTATTAGTGGAATGCATTGACGATAACGCCAACCCATATTTTGACATGGAACTGCCGACCTATCCGACAAGGAAAATCCGAAACATCAAGGAACGCAACTATCATGAAAAGGAACTCGCCGAAGCCATCGAATATGTCAAGCAGGGAATGTCAAGACAGGAAACCGCAGACATGCTCGGAGTGACTGATGCGACAGTCAACGGCTGGCTTACGAAATTCTGGAATTCATCATGGACAGAATTCAAACAACTCGTTCTCGCCGGTGAAAATCCATTGGAGATACTGGAAAAACAGGAAAAGATTTATCAGCCCGACCTGTCAAGACCGATGCCGTCAAATTACAACAATCATGTCAGTTACCTGCAAAGGCTGAAACGCTGGCAGGTCAGAAAAGGCAACGTGACTTATGGCGTTTATCCGACTGAGGAACTGGCGCATAAGATATCGAATGATTTGAAAAAGGTCAACTGGGACAAATCGAAACTCAAAGAGATACAGGCAAGACATGGCCATAAGTCAATCGTCAATTCGAAGCGATGGGTTTACCGCAACGGCAATGGATATATGGTTCGCCGTAAGGACAAAAACGGCAAGGGAGTCTATTACGGTTACTGGCAGGACAAAAGAATAGCAAATCTTGTCCGTGACATGTTGCTGATGTATGGCTTCAGGATTGAAAATCGTGACTGGATTGTGGAGGTTGCCGAATGGACTGTGCATATGCTTGATGTCCTGCCGTATACGATGTTTGGACAATCCACCATTGAAGATATCGCATACTTGGAGAACGACCATGTCCCGACATACTGCAAACAGGTATCAGACAGCAAGTATGCCGTGCAAAAAACAATCAACGGCACAACCGAATACTACGGAACATATACAATCGACAAGGCTGAAGAAATAATCGAATTCCTGCAGGACAACAACTGGGACAAAAACCTCCTCGAAACAATGCAGGCGATAGGCGAAATCTGAAAAAGTGTTACAATAAGACAACTCCACAATCAGATATTCTATTGTCACATGGCCGGTCTTTTTATTCGTAAAACACTTGGCACTACCTTAACCTCCGGTCATGTGACTGCTTTCATAGATTTGCTCACTGACTGTCAGGCAAGGGTAAACGGTTGCAGGGTTTTTGTCGTTATCATTTTTACCTGCAACCGGCCGACAGTCAGATTATCTGGAGATGTAGCTCAGACACACTCGGCCGGCCGAGCAATACTGGCGAGAGCGAACAGAGGACTGTTAAGTCATGGGTTCAAATCCCATCATCTCCACTACTTATTTTTGTTACAATCCATCAACCGAAGACACAGAACATACTCCATGAACGAAGTAATCAAACTGAACGAACATCGTCTGCTTAACGGCGATGCAACCAATGAAAATGATGTCAATAGACTCATCGGCGACTGCAAGGTCGATTTGCTCTTAACCGACCCGCCTTATGGGATTGATATTGTTAAAATAGGGGGGGGCAAATCGGCGGACAAGGCGGAACAGCCATTAGACCATTCAAGGAGAGAGAGAGAGAGCAAATGGCAACAATCGGCGGAGCAAAACCACCAACCTTCAGGAACAGTCGGAACACCCGCAAGACCGGGCTTCAAGAAGGGGGGGGGGCAAATCGCATACGGCAAATTCGGAAAGCCCAGGC
>Ga0310696_10004502_pt1 | contig 17090 bp, 15 predicted proteins | sample AusTroGonzalo_MG_4_FD_203885 | JGI IMG/M metagenome (GOLD analysis project Ga0310696, IMG submission 203885) | Bovine rumen microbial communities from tropical cattle in Woodstock, Queensland, Australia - Gonzalo_02 (v2) (version 2) | ecosystem: Host-associated > Mammals > Digestive system >...
AGCATCCACAACCACTGCCGTGCGGGCTCATTCTACAATCTTACGACGGAAGGCCATTACAAGGAAACATTTGACGCCTACTGCAAATATATGAAAAAGGAAATGCTCTCTCTGCTGGACGCCTTCCGTCATTCCAGCGAAAAAGCGCCATGGGAAGAACGCCCGGAGGGTGTGGAAGACATCTACCACACAACCGATGCCGGAGTTGCCGGCTGGCAGGAGGTCTATTCCTTCTTCATGTGCTGTATCCGGTTGAGCGTGATGAGCGAGAAAGAACTGGAGGAAAAGATCCTTCTCGCACTGAAGAACAAACGACTTGCCAGAGAATTTCTTGGTCACGTGGAATGGAGCAAACGCCGTGTGCCCGCGTACTGGACTTGTGCGTATCTGCTCTCGACTCTTTACGGACAGAAGGAGGCTCAGCTTACCATGTGGAAAAATATGGGATTTGTTCGCGCCGCCTATCCGGAACTGGAAATAACCATCAGCGGCAAGGAGGCGTTTCTCGAGTTCCGAAGCCGGAGCACGCCCAGTCTCACTCTCAACGGAAAACCGCTCGAAGTCAGGATGCAGGGAAATGACCTGTGGCGCGTCTTCCCGGCGGAAAGCGGCCTCATAAAGTTTCTTTGAACAGGAAAAGTACCATATCACACAAAACAGAAGGAGTGAAGGAGATGAAAACAAAAAAAAGATTCACCCTCATCGAACTGCTCGTGGTCATCGCAATCATTGCCATTCTCGCGGGAATGCTTCTGCCTGCCCTGGGCTCGGTGAAGGAACGCGCGCATGCGATCCAGTGCATCAATCAGCAGAAGCAGGTCTATTACCAGCTGATGGCGTATGCCGATGACAACGACGGATACTCCGTCCCTGTGAACGGTGACTGCAATTTACGGGATACGTGGGCCTTAATGTTGTGGGCAAAAGGCTACATGACGGGATTCGGCAATTTTGGCGATGGCTACCGCAAGGCAAATCTGGTCTGTCCTTCTCTTCATACCTCGCTGACCGCAGGCGGCCAGGGATCCGCGTATTACGGTCTTTTCCGCTGGCCAAACGCGGCCGAGGGTTGTACTTATCGGGCGCCGTACAGTGACGGCCATTGCCCGATCTACAAGAGAATAACGCAGAAACAATCCATCAGTAATATCGGACTGCTGGCTGACTCCTGGCAAGCCGGCACGTTGAAAAGACAGTGGTATGCTATCAAATTGGATTATACTTTGGCGGGACTTGCTCTGACAACATCCGATTGCGGTGTTGCCACGCCTCATTCCAAGCAGGCAAATATGCTGATGATGCCGGGCAACATCCGCCAGTGGACACCGGGCGAAATGGCTGTAACGAAGAAGGGCTGGGATAAAGGCCCCTTTGTTAATATCCCGTATCACCAGGGAATTACCTATCGATAAAAAACAAGGAAAGGAAAGAATCATGTCTGCGAAAACTGCCGTTGTTCTCGCATCTGTTTTACTGACCTCGGTTATGGCCGGATGCTGCTGCCCTTCTCAGGAGAATCCGGAGAAATGTGCTTCGCCGTGCATGGAAAAACCGGAAATCGAGCGTTCCTTTGCACTGGTTCAGGAAAATCAGGCGGTGTGTTCCATCGTTTTGCCGGACGATGCACCGAAAGCCGTATCCGCGGCCGTGAGCAGCTTCAACGAGACTCTGAAGTCGATAACCGGCGCCGCTCTGCCCGTATCGAAAGCGGATGTCCCCGGCAGCCGGATCGTGCTGGAGGTCCGGCCTGTAACATCGCTGAAAACGGCGGATAACTTCGCCATCACGTTCCCGGACGAACGGACCATGAAGATCGAGGGAACGGAGATTTCTGTTCAGTGGGCATTCAACCACCTCATCCGCGCATTCACGGGCGCTGAATGGATCCTGCCGGAAAACTGCGGACTCAGCTATACGCCCATGACGGAGCTGGTCATCCCGGCAAAGAAAATCGAAGTCGGAGACATCTCCTGGCCGATCACCCGGCATCATTCCGTCTGGACACTCTTTCGTATGCACAATATGCAGTGGGGATTGCGGGTCGACCATGACCTGACGAAGCACGCTTTTCCGAACGAAAAATACGGAAAGGACAACTCCTGGCCGGAAGCGATCATGCCCGTGCTGAACGGAAAAAAGATCACGGCACTGCCGAATCCGGGCAGTCCGGTCAACTTCTGGCAGCCGTGCTATTCCAATCCGGAGACGGCGAAGATCGCCATAGCGAATCTGCTGGAATATCTGGAGAAGAATCCGGGCATCACTGGCTTGAGTCTGGGGTCCAATGATAACGGAGGCTACTGCGAATGTACCGAGTGTCTGAAGCTGGACAAGGGAAGCCGGGGAAACCGTTCGGAATCGTATTTCACCTTCATCAATCGGGTGCTGGAGGAAGTCTGCAAAAAATATCCGGATCTGATCGTAAGCGTTTTCGCCTATGACAAAACGTATCTTCCGCCATCCTTCAAACTGCATCCGAATGCGCTGCCGTTTCTAACGATCGACTTCAACTCCTGCATCGATCCGAAACTGAAGGAAAAGCACAGAAAGATCATCGCCGAATGGGGCGAAAAGGCTTCCATGCTGGGCGTGTGGGACTATTCCTGGGGATATCCCTATCCCGCACCCCGGATGTATCTCCCGGTCCACCTGGAAATGCTCAAATTCATGGCCGACCACAATGGAAAAGCCTACTACGGCGAAAGCTGGACCGTGGATGCCAATGAGGGCCCCAAGCAGTATCTCATTGCAAAACTGCTGTGGGACAGCAATCAGGACATGAAAAAGCTGGAAGAGGAATGGTACGTCCGCTGCGTGGGCGCCAAAGCCGCGCCGTTCCTGAAAGCCTATTACAAAGTCTGGAACGATTATTATACCGGGACCGCCGTTCAGCAGACCCCCTGGTTCAAGAGCGCGCCCTCCGTTTACATGTCCTATTACGACAATTCCAATGTGAATGCGCTTACGGAGTCCGAAATCCAGGCGGCGGATTCGGCTATGAAGCAGGTGGTCGCTCTGGCGGAGACCGAACAGGAAAAACAGCGTGCGGAAGTGCTGATGCGGCACTGGCACTACACGCTTTTGCGTCTGCGTATGCTCGGTGCGGGCATGTATGACGCAAAAGGATTCATCCATACGCCGGAACAGGCTCTGCGGCTGTTGGAGACGGCACTGAAATTCCCGGAATATCAGGCGGAATACAAACAGATCAACGAGAAACTGATCCGCGAACGGAATCTCAAAGGTCATTATCGCAGCAAACCGTATCTCAGGGAAGGCGCGTCTCCGCTGGAACTTCCCGCACGATACGATGCAAATGCCCACATCCTGGCCGCTTCCAAGTTCGTCGATAATCCCGAAGTGGCGAAAAAAATGAAAAGCATCGCCGACGACCCCGGACTGCCTTCCGTGACCCGTCAGTTCTGCCGGATTTTGAGCGAGCCCGAAGCTCAGAAAAATCTCCTGCCGGAAGGCGATGCGGAACACGGTCTGCCGTCGGAATACTCCATCCACCCGGACCTGAAAGTCAATGGCGAACTTTCAGTTTCCGATGAGCACAAGGCGGCGGGAGAAAAATCCTTCCGGGTCCTGATCAAGGGACACGACACGCTGTTCTGGATCCATGCCAAGGCGAAACCCTCCACCTGTTATCTCGCCACCTTCGATGCATTCATTGCAGAACCCAGTGCGGAGGGGTATCTGGAAGCATTCCTCTATAGAGAAAAGAACGGGCGGAATCAGCAGTGGCGCAACGGAGTCCCTCTGAAACTCTCCGGCGGCATCTGGCAGACCTTCTCGGCTATGACTGCGACCAGATTCGATTCCGACGGCGTTCAGCTACGGATCTATCTGCGCGAATTCGACCGCGGAGACAAAATCTATATCGACAACATCCGTCTGACCGAAATCGGTCCGATTGATACACAGGAAAAAAAATGAAATGTACGATTCTCAAGGTTTTGTTTTGAAGCCGCGGGAACCGTAAAAAAGTTTCGTCATTTCGTCGAAGCGGGCGAGGGTGGCAGGGCCGAATTTTTCCATGGACCGGCGGACCCGTTCGAGGGATTTTTCTTCCATGGAGCCGGATTTCGAGTAGAACTTGTCGGCAAAGCAGATCAGTTTTTCCTCCGGCGTCTCCGGAAGAAAATCCTCCGCAGGAAGAGGCAGGCCCTGTTCCCGTATTTCCGAGGCGGAAAGACCCGAGCCCGTATGCCGTTCGCAGATGCGGGCAAAAGGTTCGAGATCCAGGTCATGTTCTCTTCCGTACGCCCGAAGCATGGCTGCTCCGATGATCCCGTGAGCGATATACGGTTCGCTGCCCGTACAGAAAATCGAAGGAGCGTGACAGCGCAGGATACCCGTATCGTGAAGCAGAGCGCCGGCGGAAACGAGTTCGCGATCCAGCGAAAGCGAAGATTTTTCCAGAATGGCCAGAGCCTTTTTCCGCACCTGTTCGCTGTGTTTCAGGAAAACGCGGCGCAGAGGGGAGTCGTCCGGATAGAAGTACCGGAGAATTTCATACGGATCCATTTGCCTGCCTTATGCGGAAAGAAATAAATAGAGAAACAGGAAAAACAGAACTCCGTTTACCAGCAGACTGTCCACCAGATCGAAAATTCCGCCGATGCCCGGCAGAAAATTACCGGAATCCTTTACCTGACAAATTCGTTTGAAGGCGGACTCCGCCAGATCGCCCGCCATGCTTCCGAAGAAGAGTACAACTCCGGCGGCAGCCGGAAACCAAAGCGTGTTGACAAGTCCGCAATGAGGCCAGATAATGAAGCTGGCTACCACGGCGGAAATGAGACCGCCCACCGCACCCTCGTACGATTTGCCGGGACTGATGGATGGCACCATCTTATGATTTCCGCCTTTTGTAAGAGCATTGGAAACGGTTCCCGTGACATAGGCTCCGATATCCGAAATTTTCGTGACCAGCACCAGATAAAAGAATAAAAGAGGATTGCGCTGATATATGAAAACAATCATGAGAACAGGTATGGTAAAGAGAAAAAAGGCGGCTGTGGAACTCAGAATACGATACATTACATCTTTCTGATTTTTGGAAACAAGGAAGAGTGCCCAGCTCTGAACGATGAACAAGCCGGCTATCAGTGCAGAGTAATCAAAATTTCCGCAGAGAGCCGGAATCACGGTCAAACCTGCAAAGAGCGGTGTGTATTTCGTATCCGCGGGCGTACCGGATTTTTCCAGGATCACGGTGAACTCGCGCAGAGCGAAAAAGCAAAGCAAAATCGCCAGGACTCCGAAAAGCAGCGAGCCGGGCGCACCTTTCCAGAAAACCGAAGCGAAAAACAGGGTAAGCAGGATCACGGTGCTGAATGTACGGCGAAGAAATGTTTTCATGGTCTACCTCCAAATCTTCTGTTTCTCTTCCGGAAAGCATCCAGGGCCTTTGTAAGTTCCGCTTCATCGAAATCGGGCCAGAATGTATCGGTAAAATAAAATTCCGCATAACTGAGCTGCCACAAAAGAAAATTGCTGATTCTCAACTCTCCGCTGGTGCGGATCATGAGATCCGGATCCGGCACATCCGGCAGATAAAGATGTTCCGAAATGGTTTTCTCTTCGATATCCTCCGGCCGCAGAGATCCGTCCTGTACGGAAGCGGCGATTTTCCGGACGGCATCGGTCAGTTCGGTCCGTCCTCCGTAGTTAAGCGCCAGGATCAGCGTGCGTTCCTGATAGCAGGAAGTCTTTTCCATAACGCTGTTCAGGCGCTGCACGCAAAAATCGGGAAGATCGGAGAGACGCCCGGTCACCCGCAGGCGGATCCTGTTTTTACACATATTTTCGAGATTGTCATCCAGAAAATCAGCCAGGAGATTCATAAGATACTGAACTTCCTCCGCCGACCGCTTCCAGTTTTCCGTACTGAATGCATACAGAGTTATATACTCGATGCCGAATTTTTCCATAAACGGAATCAGTTCCACAACCCGGCGGGCTCCGGCAAGATGTCCCTCGAATCTCGGAAGACCGCGCTGCTGCGCCCATCTTCCGTTTCCGTCCATGATAATGGCAAGATGTCTGAGATCTTTATTTTTCGAGTCCATAAAAACGTTCTTCCAGCATAATGCAAAGTGTATGATACAAAGGCAGATGATATTCCTGAATACGGTACGTCTCCCGGGAGGGCGCCTTCAGTTTGAACTCGGCCGGCTCTTCGCAGATTCCGTTGTTTTCACCCGTGAAGAGGATCGTATGGATCCCCATAGCGGTGGCGGCGCGAAAACAGTTGAAGACGTTTTTCGAGTTTCCCGAAGTGCTGATGCCTATGACTGCATCGCCCTTTTTGCCCAGCACATAAAGCTGCTGCGCGTAGTTGTAGAGACCGTCCACATCGTTGGAAAAAGCGCTGGAAAGTGCCGGATGACTCAAAAGGGAAACGGCAGGCAGACCGGGCTGAAGGATCTCCAGCATATCGGAAGCGCCGGAATCGGCGAAGCATTTCTTCATTTCATCGGAATGAGGACGGCGAAGGATGAAATTCTTCATCAGTTCGCCGACGATATGTTCGGAATCGGAACCGCTTCCGCCGTTTCCGCAAAGAAAAAGCCTTCCGCCATTGACAAACACGTTTTCCAGAGTAGAGTATACATCGAAGAGCGGGCCGGATACGGCACGGAGTTCCGGAAAACGTCGGAAAAGCTCCTCCGCATGCTTATTGACATTGTTGCTGATACCCATGACAACCTTTCTGTTGATGATGTTTGCAACCGGTACATCTGTTAATAGAACACTAGTTGTCAAGAAAGTCAAAGCAAAATATCAACATCTTTTCAAATATACGTGAAACGAAGGGAAAAAAGAGGGATTGTTGACAGAGTTGACAGGCATAATACTGTCTTTTTTCTCTCTCGACTGGATTTTTTCAAAAGCAGTATTATATTAAGGACTGTTTACAAGGAAGGTGGCGAACATGAAAATCAAAGTCAAACACGATGTGCTCTGCAAAGCGCTGCAGAAGGTGACGAACATCATTGGCAGCCGCACGACTCTTCCGGTGCTGGCCAATGTCTGGATGTCCGCGGAAGACGGAAAACTTACTCTGGCTACTACGGACCTGGAGATCCGTCTTGTTACGGAAATTCCGGCGGAAGTGGAAGAAGCCGGCAAGACGACTCTGCCTGCCAAAAAACTTTTCGGACTTGTTTCCCGTTTCAATGGTGAAGTTTCCATCGAAAGCAATGAGAATTTCCACTCCACGATCCGCTGCGGATCCATGGAGATCATGCTTCTCGGTCTGAATCCGGATGATTTCCCGGAACCGGCTCCCTTCGAAGTCGTTCGTTCCATCAAGCTGAAACAGTCGGATCTCGCCGAGATCATCGAACGCATTTCCTATGCGGTCAGCATCGAGGATTCGCGCAAGGTGCTTCAGGGTATCCTTCTTTCCATTCACGAGGGCAAACTCACCGCGGTCGCCACGGATGGAAAACGGCTCGCCCTGGTGGAGAAGATGCTGGACGGCGTTTCCGAAGGAAGCGACGGCGATATCATCATCACGTTGAAGTCCGCGCAGGAACTCAAGCGCATCATGGAGAAGGAAGGGGAAGTCACGCTGGAGATCGGTGAAAAGCAGATCATCTTCCGTCTCGCCGGCACCGTGGTCACTTCCAAGCTGATCGAAGGGAATTATCCCAATTACCGTTCCGTGATTCCCGCTTCGTTCAAGCATACCATTGCCGTGCAGTGCGACCGGTTCGTGTATGCGCTGGAAATCCTCAGCGTGACGCTGGCGGATGCCAATAGCCCGACTCTGAAGCTGAACTTCAAGGAGAATCAGCTTGGTTTCGAGGCTACCAGCAATATCGGCGAAGGCAGCGAGTCCATTCCGGTGGAATACAGCGGCGAAGAGATGTCCGCATCCTTCAATCCGCATTACCTGCTGGATCCCTTCAAGCACCTCTCCAATGACCAGATTCTGCTGAAGATCAATGATGTCATCAGTCCCATCACCCTCGAAACGGCCGATGGTTTCCTGTATGTCATCATGCCTCTCCGCAATAAGTAATTCTGTGCGTCACTGTGCCGTTCCGGAAAAAAATTCCGGGACGGCTTTTCTTTTATGATCACCGCACTGCGTCTGGAGAATTTCCGCTGCTTCCGCAATTTTTCCGTTCCTTCCCTTGAAAAAACGGTGTTTCTCACCGGCTCCAACGGGCAGGGAAAGACATCTGTGCTGGAATCCATCTTCTTTCTGGCCAATCTGCGTTCCTTCCGTACTCTCCGAACTTCGGAAATGATCCGTACGGGCGCCGCCTCTTTCCGTATTTCCGCCGATGTTCGCTTGAGCTCGTATACGGAACGGTACGATATCGAACAGGGAGAAAAAAGATCGCTCCGCATCGCCGGTAAAAATATCACAAAATCGAGCGATTTCGCCGGTTCCTTCCGCACGGTGGCCTTTCTCCCGGACGATCCCCTGATCCTCACCGGCGCTTCCCAGATGCGGCGCAGGTTCTTCGATATGTTCATTTCCATGATGGACCGCGATTATTTCCGGTTTCTTCAGAAGTATTCGACCGCGTTGAAGTCGCGCAATGCGCTTCTGCGTACTCACGATGTCCAGAAGGAGAATCTGGAAGCCTGGGATGATCTTCTTGCCGAGTATGGTTCCCGCATCGTAACGGAGCGGGAACGCTATTCCGCCCTGTTGAGTGACTTCATGAGGAATATTCTTCTGGAAATCCGCCCGGAACTTTCCGATTTTCATATCCGCATGCGCACCGGAAAAGGATCTTCGGAAAAAGAAACCTACCGGAAAAAACTGGATTCTTTTCTGATCCGCGATCAGCGTGCCGGATTCACCAGCTTCGGACCTCATGCCGATGATTTCGATTTCATTGCCGACGAAAAAATGCTCCGCATATACGGATCGCGCGGACAATGCCGCATCGTTTCTTTCGTCATGAAGCTGGCGGAACTCGATCTCATCGCTTCCGATTCTCTGCGGTCCATCGTGCTTGTAGATGATGCCGTAGGCGATCTGGATCTTCGTGCCAGAGAGGCTTTCTTTCACAGACTGAGCCGCGCCGGACAGGTGTTTCATGCATCCACCGAGCCGGATGGCGGCGGCTTCACATCCGGTTCGCCGGTTCAGACGATTGTTGTTTCACCCATATACCAGTGAGAGGGGGATCCTGTCATGTTCAATCACATCGTATGCCGCTACAATGAAATCGCCACGAAAAGCGGAAACCGTTCGGTTTTCGAAAGACGACTTATCGACAATATGCGCATGCTCTGTCTGCGTGCGGGGATCCGGCTGAAATTCGCCCGCATGCGCGGCCGGATCCTGATTTACCGGGAAGAAAATTCGGAGTTCACGGAAGGGGAACGTGAAAAAATCACATCCTGCCTGAAAAAATGTTTCGGACTGGATTCCTTTTCCTTCTGTCTGGAAGGCACGCCCGATATGAAGTCCGTTATGGAAATGGTGGAAAAAACCGTGCCCGCCGCCTTCGCTCCGCTGCTCGAAAAGAAAAATCCCGTGGAATTCCGCACCCGTGCCCGCCGGTCGGACAAATCGTTTCCGCTGACTTCGAGAGAAATCGAAATCGAGGCTGCCACGAAGATCGAAGAACTGATCGGTGCCGGCCATGTCAAGGTCAATCTGACGGATCCCGACATCACGCTGGGACTGGAAGTCCGGGAAAAGAATTCCATTCTGTTTTACGACAGCGTAAAATCGGCGGGCGGCCTCCCCGTCGGTTCCAATGCGCCCGTTCTGGCTCTTCTTTCCGGCGGGATCGATTCGCCCGTAGCCTGTCACATGATCATGGGTCGAGGCTGTCACGTGGATTTTCTGACCTTCCACAGTTATCCGTATACGCCCACGGAAACGGTCGGGAAAGTCCGCCGCATCGCATCTCTTCTGAACCGCTGGCAGGCGCCCGGCACTCTTTACGCCTGCAACATTTCCGAGGTCCAGAAACTGATACGGGATCACTGCGATCCGCGTTACCGCACCGTCCTGTACCGCCGGATGATGATGCGGATCGCCTCCATGGTTTGCCGCGAGAAGAAACTTCATGCCGTGGTCACGGGTGAATCCGTAGGTCAGGTGGCCAGCCAGACCGTGGAAAATCTTTCCGTCATCGAAAAGGCGTCCGACTATCCGATCTTGCGCCCGCTGTGCGGACTGGATAAGAATGAAACGATCCGCCGCGCCGTGGAGCTGGAGACATTTCCCGTTTCCATCGAACCCATGCCGGACAGCTGCACGGTTTTTGCGCCGCCCTCACCTGTGCTTCACGCGAAACTTCACACCGTGGAGTTCGAAGAGTCAAAGATCCCGGATATGGAGTCAGCCCTGGAAAAAGCATTTCAGTCCATCGAATCCTTTTCCGATATCTGAAGCGTTTTTCAACGGAACTGATTCCGGTACCGGGAAGGTGAAAGTCCGTTTCTCTGCTTGAACCAGTTGGAAAAATAGAATTCGTCCTGAAAACCCATCATCATGGCCAATTCCTTGACCGGGCAGTTGGTGTTTTTCAGGTACTGACGGGCAAAGTAGTCCCGCTGTTTCTGCAGATAGTTGTACGGCGAATCGCTCCAGTCCCGCCGGAAGATGCGCATCATCTGCGCGGGTGATTTGCGGATCAGGCGCGCCAGTCCGTCTATGGTGATTTTTTTCTGCCAGTTCTGATCCAGATACACCTTCAGGCGGATCCCTTCCGGGGATTTATCCGACTCCGGATGCCGGTTCCGCCAGGCGTGGAGCCGCTCCAGGATCCGGTGTATCTGCAGTGAGAGCTTCACCATGGAGTCCGCGTTCCAGTTACGGACGATCTCCATTCCGCGGAAAAACTCGTCCTGCAGGGGACAGTCGTGATAATACACGATTCCGTGAAGCTGATACGCATCGCAGAGCGCCTCCATCAGCGGTCCCTGCAGGTTGAACCAGATCTTTTCCCACGGGTCCTTCGGATCGGAGTAGTATCGATGAGGAACATGCGGCTGGAGAAAATAAACGTCGCCCTCCATGATTTCGTAATACTGTCCGCCGTATACGAGATGGCCGCGTCCCCGTATCACGTATTCCAGCACGTAAATATCCTCCGCACCGGAGCGGGAGATGCGGTATGAGGTATCTGGATGGGTGATGCCGGCCAGTTCCAGGAAGAGCGGCTGACTTCCCGACGGCTGCGGGCAGGTGTAAATGGTCTCATTCCATCCGGCCATGATAAGATTCCTCATGCTTTTGCAATATTCTCTATGGCGTTTTCCGAAAAATACGCTATAATATATCGCAGAAACACGAAATGGCAAAAGCGTAAGGATCATTTATATCACATGCAGCCCCGCAGCGAATATCCCCGTCCCCAGTGGATGCGGAAGGAGTGGCTCTGCCTCAACGGCGAGTGGGAATACCAGTTTGATTTTACCAAATCCGGCGATGAGCGCGGCTGGTGCGGCGCCGCCTCGTTCGAGGGCCGGATCACCGTCCCCTTCTGCCCCGAAAGCAAACTCTCCGGGGTCGGGTTCACCGATTTCATCGAAAGGATGTGGTATCGCCGCGAACTGACGATCCCCGAAGAATGGAACGGGAAACGGATCCTGCTCCATTTCGGCGGCGTGGATTATCAGTGCACGGTATTTGTGAACGGCGCCGAGGCCGGACGCCATACGGGCGGCAGTGCCGCCTTCGAGGTCGATCTCACGAAATTCGTACACCCCGGACAGACTCACAATCTGGTTGTCCGGGTCGAAGATGATACCCGTTCCGGTCTTCAGCCGCTGGGCAAGCAAAGCACCTGGCGGAATTCCAGGCAGTGCAGCTACACGCGCACCACGGGGATCTGGCGGACGGTCTGGATGGAGGCTGTACAGCCCTGCGCCCTGAAAAGCTGCCGCATCATTCCCGATTACGACAACGGCGCGTTCACCTTCCTGCCGGAGTATTATCAGCTCCGGCGCGGGCTGATCCTTTCCGTATCGATCCTGGATCAGGGGACGGAAGTCTGTTCCCGGACCATGAAAGCGGGCCCGGGCGCCTTCACCATGACGCTGTCCGATCCAAAGGAGTGGAATCCGGAATCCCCCTTCCTCTACGATATGGTTTTCACCCTCAAGGATGAGGCCGGAACGGTGCTCGATACGGTCACTTCCTATGCGGGCCTGCGCAAGATCCATATCGAGGACGGACGCTGCTGTCTGAACAATCAGCCCATCTTCCTCCGGTTCGTGCTGGACCAGGGATTCTACGAGGACGGGATCTGGACCGCCCCTTCCGATGAGGCCCTGAAGCACGATATCGAACTCTCCCTGCAGGCCGGTTTCAACGGCGCGAGACTTCATCAGAAGTGCTTCGACGACCGTTTCCACTACTGGGCCGACAGGTTAGGCTATCTGACCTGGGCGGAGTTTCCCGACTGGGGTATGAGTTTCTGGCAGCACTTCGGTCCGTGCAATCCCGATTATCCGCGCAGTTTTCGCGATTATCTCGCCGAATGGAGCGCCATCGTGGAACAGCTGGCGAATCATCCTTCCATCATCGCCTGGACGCCCTTCAACGAAACATGCTCTATCTATGACCTCAAGGAGCACCGTCGGATCCTCTCCGATGTCTACGACCTGACGCACCGGCTCGACTCCACGCGGCCCGTCAACGACTCCTCCGGATACGTTCACGTGAAGACCGACCTCTGGACCGTTCATCTCTATGCCCAGTCGGCGGAAGCGTTGAAAAACGACACGGACCGCCAGCCTGTCTTCATGTTCGATGAGGCAATGGAAAAGGACGCCTGGAACGGGCAGCCCTATATCGTCGATGAGTACGGCGGAGTCCGCTTCATCCCAAAAGATCGGAAAGCCTACTCCGCCATCTCCTGGGGATACAACAAGGAACCGCTTTCCCGGACCGAAGCCCAACAGCGCATTGCCGAGCTCACGGAGGTTTTGGTGGAAAATCCCCGCATTGCCGGATACTGCTACACCCAGCTGACCGATATCGAGCAGGAGCAGAACGGAATCTGCAATTACGACCGGACACCGAAATTCGATCCGGAAACCATCCGCCGCTGCTTCCGGCGCAAACCCGGCTGGAGCCGGTTCTGAACATCGAGGACGGACAAAGCATGCGGAAAATGAACAGGAATACCGGAAAAAAGACGGAAAAGATCCGGCATTGCGACGTTCTGGTGATCGGCGCGGGACCGGCGGGGATTGCGGCCGCGATCCAGTCCGCCCGTGCCGGATCGGACTGCATTCTCGTGGAAAAGAACGGCATGCCGGGCGGAACCATCACGGCGGCGGGAGTCGCCGCTCCGGGCCTTTTCGCCGTCAACGGACGGCAGATCATCGGAGGGATCGGCTGGGAACTCGTCACGAAGACACGGCAGGAATGCGGAGAACCGATGCCGGATACGGCCCGCTGGGATCCGGTTTTCTGGAAAAACGAAGTCCGGATCAATCCCCTCGTCTTCGCCGCCGTCTGTGAACAGGAAATCCTTGCGGCCGGCGTCGAACTCCGGTATCACACCATGCTGGCGGCCCTCTCCTTCCAGGAGGACAAGTGGCTTGTGGAGCTCTGCGGCAAGGACGGACTGTACTGCATTACGGCCGGTGTTGTGATCGACTGTACCGGCGATGCCAACGCCGTCGCCATTGCGGGACTGGAGACGGTCATTCCGCCCCGATGCCAGCCTGCAACGTACTCGGTCCGTCTTTCCGGGGTGAAGGGAATCCCGTCGGCGGAGAAGCTGGCCCCGGTCTTCGAAGAAGAGCGCAGAAAGGGGACGATCCGGGCCTCCGATCTGGGATGGGGAACAGGGTATTCCCCGCTCTTTATGGAACGGGAAGGCGTCAATGCCAATCACATTCCGGCAGATGGCGCCTACGGCAGCGAAGGGCGAACCCGGACGGAGATCGAAGGCCGGGCGTCCGCACTCCGGGCCTGGCATTTCCTCAAACAATACGGCGGCACTCCGGACCTGGAAATGAATTTCGCCGCTTCGGAATGCGGCATCCGGGAAAGCCGGACCATCCGCGGAGATATCAGTGTTTCCGATGAAGACTATCAAAACGGCCGGGTCTTTCCCGATGCGCTCTGTTTCGGATGGTATCCGATGGACCGCCATGAATTCGACCGGATCGACGTCCGCCCGCTGGAAACGACGGTGCTCCCCACGGTCCCGCGCGGCGCATTGCTGCCTCGGAAGGGCAGACGGATCGCCGCGGCAGGACGGATCATCGACGCCGCGCCCGGCGCCATTGCCGGATTACGGGTGCAGGCCGTCTGTTTCGCTACGGGTCAGGCGTGCGGTGCCATGGCGCATCTTGCCGCGTCCTCCGGAGTGGATATGCGGGATCTTCCGCTGGAAAAGATCCGGGAACTGCTGCGGCGGCACGGAGCCATTGTGCCGGAGGAGGTAGGAGGTATGAGGTAGGATCCTCCGTCGCGCTGCGCGCTATGGAGGACATGGAGATGAAGTATGAGAGAGGAGGCTGTAGAGAGCATGGCTTTCAGAACCCCCCAGTACTCTTAGTTTTTTTGGTATTCCTGGTAGACTTCAACACACAAGACAGGAGAAAAAGCATCATGAAAAGAAGAAAGTTTACCCTTATCGAACTGCTGGTCGTTATCGCGATTATCGCCATTCTCGCGGGCATGCTCCTGCCGGCTCTGGGAAAAGTCAAGGAACGGGGCCACGCGGTCAGCTGTCTCAACAATCTCAAGCAGCTGGGCGCCGGATGCCAGATGTATTCGCAGGATCATGACGACACCATTCCGACCGGCTACAGCAACAAAGTCAGGTGGATGCAGCTTATCGACCCGTATGTTCCGGTGATCGATTCGAGCATTGCCGACAACTACGGGATCCTTTCCCCGAACGGAATACTTTGCTGCCCCAGCGACAAATACTACAACAAGCAGTACAAACGGTACCTGGAAGGCAGCAGCGGCATGTCCTGGGAATCCTGCCGGAAAAACGGGAACGACAATCCCAGTTACGGGATCAGCTGGTGGGCAAGCTGCTACATGACCGGGATCCGGCTCACGAAGTTCCTGCATCCTTCCGGAAAAGTCTATTTTGCCGATGTCAATCACTCGGGCGATCCGGGCGTGGGCACAACCGACGGCAGCTACAATCTGAACAACGCCAAGTGCCTTTCCGTCCGGCATTCGGACCGCATCAACTTCCTCTGGGTCGATGGACACGTGGGCGAAACGGACAGCCGTTTTCTGTACGCGGAGCTTATTCCCGGCGGGGTGATAAACGACAAATACTGGAAACCGGAAAAATAATACCCTGGAACCGCTGCGGTCAAAAACGGGATTCGCCGCGGAATTTTACGAATTCCGAAGCGAGTCACACCAGTCGCGGATCACGGCGGCGGCCACGCTGCCCTGGCGCGGCAGAGGGGGAAGCGCATCGGGGCGGAACCATCCCAGGGAATCGAGTTCCGAGCCGTCGGGGGTGGCGGTGCCGGAAAGATATTCGGCGCGGAAAGCCAGCATGAGGCTGTTGGGAAAAGGCCACGGCTGACTGCGGAGATACCGGATATTCCCGACCCGGATGGACGTTTCCTCCATGACTTCACGTTCCACAGCCTGCTCCACCGTCTCTCCCGCTTCCACGAAGCCGGCGATGAGACTGTGGACGTTTCCTTCGAAGTTCCGGTTGTGCGCCAGAAGGATCTCGCGTCCTTCATTGCGCGTGACGGCCACGATGACGGCGGGCGCCAGTTGGGGAAAATACCGGGCGCCGCAGACGGGACAGAAAAGGGCGGAGTCGGTATCGGAATCCTGCAGTTCGGTGCGGCATCGTCCGCAGAACCGGTGCAGGTCCAGCCAGGAAAGGATCTTTTTTGCCCGGCAGAGAGCCTCTTTGGCATCTCCGGCGGACTGCGCCAGGGCAGCACGAAGGGGGACGGCGGTCAGTCCTCCGGGCAGCGGATCCGGCAGGGGCCGTTCCAGTTCCGCGGCGGCGAAGCACTGCGGACCGGAAAACCCGATACACCGGAAATAATTGGGCGTGCGGACGGGCACGGCAGCCAGAAGAGCGGCGGCGCGGCCGGGATCGGGGAGCTCGGAACCGTCCAGAATGACGGACCGGTCAGAAAAGAGGATGAGCCGGGCATTGTCCGGCAGACGGGAAACAGGGATCCGCACAAGGATCTGATCGGCTTGGAACATGGGGGGAAATCCTTTACGCTGTTTGTATGATCAGGAAACGGAACACCGTTCGGCCATGTCTTCGATCCACCGGATAAACCGTTCGCGGCTGCCGGCGGGAAAGAGAGGCGGTTCCTCCCGGATCCCGACGGCAAACTCCGTAACGGAATCCAGAAAATTCTGCCGGTCGGGCGGAACGGAGACCAGACCGTTTTCGCAGAGGAACACCAGTTTGACGTAGGAAAGCCAAGGTGTGGCCGTGCGCGTTTCCGCGGTCCGGGTCAGCATGCGGGAAAGGGCACGGAAGGTATCCGGCAGAGAGACCATGGGGCGCGAGTTGCGGAGGAGGAAGGCGGCCAGCGAACAGGCGGCCAGGAAGGCGGACGGTTCGCCGGCCAGATCGTCGTGGGAAAGGATCGGTTCCGGCGCGCGCAGGGAGACGAGGCCGGAGGCGGTTTTCGGTTCCCGGAAATCGAAGGAGATCTCACGGAAAAGCGAGGCGACGGGGAAGGACCGTTTTCCGAATTTCCGGACGCCGCGGCAGATGAGGTCGATACGTCCGAAGTCGGGAGAAAGACAGGCGAGGATCAGCCCGGTCTCCTGAAAGGGCGTTTTCCGGAGAATGATGCAGGAGGTTCGCGGCATGACAGCGGAACCTTTACCGTTGTTGTTTGGCGTTTTCCGAGGCCTTTTTCAGGATCCTGGTGGATTCGAGCTTTCTGGCATAGCTGGCAGGCCGGTTGCCCGCGTTGTCGATGGCCCGGGGATCGGCGCCATGGTCCAGCAGGAATTGGATCATTTCCGGGTTGTCGGCTTCGGCGGCCCAGAAGAGAGGGGTTTTTCCGTCATCGATCAGGCCGTTTCGGGCCAGGAGTTCATGGAAGCCTTCGACGTTGACAAGGGTCAAGGTCTTGTATATGAGGGAAAGAGTGGAGTTGATCTC
>Ga0310696_10004504_pt1 | contig 17084 bp, 9 predicted proteins | sample AusTroGonzalo_MG_4_FD_203885 | JGI IMG/M metagenome (GOLD analysis project Ga0310696, IMG submission 203885) | Bovine rumen microbial communities from tropical cattle in Woodstock, Queensland, Australia - Gonzalo_02 (v2) (version 2) | ecosystem: Host-associated > Mammals > Digestive system >...
GTTGAGAGACGGCATCGACGATGGTTTCTATGCTGTCGCCGAAGGTGCCCGTTGCGGGGTCGAAATCGATGCGGCAGAGGTTATAGCGGATGGAGTCGAGCTGATGGCTGCCTTCGGGAAGGGCACGGGCCGCACAGAAATAGAGCGAACGTCCGTCAGCCGAGAATACGGGATAGGTCTCGTAGATGGAGTCTTGCTTAAGTAGGGGCGATAGCATCAGCTCGTTCTTTTCGACATCGTAGACCTGAAGGTCGGAGGCCGTATCAAAGACCTCTATGCGGTTGCGGCTGGCACTGTGGAATAGCTGGCTTGTGGCGTTCGTGGAATAGGCAATATAATGGCCCGACGGATGCCAGTAGGGATAGACGCAGAAACCGAGGGTCTGATCGGTCTTGGTGTTATAAGCGCTGAGTGGACTGTCGTTGTGACGCAGCAGAGTGGCACCATGTGGGCCGCGGATATGCAGGCTCATGTCGGCAGGGTTGCCGCGGTTGAAACTATGGCAGTTGACGCAGCCTTCGAATTGTGTGTTCTCAATCAGCGGACGTTCGTCGAACGAGGAGAGATCACGCTCGTAGATGCCCATCTTGCTCCACACCTCGTAGCCTGGCTCGATCAAACGGTAGCAAAGGCCGTAATCGATGCTGTCGGGGCTCACAAAGATAGAGAATGGGCTGTAGGTGTGCCAGCCATCGTCAAACTTTGCCGAAACGGTGACGCTGAGCGAGTCGCCACGATTCTGGGCGAGCAGGGTGTGCCAGTCTTCGAGGTCGAAGTCGACGGACTCTTTTCCCTGACTGTGCAGGCTGTGGCCGTGCCTGTCGGTAACGACGGCATCGATGCGCAATGCGGTCTCATCATACATGTTGAAGCAGAGTGGGGCGATATTCACGGGTATGGTGACGCCAATGTAGTCGGGATATATAGAAGGAAGAGCCGTTTCTTGCTTTACATCGCTGACCTTTTCGTCGCAGCTAGCGAAGAAAAGTAGAAGGGTAAAAAGGTAAAAAGGTATAATCTTATTCCGTTTCATCTCTTAACTCTTAATTCTTAACACTTAATTTTTGTAACAATTGGGTGTAACCTTCGCGGTCGCCCGTCAGCATGTAGTAGGCCTTGAGATATTCTAAAGCCAGGCAATTGTCGGTATTGCTGAAGAAGAGACTCTCGAGCATTTCGGGTGTCGTGTGGTCGCTGAAATAGAAATCCTCACCGTAAGCACACTGGCGCAGGCGTCCGTATTCGGGATGCTTGGCGATGGCTTCTTCGTTGCCGAGCAGTGGTAGTGTCTCGTTGGCAAAGTCACGATAGAAGAGGGTCTTCTGCAGTGCCATGAGATATTTGCGTGCCACTTCGTAGCTGCCGATGATGAGGTTGGTCTGTGCCAGACGTTTGTAGCAACGGGCACTCTTCTGGAAATCGAGAATGGCTTCCTGAGCCTCGAAAACCGTTCGCTGGGCGACATAAATCATGCCCAGCTGATAGAATGCCTCGGCTGTAGGTATGGGACTGGTGGCATCACTCTGAACATCGGGCAGTAGACCGGCAATTCCATTCTGATTATAGTCGAACAGGTGTTCGGCGAGCATACCGTGCATCGCTAATGCCAGATTCTGTACCGTCACACCAATCTGGTTGTTAGGCTTTTCGGCATTGACTGTGGCCAGGATGCGGTTCCACTGCTGGTGACAGGCCATGAAGTCGTATTGCATGACCTTCTCAGCCTTGAAATTGGCATTTTTCCAAACCAGCGTTCCAAAGACTATGAAGGTAAGCATGAAGAGTGAAGAGTGAAGAATATGCTGCTGCCGCGGTTTATGAACCTGTCCCCATGATTTTGGAATAACATAAATCACAAGCGGGATGACGATGGCGGAGAACCACGCAGCATAGAACAAGGTAGGGAAGGTGTGTGGGATGCGATAGTAGTGGCTACCACCGAAGGCTATCCAATAGAGTATAAGAAAGGCAACAAAAATCAGGATGTGACGCACCCATCCGTCTGGCAACCGGAGAAGTCCGTAGAAGGAGAACTGTGTGAGCAGAACGGCCCAGATGCCTCCCAGCAGGGCATTTTCGTCAAGCAGGAAGAGCCAGAGCAGGAAGGAAGGTACGAAGCTGAGTCCATATAGCCACCCGTAGTTGGCTAACCGGAATGTCAGTAGCTGTACCAGTGAGAGTAGTAGGGCAATAATCAGTGCTCCCACCCAGGCAAACAGGAAAAACTGTGTGCAGAAACGCCCCAGCAGGTCGGCAACGCCACCAGGTAGCCGTACAATCTCCCACACATAGTTCCAGTCGAAGAGGAATAGCTGATACTGCTCCTGATAATGCAGATGGTGTGGATAGGCCAGTCCGAAAAAGAGGAGGACCGCAACACCAAAAAGGAGCGTATATATACCTTGTAGAATCTTCATTCCCAAACTCTAAACCCTTGAACTATTTATCAAACACCTTGCTGAACTCTTCAACACTGATTTTGACAGGTTCAACCATGAACTCCGGACGGTTGTAACTCTTCAGCAGGCTAACATGCATTTCGGGGTCTTCCTGTGGCAGGAGGAAGGCTTTCTCCACTTTCCCGTTGTTGAAATAGGCAAAATAGACACGGCTGTAGTTGTCGTCGTCGCGACGGCTGGCAATCATGATCCAATGTCCGTTGCTTGACCACGACGGGTAGCTGTCGGAAAAGTCCTTGCTGTTGAGGGGGGTAAGGTCGACGGGTGAAGCGGTTTCCGCATTGAGACCCGTGCCGGTATACTGTCCCATCGGGATACAGACGATGTCGGCATCATGGTGACGGCTATGGAAACAGCCATACTGCCCGAGTGCAAACAACAGATAGCGGCCATCGGGGCTGATGCGCGGCAGTGTGACACTCTTATCGGCCGAGGCGGCATCATACACCAACTCCTCGTCACCGAAGCCATGTGTAGCCAAATCAAACGAACGGCGATAGAGGTTGTATTGTATCTTAGGGTAGGTTGTCCTAATATCTTTGTCGCGCATCTCCTCGGGCAGGGGAACGGACTTGCAGTAATAGAGGTATTTGCCGTCTGGTGACCAGGTGGGGTAGACCTCTAACAGTGTGGAGTCAGCGCTGACGATGCTCACTGAGTCGGTTTCAACATCGTAGAGAATCATGTCGCTGGCCAAGTCGTAGACCTCGATTTTATTGGGATTGGCCGTATGGAATGCCTGGCGTGTCTTGTTGGTCGAGAAGGCTACGAGTTTGGCCGTGGGATGCCACGACGGATAGACACCACCGGAGATGGTGTAGTCGCGCTTCATATTGACTCTTGATACCTTGCCATCGTTCACAATGACGGTACCGGCATTCGACAGACGTACGTGAAAGAGCATGTTGTCGGTCTTGTAGTTCTGATAGCTGTGGCAGTTGATACATTGGCCGATTTTCTTGTCATTCATGGTAATCTCGTTGTTGAAGATCTGCGTTTCCTCAAACGAGGTGAGGTTGCGCTGGGCAATCTCCATGTAGGTCCATGCGACATACGACGGTTCGATAAGACGATACGACAGGTATTCGTCGATAGGCTCCTTGGCTACATGTATCTCGAACGGGCTGAACGACAGCCACTCGCCCGCTTTCTGGCCCCAGACCTCGACTTTGATACTCTTTTCCTTCGAGGCGTCGAGCATGGCGTGCCATTCCTCCTCGGGAATCTGCACTTTCACACCATTGCCGTAGGTCTGCTGTTTGCCATCGGGTGTAGTGAGACGTGCCACACAGGCTTCGTACTCGTCAGCAGGGAGCATAAAGTTCAGTGGTGCGATGTTGCAAGGCACGGTGACATTGCAATAATCGGGGAAGATGGCTGGCATGGACTTGGCCTCTTTAGATGAAGCAGGCACGTCGGGGTGACCAGCACACGATGTCAATAGCAGCATGGCAACAGCCAGAAGCAGGAAATAGGAGTAAATATATTTTTTCATGATTTCTTATGATGCAACTTCGTGACCAACTTTATTATGTACAATAAATACTTTTCTTCCGAAGACATTGTACCACCAGTAGGTGTCTCCAAATTCTTCACGCATCTCCTCACCAACATTCTCAAGATTTACGCCAGGCTTAATCCGTCCTTTTAAGGTATTCCAAAACTGTGTGTATCTGTCGTATACAGACTGTGTGATAGGGAGTATTATACGTTTTTCTTCAGGGGATTTGTCCATGTACATGATATAAGCTTCCTGCGCATGCAAGGGAAATTCTTCATCCATGTGCGGCTTAACATAGTTACGCAGCGATGCCCAAAAACGACGTGAGTCGCAACGCAGCATTGCATAGAACAATGCCTGTTCTGTGACTACCTTGCTGACAGAATCGGACCAAAGGCTAATATTGTTAACGATATAGCTGTCGCTGTTCTCAACGCCCGTTAGCTCATCAGGATAGCATTTCTGTAGTTCCTTAATCTTTTCTGTAATCGGGGCTGGCTGCCAGTTCCCGTAGAATGGACTGTGGTGCAAAATGGTGGTATAGCGTTCCACCAGTTTCTTATCTCCAACAGCCAGGGCACAGCGGGAAAGCATCTTCAGGTAGAAGGGCGAGAAACCTGCCTGAATGGCATTTTCGAAGTTCAGACGGATGGCTTCGTTCATCATGCCGTAGTTGTAGTATACCAGTGGCGATGCGATGTCGAGTAGGGTGACGTGAAGCGAATCGGGGTTTTTGATATTTGTAGCGTTATTACCCAATTTGAACGAACGGTCGAGCAATCCTCCCTCATTCATCAGGGCAATGTTCTTGATAAATACCATCGTGCTGGTGGGTTTCTTGTTTTCTTCTGCCATGCGAAGGACCTCCTGCCAGTTGTCGTCTTCGGCATAGCGCACCATGCGCATTTCGTCGATGTAGTTCTGGTCTTGGAACATATATGACGAGGTGAAGACGATGCCTGCAATAGCAGAGATGATAGGTAAGAGGTATGAGGTAAGAGGAGTATCCGCTAACTTCTTACCAAATGGAATTAGCAGTGAGACAATACCAAGCACCCAGAACGGGATGGAGAGATGCTTGCTGGCATCCATGGGTGTCTCGAAGCGAGGCAGACCTGCCAGTACCACATCGCTGAATCTCAGATTCGAATAGCACAGGGTATGCCAGATGCTGGCAGCAAAGATGAGCAGGATGATGCCTACTACCTCACGCCAAGTGATCTTTCCGATAATTGCAAGACATGTAATGAAAAGCAAAGCAAACCATCCCTGGATGGGATAGAGGCAAAAGCCTACCAGATACCAGACGAGATGCCATTTGCGGGGTGTGGTGCGTGCCGCCCACAAGAGCAGCAGCATGATGAGATATCCTACAGACTGCGAGAACCAATAGCCTCTGATCGTGGAAATATAAATCCAATATCCAAGATCGACAATCGATGTGAGCAGGCAGGCTACAGGCAAGAGCATCAGTGCGGAGGCACTTCCCTGTAACCGGAATGCTTTGGTTCCCACCAAGAATATGAGGCCCCAGATAGCTACCATCACTCCTGAACCTACGGCAGGTTCACAGAACAGCTGCGTGAGCCATGCTCCCACATACTGCATCAGGCCAAAGGGCTTTGAGATGAGCCTATGGAAGAAGGGTGATCCGAAAATGTATTCGGAACGGTCGTGTGCCGTATAGAATACTTCTTGATTGATGTATAAGATATATACTACAAACGATATGAAAACCAACAGACTTCCATAGAGAATGGCACCGGATACTTTGCTTTTATTTATCATTTTTTTTTTTGCTATAAAAGGCTGACTCAAATGAATGAGTCAGCCTATTATTAATTATACTGTTAAGGAATGATTATTCCTCATAGTAAACAGAATTGACAGTACAGTTACCTGACTTAATCAGGAACTGAAGGTCTTTACCAGAGCCACCATTACCCTTTGCGCAGTCCTTTGCCATATCCTCAGTGATCTGAATCTCGTTAGGACCGTCTACAATTGGCATGCTATCAATATAGGTAGCACTCCACCAGCCGTTGTGCACCATCATCGTAGTGCCGTCTTCAACTTCTGATACATCCATGATAAGAGTCTTGAAACCCCAATACACTTCATCAGACAGGAAGGGGAAATGCTGACCTTCACTATCACTGAAACGCATAGCAGCAGCGTTCCATGCACCTGGCTTGAATGGTAAATCCTCATCTTCTTTACCTGGTCTTGGATAGATAAAGATTCTCTCGAGCTTGTCAGTGATTTCTTCACACTTGATACCGGTGAAGTCATGAACCAAAACCGTTCCATCGGCGCAAAGAGCAGTCATAGTAACGGTATACTCACCAAGTTTCATCTTCCTCTTGGCAGCAGTTCCAACGAACAACTTACCGCCGATATCCCATGTTGCATTGACAGGTGCCAGGGTCTCACAGATAATGACGTTACCATTAGCGCCACTCTGTGCCTGGTCCGTTTTGACAGTAGTCTTCGCAAGAAGCTCGTCAAGAGTGACGGGACCGGCATTGCTGATATCCTCATGAGTCGGATCGCAGCCTACAAATGTACATACTGCAGCAATTAGCAATAATATTTTTTTCATATCAATTTCTTATTAAAAACATTAATAAAGTGCTTTATATTGTGTCTTAACATCAGAAGTCTCCCATCCATCGTTCTGAATCAATCCACCGGAATGCAGAGAAATCTGGTTCTGAGGCTTAGGCAGGAAACCGTCAGTTGCCTTGTAACGCTCAGTCCAAGAACAGGTCATGTGATGCATAGGAATCTTCTTGTCCTTCTGGCCGAGGCAGACAATCTGCTTGCCCTCCTGAGCCTGAAGTGCATCGGGAGCATATGTTCCGTTAGAACAGCCCTTGCCAGTCCAACGGCGCAAGTCGTTGAAGCGAAGTCCCTCGAAAGCGAACTCCCAGCGACGCTCGTCCATGACGTTCTTCAGAGAGTATCCTGTCTCAGCAACGCCAGCACGCTTTTGTACCTGGTTCATGTAAGAGGCCACGCCCGTAAGCTCGGTCATCATCAAGAGAACGTCGGAATAGCGCATCAGGTAGAAATCCTCAAAGTGGTCACCCTGCTGTGAGTTACCGAGTGAACCTGGTGACTTATAACCTTCGCACTGCTCCCACCATGTATGGTTGTCAGCGTCGTTAGCCATGAGGTTTACGTTAGCATACTTCTTGACAGAATAGCCAGACTCCTCGCAGTCATCCTTCTCGTAAGTGTATTCCTTAACTTCTTTTGTATCATTGAGATCAATCAAAGACGCTCTCTTACGCATGTCTGCATCATCCCAGTCGTCCCAGATGTTGCAGGAGGGAGTACCCTGACCCCAACCCTGGTTGAACGGATAAGTCTTCGAACGCATACCATTCTGGTTAGAGGCACCATTACGGAGACCCCAGAAGCAAGAGAGGTAGTTTGAATACATACGCGGGTTGTTATAGTAACCGCCGATGTTCCAACTTGAAGCATTCATGAACTGAATCTGGAAGAGTTCCTCGGTGTTACCGTTACCCATGCCAGGCATGTCGAAGCAGTTGTTACGGTCCATATCCAGGATGTACTCATACAGACCCTCATCATAAAGTTTACTGTTGGAGTACTGCCAGAGTGAACGGAAGTCATCGCAGAGTTTGTAGCCACCGTTGTCGATGATGTCCTTCAGACCAGCGACGACGTCTTCCTTGGAAACGGAATTCACTTTGAGACCCTCCTGAGAGATAGGCTCGTCCTTGATGTTGATAAGTTCGATGGCAGGACCACCGTTAGCCAATTCCTTGGTAGCCTTGTAGAAACCTGCCCAGAACATGTATGCACGTGCCAAGAATGCCTCGGCGCAGTACTTGTCGGCATGACCTGAGCCGTTGGCTCTCTCTGCTTTCATCAAAGTCTTGGCAGAGACAAAGTCAGCGATGATTTGCGCATAGACATATTTTTCAGCATCGCGCTGGATATACGATTCAGCGTCAATAGTGGTAGAGGTGATCAAAGGTATGTCTCCGTACATCTGGGAGAGCCACATCGTATAGAGACCGCGCATGAAGAATGCCTCACCGAGCAACTGATCGCGCTGGGCTTTCTCTTCGTTAGTCCAGGGCACGTTGTCGATAGTTTCAATCTGGGTGTTAGCACGAGAAACACCGCCATAGAGAAGGTTCCAGTCATACTCGTACTGGTTGGCATCAGCCATAGTGAGGTGATGCAGACACTTGGCAACGAAGTCCTGAAGACCGCCACTTCCGTAGTTGTCGTCTGACATCAGACTCCACCAATAGAATGGGTTATTTAAAAGCTGACTCTGGTCACCGCCACCTAATGTATTCATAATACTATAGGTAGCCGCATTCAACGCCTCCACATCCGCAGGCTTACCAGGGAATGTCGCAGCGGTCATCTCAGTAACGCGTGGATCGGTGTCCAGCATATCGTTACAAGATGTAAACACAGTTGCTGCTGATAAAACAGCTAACGATAAAATATATTTTTTCATAATGAATTTGTCGATTTAGAATTTAATGCTTGCACCAACCAAGTATGTGCGAGATGAGGGATAAAGACCCAGGTCAATACCAGACTCCCAACCGTTACCACCACCAGCTGAACCAACCTCAGGATCGAGACCGGTGTAACCAGTGAAGGTGTAGAGGTTCTGAGCCTGAACATAGAGTCGGAGCTGCTGGAACGGACAACCCTTCCAAATGTTCTTGAAGTCGTAACCGAGCGTTACAGCCTTAATCTTGAAGTAGTCAGCATCCTCCATGTAACGGGTAGATACCCAAAGGGTGTTGGGGTGACCGTTATTAGAGATACGTGGCATATCGTTGGAGGTACCCTCACCATGCCAGCGATTCAGGATGGTTGTATCGTAGTTCTCGTCGGGGTCGTCACCGAATGAACGGTAAGAGCGCATGATCTGCATACCGAATGCACCAGCACCGTTTACAGAGAAGTCAAGACCCTTCCAGTTCAGACCGAGGTTGATACCGAGAGTCACGTCGGGATTCGGGTCACCGATCATGTGCTTATCGGTACCGGCACCTTCACCCTTACCGACAATCACACCGTCACCGTTCCAGTCATCCCAGATACAGTCACCGGGTACTGCATCAGCATACATACCCTTATAATTTTCAATTTCCGGGTGTGCAGCAATAGAAGCTTCGTTTGCAGCATCGATCTGTGCCTGGTTCTGGAAGATACCGCTGTAAGACATACCGTAGAAGTAACCTACAGGATAGCCTTCCTCAACACGTGATACATAGTCTGTACCCTGAGAGAGAAGATTTCCTACACCAGCGATATAGTGGTTCTCGTTGTCGATACGAGTTACCTCGTTCTTATTGGTAGCAAAGTTCACACCAACATTGTAACGGAAGTCCTTACCAATTTTGTCGTTCCATGTGAGAGCGACCTCAACACCGGTATTCTTAATATCACCACCGTTGATCATAGCAGGGTTAGTACCCATGATGCCGACCATGGCACCGCTGACGAGCCAGTCTTTCGTGGTCTTCTTATACCAGTCGAAGTTTACACCCAAACGGTTGTTGAGGAAACGAGCGTCAAAACCGAAGTCGAGCTGCTCAGAAGTTTCCCAAGTGAGTTCGGAGTTAGGAACGATGTTAGCATAAGCACCGGTATTGGGAACACCAGCTGTAGTAGTCGCCATATCAGAACCGAACTTGTAACCGCTATCGTTTGCACCGCCTGACAGGGCGATGGTAGCCAAATACTGATACTTAGAGATACGGTTGTTACCGTTCTGACCCCAAGATGCACGGATCTTCAAGAAATCCAACCAGCTGCTGGTCTTCTCCATGAAGGGCTCATTGCTGACAACCCAACCTGCAGAGAATGAGGGGAATGTACCCCAGCGGTGACCGTCTGCAAAGATACTTGAACCATCATAACGTACTGTAACAGTAGCCATATATTTCTCGTTCCAGTCCCAAGTCAAACGACCGAACCAAGAAGCGAGGTACTCCTCGTCAGTCGGGCTGCCACTCATAGAAGCGGTAGTGACATCCGTCAGCTTGATGTTTGACAGGTAGGCAGAATCCCAACCCTTCAGCGTAGCGAGTTGGCTACCCCATTCAACACTGTTTGATCCGGCGATATTCACACCAAATGCACTGCTCTGGAAGGTCTGACCAACCATAGCGCTGATCTTGTGACCTGAAATAATAGGAAGATCGTAAGTCAGGGTGTTCTCAACAGACCAACCACTGCTAAACGAAGAGCTCTGGTTAACACTGTATACCTTTGAAGGACTTGCTTGGTTAGGAGCCTTTGGCTCACTATAACCACGATATGCACCAGCATTCCAGTTGTAGTTGAACTGGGAACGGAGTCTCAGACCCTTAATGGGCTGGATAATCATGAAACCGGTAGCACCGATACCGAGGTTACGGCTCTCTGTCTTAGAGTTAAAGCCACCATTTACGAGGTCCTCCCATGGGTTAGAGAACAGGGACGGGTTCCAACCTAAACCATAGGTAACATTACCATAGATGTCCTGATACTTATAGACATCACCGTTATCTGCATACTGCGGCATGAGAGGAACTGTCTGCAGCAGGCTGTGGATGTAGCTCCAATACATACCGGCCTCAGCGAGGTCATGGCTCTTGGTGTAGCCGAGGGAGATGTTCTCACCGATGGTGATTACATCGAAGTCCTTAGCCTTCAACAGCACGTGTTCACTGTTCAGACGGATGGTGTGACGCTTGTAATAAGAAGCCTGATCGGCACCCATGATACCTTCGTTACCAGTATAGGTATAAGACATGGCGAACTTAGACAAATCGGAACCACCAGTCAGAGTTACAGAATGATTCTGCTGTACGGCATTCTTATTTTCGAATACGCCCCACCAGTCAGTGCCTTCCCAGCCATCCTCAACCTTCTTAAGAATGTCAGCAGGAACATAGGCTGACCAGTCTAACAACTGACCATTAGAGTTGAAGTTGTACTCGTTAAAGATGGTCATGTACTGCTGAGCATTCAGCAGCTGAGGACGCTTGTAAGCGTTTGACCAACCAATAGCACCATTATAGCTGATTTCAATCTTACCAGCCTTACCCTGCTTGGTAGTAACCAGGATAACGCCGTTTGCAGCACGAGAACCGTAGATGGCAGCTGATGCAGCATCCTTCAGAATATCGATGCTCTCGATATCATTGGGGTTAATACCGTCAAGGTTACCGCCTGCTACACCGTCAATAACATAAAGAGGTTGAGCATCGCCGATGGTACCGACACCACGGATGTAAACCTTGTAGCCCTTACCAGGCTGAGAAGATGACTGTGTGATCTGCACACCAGGAGAGCTTGACTGCATAGCCTCGAGTGCATTGGTGGTGTTCAGCTTGGCGATTTCATCACCCTTCACCTGAACAGTAGCACCTGTCACCAACTTTTTCTTCATCGTACCGTAACCGATGACAACCACGTCGTTCAGAGTGGTGTTGTCCTCTGCTAAGGTTACGTTGATGTTACTCTTGCCAGCAACGGGCACCTGCTGGGTCACATAACCCACGTAGGAGATAACCAGTGTGGCGTTAGAGGCAGCGTTGATGCTGAAATTACCATTGAAATCGGTAATCGTACCATCATTACTACCTTGCACTTTGACGGTGGCACCGATAACCGGTTCACCAGCCTCGTCGTTCACAGTTCCCTTAACGATGCTCTGAGCGCTAGCCATTGACAGCGGGAGCATGCAAAACAGGAACAACAAACCTAAGGTTTTTTGTAACTTTTTAAAGTTCCACATAAATAAATTTAGTTAATTAGTAATTAATTTATTATTAAAAATGTATAGTTGTTGCCAACTTGTTGAATCGCGCGTTAGTTATTTTTTTATAATTTGGCTGCAAATTTAACTTATTTGTTGACATTACACTTTTTCTCATGTAACATAAACTTTATTTTTTCGCTTACGTAACCTATTTTGTTATACTACACAAACAAATAATACCTGTAACGCAATAGTTTTCGGCTGTTCTTTGCTTTAAAATTTGGGCTCCTTCGTTTTTTTTCTTAATTTTGCAGGCAAATTATGAAAACAATGAAATATATTATCTCAATGATGTCGTTGTTGCTGCTGTCATCTTTTCAGGTGATGGCCAACGACGGGAAACTGACGGGAGCGGTGATAGGTAGTCCGTATGCGGTGGACTATTCCACCAACAAGCAGTCGACGTCAGTCAACACTTGTGCGAATGCCTTCGACGGGAGGCTTGACACATTCTTTGCTTCCTGGGAGCGTAGCTATACGTGGGCAGGGCTGGATTTGGGCGAACCTTATATTATTACTAAGGTAGGGTGGTCGCCTCGTAATGATACGAATGGTCCGAAGCGAGTGCTGCTGGGAGTCTTCGAGGGTGCCAACCGGGAAGACTTCATGGATGCCTTGCCCCTGTATATCATCGACGAGCAGGGAACCATAGGAAAAATGTCGTATGCTGGCGTTGACTGTTCACGAGGATTTCGGTATGTGCGCTATGTGGGTCCTTCGGATGCCCGCTGTAATGTGGCCGAGCTGGAGTTCTATGGACATCCTGGCGCAGGCAACGACTCACACCTCTATCAGCTGACGAACCTGCCAACGGTAAGCATCCATACGCTGAATGGTGAGATCCCTTACGACAAGGAACATCAGATCGAATCACAGTTGACAGTCATCAGCGACGACGGCACCTATCTTGTTTCGGAGCCAGGCACCACCCGTGAACGCGGCAATGCCTCGCGCAATTTTCCCAAGAAGCCCTATCGCATCAAGTTCGAAAAGAAACAACTGATGCCTGGCGCCGCAGGGAAGGCTAAGAAGTGGACGCTCATCAATAACTATGGCGACAAGACACTGATGCGAAATCTGGTGGCTTTCGAGATAAGTCGCCGCATGGGCATGCCGTACACACCCTACGGAAGGGCTGTCGATGTGCTGTTGAATGGTGAATACAAGGGCTGCTATCAGTTGTGCGATCAGGTGCAGGTGAACAAAAGTCGTGTGGACATCGAAGAGATGACTCCCGAGGATATCAGCGGTACGGCTCTGACGGGTGGATATTTAATAGAGGTAGACGCGTATGCGCGCGAGGAGAAATCGTACTTTTATTCTGAAAAGGGAAATCCTGTCACCATCAAGTCGCCCGACGAGGATGAGATCCAGCCGGAACAGAGCCAGTACATCAAGAACCACTTCAACCTGATGGAACAGCAGTGGAGTCAGTATCTGGACCTGACCACCTTCCTGCGCCACTTCCTGGTAGGCGAGCTGTCGGGCAATACCGATACCTACTGGAGTGTCTATATGTATAAGCACCGCGACAACGATACCATCTATACTGGACCGGTATGGGATTTTGACTTGGGCTTCGATAACGATAACCGTACCTATCCCATCCGTAACCTGAAAGACTATATCTACCGGACTAAGGGCAGCTGTGCGGGCAATATGAAGACGTTTGTCGACAATATTGTCGTACGCAGTGCGAATGCCAAGGCCCGAATGCTGGAATTATGGGATGAAGCCCGCCAAGGAGGACTGACCGAGGAGAATATGTTAGACTATATCGATGCCAGGGAAGAAGAGCTGCAGCAGTCGCAACGGCTTAATTTCCTGCGTTGGCCCATCATGAACCAGAAGGTACACCAGAATCCGACAACCTGGGGAAGCTATGCTGCCGAGGTGGATAATGTGCGCCGTTTTATGAAGGAGCGTTTCGTATGGATGGACAACAAGTTGGGCTATAAGTACGAGCCCAGCGGCATTACTGTTGCCACGCCTGAGCACAACTTTTCGGATATGGTGTGGTCTCTCAGCGGACAACCTCTGGGCAGCGATATGAGCACCCTGCCGCCAGGCATCTATGTGGTGCGTCAGGGACAGACGACACAAAAGGTGGTGAAGACAAGATGAAAAAAGAAATGAGCCAAGTCATTTGGCTCATTTTCTTTTGTTTTGTTTAATAGGCGTGGTCGTCAGCAATATCCTGTTTCTCGAGTTTCTTCTTATCGATGGACCACCATGCATAGACGATATATGCCAGGACGAAGGGAATGAGGATGCTGACGATGGCCATCGTGGTGAGTGTGAACTCACTGGAACAGCTGTTGACAATGGTCAGCGACGACTGCAGGTCGGCAGTGGATGGATAGTAGGCGGTACCGTTCCATCCGGCACAAAGCAACAGGGCGAGGACAACGAGCACGACACCGATGCCTGCCGGCCAGATGCCTTTATTTTTGAACTTTGAATTTTGACCTTTGAAGTTTATGATTTCTAATGCTATACCCCAAAGTACGAGCACGACACCGATGAGCAGCACGATGAGCAAATACCACATGTCGACGAAGTTCGTTAGGTATTTGTAAGGCACGATGGAGATGACGCCAGCCTCGTCGTAGGCAAAGCCGTCCTTCAGCAGCAGGTGGATGAGATAGGCCACGAAGAACACGAGGAACGGTACGGCAGCACCGAGGAGTCGTACACTGGCGCGCGAGCGGATATCCTCGTCGTTCACATTATTAATAATATAGAGTGTACCCAAGACTCGTGCCAGGAACATGACAGCCAGTCCAAACACCAGTACCCAGGGGTTGAGTACGGCGTCGAGACCATGCGAGGCATTCGCCCAGCGTGAGATGATGGGTGTGAAGGACGCGGCATCAATCATGTTGTCCTTCATGACGATGAAGTTGCTGCCCTCGAAGAAGGTGGCCACAGCGCCGCCCAGCAGCAGCGGTCCCAAGAGGCCGTTGATAACCAGACACATCTGGAAAGTCTTGGGGCCCAAGAAGTTACCGAGTTTGTTCTGGAACTCATAGCTGACGGCCTGCAGGACGAAAGTGAAGAGGATAATCATCCACAGCCAGTAGGCTCCGCCAAACGAGGTGCTATAGAACAATGGGAAGGATGCGAAGAACGCTCCACCAAAGGTGACCAGCGTGGTGAAGGTGAATTCCCACTTGCGGCCCGTGGAGTTGATGACCAGTCGACGGCCCTCGTCGGTATAGCCCAGCGAGCGTACCATCGAGTTGGCACCTTGCACGAACAACAGAAATACTAACAATGCACCCAGCAGTGATACCAGGAACCACCAGTAGTGCTGTAAGAAATCGTATGTCATATTATTTTACTTTGAACTTTGAACATTGAACTTTAAACTTTATGATTACTTTTCCGTGTACTCCGGACCCTTCTTGATTTGCTTGAGGAGGATGCTGATTTCGACGGCCAGCATGAGGGTAAAGAGGAACAGGAACAGGAAGAATGTCAGTGCCACGCTGAAGCCTTCGACATCGCTGACAGCAACCCATGTGGGCAGCATGTCCTGAATGGTCCAAGGCTGGCGTCCGAATTCAGCCACGAGCCATCCGCTCTCGGAAGCAATATATGCCAGCGGCACGAGGGCGATGGCCAGCCAGTAGTGCCAGGCTGGCAGACCAGTGGCATGATAGCTATCTGCCTCAGTTTCAGGCAGTAACCCGATGCTGGCGAGCAGTCGGCGTGTGAAGATTGACAAGAATGGAATCTTGTAGGTCAGTACCACAATCAGGGCGAAGAATAGGATTAAGACGCAGCCCACTCCGACCATGATGCGGAATGCCCAGAAATTGACAGGAATGGGTGGTACAACATCGTGTTTGTCCTTCACATAGCCATAGCCGAAGTACGGCATGTTCTCCTTGATGATAGAAAGATTTGTGGCAAGCGTAGCCTCGTCGGCACCTTCCTTCTTGGCCTTCCGATAGGCTGCGAGGGCGTTGATGGCCTGTTTGCCGCGTTGGATTTTTTCATCGACTGACAGTTCACGAGTGCCGTCGGGTTTGGTGTATCCGTTCAGGATGTCGTTGATGCCTGGAACATAGCCGTGAATGTCGTTCGTAGCCATGAACGAGAGGGCGTAGGGCATCTCCAGTTTCAGCGGTGCTGACGCTTCCGACTGGTAGTCGGGCTGACCGAGCGGATTCACCCATGCTACAGCGGTTAGACCGATGTCCGTACCGCCATTGTAGAGTGCCTCCATAGCGGCCAGTTTCATGGGTTGTACCTCGGCGACGGTTTGTGCCGACTTGTGGCCGGTCATGACAGCGCCCAGCGAGGCGACGAGGCCTACGATGGCGGCAATTTTCATGCTCTCGACAGCCAGTTTGGTGTCGCGTTTCTTCATCAAATACCAGCTGGATACTGCCACCACAAAGACGGCTCCGATGATCCATGCCGAGATGACGGTGTGACAGAACTTATCGACAGCAAAGGGCGAGAGTGCCACGTCGAGGAACGACACCATCTCGTTGCGCATCGTATCAGGATTGAACTCACAACCAATGGGATACTGCATCCAGGCGTTAGCCACCAGAATCCACCAGGCGGAAATGGTTGCTCCCAGGCCTGTGAGCCAGGTGGCAGCGAGATGGAAGCCTGGCGATACTTTCTTCCATCCGAAGAACATGATAGCCACGAAGGTTGACTCCATGAAGAAGGCTAAAATGCCTTCCACGGCCAGTGGCGCTCCGAAGATGTCGCCCACGAACCAGGAATAGTTCGACCAGTTAGTGCCGAACTCGAACTCAAGGATGATGCCTGTGGCAACGCCCATGGCGAAATTGACGCCGAAGAGCCGCTGCCAGAATTGTGCGCAGTCGCGCCAGAAAGTGTCTACAATTGCTCCTTTGGAGCGATTGAGTGTGCGATACCAACAGGTTTCGCAGATGCCCATGATGACTGCCAGTCCGAGGGTTAGCGGAACGAACAGCCAGTGATAGATGGCTGTCAGTGCGAACTGTGCTCTTGCCCAATTGATGGAGCCGGCGTCGATGTTCAGAAATAAATCGCTTGTCATAATATTATGTTTTTAGTAGGTTTTTAATTCGCCCGGTCCATCATCTCCGTGGCCACGAAATCAGATTCCTCGCCCTTCTGGGCGTGTTCTTTCAGAAAATTGGGGAAGAAGAATAACTTCAGCACGATGAAGATGATGAACAGCTTGATGAGGATGATGGCCCACAACGTGCGTCCCAGCTTCATCGAGCGGAAACCGTCGTAGTAAAGGTCATAGATTTTGTATAAGAAACTGTCCTTTTTCATCCGTTTTAGG
>Ga0310696_10004507_pt1 | contig 17075 bp, 9 predicted proteins | sample AusTroGonzalo_MG_4_FD_203885 | JGI IMG/M metagenome (GOLD analysis project Ga0310696, IMG submission 203885) | Bovine rumen microbial communities from tropical cattle in Woodstock, Queensland, Australia - Gonzalo_02 (v2) (version 2) | ecosystem: Host-associated > Mammals > Digestive system >...
GACTTATGGTGGTTGCGATTCGTCCGCAAATAATTGTACGGGACCAAAACGTGTAAAAAAATTCAAAGATATCGCAAATGAATTCTTTGACCCGTTTGATGATGTTGCCGATAAAATGTATGATGCTGTTGATTTAGCAATGAGTTTGGGTGTTGATATAAGCGACGTTTACATGATGCTTAGTGGTGCATGTAATCGTTGGGGAAAATATATGTGTGATATTTGCCCTGATGCCGAGGCAAGAAAAGGTAATGGGGCTTGTTTCTGTAACGGTCCTGGTCATACAAATTGCTATTATCGTGCCGATGCGAATGAAAATGGATTGAAGGGTGAGGCGAAAGAACATTGCCGTATTATTGGTATGATATCTGATACGGATGAAGTCCAACAGGAATGGCTTGATGCAAATACTGGGATGACGGGTTCGGTTCAGGTCGCTTGTGCTTCCAATCTTGGTGGGGCGCTTCTTGGGCGCAGCAGAAAACGTAAATCAAGTACAAGTGTTAGTATTGACACATTGCGTGAATTGTTGAATCAGGATATTACCAGCGGATTGTTTGACAAAGAAGGTAAAAAATCTAGTGATAATTATAATGTTTGTTACCGTGGTAATATGAAAACGTATCTGCAAAACCAATCCAAAAAGAAAAGATTTGGTTTGACTTGTTATGAGCCATCGGGAATTGATTGGAAAACCCAATCTAACGCTAGTTTGGAAGATGATGGATGTAATTATTTGGATCCAGCTTATGCATTATGCACAGTTCATGCGTATAATGTTAATAAACCAAATAATCCCACAGAATCATCGGATATCCAAGAAATGCATGATATAATCGCGCTTAAAACAACACTTATTGCGCAGCAAATGAAACAGCAATACGATATGTTGAGTTCCACGGTTCGTAAATTGAAAACACAACTTGAAAAAGCGGTTTTGACGACCAAAATGGATATTTTGACAGGAAATGATTCTACGGGCAAGGCGGGTGGCAAGGCTGCTGGTGTTTCCGTAAGTGGTGCAACTAATTGCAGTGCTGCACCAGGCGGGACAACGGGGGTTTTGACTTGCTTGCAAACCAATTTGGGACTTATTGCAAGTACATCAAGCAAGTCCGAAGCAAGAAAGCAACTCAAAGATGATATAGAAATTGCGAAGAAATGGGGGCTTTGCCCGAATTCTAATTGCTGTAAAGATGTTAACAAAGTGGATGATTGTGTGGACGATTTTCGCATACAGTTGACTCGCAGTCAGGAAGCGTTGCAAAAAGAAGATATGAAATTGCGTTACGGTGTCCGTGACTAAAAAAATTCCTAAATAATAATTTGACTTTTGTGTGTGAACGGTATAGAATACGCGGGCACGCAAAGGTTTTTGTGTGTGCCAAATGGCGAAAATGATAAACTAAGCCCATGGGAGTATTAAATGATTGAAAAAAATTGGATGACTTTAATCAAGCCAAAAAAACTCAATATAAAAACAGATGAACATAATCCTAATGTTGCGACTTTGGTTGCCGAACCATTGGAAAAGGGTTTCGGTTTGACTTTGGGGACCGCATTACGTCGTGTTTTGTTGTCTTCATTGCAAGGTTGTGCACCTATTTATGTAAAAATTCAAGGTGTTGACCACGAATTTTCAAGTATCCAAGGTGTTCACGAAGATGTCGCTGATATTTTGTTAAATTTAAAGGGTGTTTTCTTCAAGGCCTTAACCGAAGGTCAACACAAGGCAACTTTACATGTTACTGGTCCGGCTGTTGTAAAAGCGGGTATGATGGAAACAAGTGGTGCCGTTGAAATTATGAATCCAGATGTTGAAATTTGCACTTTGGATAAAGGTGCCGAATTTGATATGGAAATCACTTTGGGTTGTGGTCGTGGGTATGTTCCTGCAACCGCGCACGAAGAAAATTTACCGTTGGGTGTTATTCCGGTTGATTCAATCTTTTCGCCTATTTTAAATGTGGCAAGTGTGGTTTCTGAAACACGTGTTGGTCAATCTACCGATTTTGATAAATTGGAATTGACTGTTAAAACAAATGGCAGTGTCACCCCCGAAGATGCTATCGCATTTGCGGCGCGTATTTTGACCGACCAATTGACCGTGTTTATTAACTTTGAAGATCCAACACAAATCAGCAATGCTGACGAAGAAGAAAAAGCAAAGGATACCTTGCAATTCGATCCAAAATTGTTGAAACGTGTTGATGAATTAGAATTGTCAGTTCGTGCAAACAACTGTTTGAAAAACGACAAAATTAACTGGTTGGGTGAATTGGTCCAAAAAACCGAAGCGGATATGTTAAAGACGCCGAATTTTGGACGCAAATCCTTGAACGAAATCAAAATCCAACTTGAAGCGATGGGCTTGGGCTTGGGTATGGAAGTTCCGGGTTGGCCACCAGAAAACATTGCTGAATTGGCAAAAAAATACGAAGATCCGTATAAATAATTGGGCGTAATTCTGGGGCTCGTGCCCCAGGTTATGTCTTGGTGTAAAATCCCGTTCCAGTATGGAATAGGGCAGAAAAAATAAAGGAGTAACCGATGAGACACCAAAAAGCAGGTCGCACTTTCAATCGCGACACTAATGCACGCAAGGCCTTGTTTATTGGCTTGGCGAAAAACTTGATTGAAAAAGAACAAATAAAAACAACTTTGCCAAAGGCCAAGGATTTACGCAGCGTCGTGGAAAAATTGGTTACTCGTGCAAAGGTTGATACCGTTGCAAATCGCCGCTTGATTGCATCTGAATTAGGAAATTCATGCGCAAGCACCGTGAAAAAATTGTTCACGGTTTTGGGACCGCGTTATGCGAAACGTCCTGGCGGTTATACTCGCGTTTTGAAAGCGGGTTTCCGTTATGGTGATGCGGCTCCGATGGCGATTATTGAATTCGTTGATCGTGATGAAAATGCGAAAAAGGTTGTTAAACCGGAAGTAAAAGCAACGTCTGCCGAAAAAGAAGTTGCAACCGAAGAAAAAGCGGCTGAAAAGAAAGCGGCAAAGCCGGCAACCAAGGCAAAAACACCAGCCAAGGAAACCAAAACCGCCAAAGCGACAACCGCTAAAAAAGAAGTTTCGGTTAAACGTCGTGCAACCGGCAAATAATTTTACCGAATCGATACAAGAAAAGTTCCACAAACGTGGAACTTTTTTGTTTTTTATTCTTGCCTGATATGTGTGTTTATGATACAATAAAAGAGATTATAGAGGGAAGAAATTGAGAAACATACTAGTTTTGTTGGCTTTTTTGATTGGCTCTGTTGACGCTTTTGCGGCGCCCGCCCGTGGTCGTGTGCCTGGATCTGGCTCAACTGGGACCGTGACATCTGGGAATAATAATTCTTCATCCCAAAAACCAACAACTAAAACGTCTGGGGGACAAAATGTTACCGCACAAAAAACAGCTCAGCGTGGTCGTGCTGGTGCATTGAATAGTGTCGTTGGTGGAACAACGTCCAATGGCGGGGCGCAATCTGGGGGTGATGTTTCTTCTATGCCCGTGGTGAAATCGCGTGGTGGTTCTAATTCTAGTTCAAATACTGCTTCTAAAAACACTGGAACCGGTGGTGGTGTAAGTAAATTGCGTGCGGCAAAGCAAAATGTTGTTGTTGGTGGAACCAAGGTCGCATCCGCGACACAAAATACGTTGGTTGATGAAGCCTGTCGTCAAAAATTTGATGGTTGTATGGATTCTTTTTGTATGTTAGAAAACACCAGTGGTGGTCGTTGTGTTTGTAGTGATAAACACAAGGAATTAAGTAATGTTATGGCGGAAATTGAAAAACTTGATGCCAAAACATACAAAATGGCGACGGTTGGTGTTGAAAAAATTGAAATGGGCGAAGATGGCGATGCCGTATTAGATGCGGCGGAAAAGGTTGCCAAATCTTTTGATGAAAAAGAAGATCCGAAAAAATCAAAACGTAAATCTTTGAATTTAGATTCATGGAATTCAACCCCGACGGATGATGTTGATGACATTTTTGGTGACGATGGTATGTCACCAGAAAATCAGGAAGGTGATGCGTTGTATTCATCTTCGTATAAATTATGCACGGAACGTATGCCGGAATGTTCGGATAGTTTCAGTATATTGGGGTCAATGTATAAACAACGCGTTCGTTCAGATTGCACCGCTTTTGAAAACAGTTTAAAACAACAGAAAAACGCAAGTGCACAAAAACTTGCAGCGGCGGAAGCGGCGATGCGTGAAGCGGCGTTGGAACAATATCGTTCCGCGAACAAGTACAGTCTGAGTCAGTGCACCATAAAATTCAAAGAATGTATGAAAACTACCGCTGGGTGTGGTGATGACTTTTCTGGTTGTGCTGGTGTTGCAGCGGCACAGGAAGCAGTGACCAAGAAAAATTCCAAGGCAAAGAAATCGCAACAAACTACGATAAAGGGTGCGGTGTCGTCAATCACAATCGCGGCGGCAACCTTTGATACATTGGAAGCCAAGAAACCGCTTTGTATGGATGTTACGAAAAATTGTGTAAGCGTTCGTGACAAAGTTTGGGATACTTTCTTGCACGAAGTTGCACCGGAATTAAAAAGTGCCGAATTGATTGCGGAATCTAATTTGCGTACTTCATGTATTGGTAATATTTCCGAATGTTTCCAAAAGGCGTGTAAGGATACCATCGATCCAAAAGATCCGGATGGTTCGTATGATATGTGTTTGTCACGTCCGGAAACCTTGGAATCATTTTGCAAGGTTGAAATAACACCATGTAAGGCGGCGGAACCAAGAATTATGGATTATGTCCGCGCAAAATTGTCATCTATGCGTGTTGACGCATGTACCAAGGAAGTAAAAGCATGTTTGCAATCCGAAGATGTTTGCGGCAAAGATTATACACAATGTATCGGTTTGGATACCAAGTACATCGTTGAAATGTGTCCCCAAGAAAAACTTGTCGCATGTTACGAAGAATATAATGGTGAAACGACCCAAACCGTTCAGCATGCGCTTGAAACCAAAATTCAAGGTATTTTGCTTAACATAGATAATAGTATTTTGACATCTTGTCAAAACCTGGCCCAGGCCAAGGTTGTTGAAATTTGTGGTTCCGCAAGCCAATGCAAATCGTTCGAAGATGATGCCAATCTTGGGACAGAATCTCTTGTATCATACAAGGATAAAACAGGCAGTTATGTTATTGACGGAATTATGAATTTCGGTGGGTTAAAGACAAAGAAATCTACTGCGGCGGACGGTTCTTCAATTTGGGAACTTGATGCTGAAAGTTATTTATCTGATTTGACTGGCGCACAAAAAGCCACCATGGAACGTATAGACTCGGTATTAAATACGGTTAAAAATAAAGTTGATGCAAAATTGCAAATACTTAATAGTGACCCGAAATTATCCATGTGTATAAATGGTCGTGATACCACGCAATTAAATTATCGTGCTGGTAATAACCAAGTCGCGGGAAATAAAACCCAAGCAAGGTTCCCACGATTACTTGACTCTTATCAACTTATGATTCTTAATTCTGCGGTTGATCAAGCATACAAGAATTATAGTGAAAAACTTAAAAAACTTTATGCTGAAGCCATGGAAAGTAAGGGGGATGACGAAAAAGCGGTTCTTTGTGCCGCTATGGTTGGTGATGGTAGCAGTCCAAAATGTAAAAAATACGGGGTCAAAACCGATGGAACTGGCAATCCTGTCTGTACGGAATATGAAGTATCCGAACCATTTGATAATATTTTCGCGGGTAATGTTGACTATGGTATTTCCGATGCAAATGGTGGTACAAAGTGGATTATTGCGGGGGCCAAAATAGATGCGAAATTGAAAGCCGCAACAACAGGGCACAAGACATATACCCAAACTGATAATGAAGGTAATATGATGGGGACAATAGATGTTTCGGCGGTCTATTCGTCCAAGAATAATACGTGTGTGATTACAACCACCACTACGATGTGCGAAGATTTGGAACAACTTATAACAACCAGTAGCTCGTCATCTGGTAGCGGTGGGTTGTTATCTGGTTGTGGCATACTTGGCGGGTGCTCTGAAACTACTACAACTCAAAGTTTCCATGGTGTTACATGTAAGAAGTTTGGTTCACCGATTACCACGCAAAATGAAATTGCTATGTAAGTATCAGGTGGTTAGTGGTTGGTTGGTAGTGATTAGTGTGGGTGCGTTAGCACCCACTTTTTTGCGTATCATCATACCCGAATTCGGTTCATAACCTTTTTGGTTTTTAGTCATCTTGGACTTGATAGGGGATCTTTGCTGTTTGTTGCAGATATGACGCCGGAAACCGTAAAAAAGGGTAGGGAAACCACAGAATACGCGTAAATGTCCACCGTTTCGTCTTATTTGCGGTGTGGGCTTGGCATCAGCATCCATATAATTTGGTCGCGCTTGCTGTTAAACGTGAATAAATACATTGTTGATAATGGTATAAATATGGTGCGCCAGGGGGACAAAAAACGTTAGAATTTTATATGAGCATCATATAATACCATTATATATCGTTATTCTGAATTTTATTATGAAACTAATATATTGATGTCGGGTGTGTTTGACATAATCGCATATTAAAAATTATTCACATAAATTTCCCAATCAAAACCATGTTTGGTGATAACATTTTTTTCACTGACTTGGTCACACACCACCCAAAACACTAAACACTATTCACACAGTAATACTAACCACAAAAAAACGCCCCAGATGGGGCGAAAAATACTTTTTTGTTTTTATTATCTTGAGGCCGCATTTTGATTCAGACCAGATGCGGTGCCCAAAGCCGGATTAAATTCGGAACATGTTTCACGAACAATTCCGTAACGTTCGGCCGTAGACATCTTGATTCTGCAAGACCCGTTGCGCATTTCGCACGCTGCTTCAACTTCACGTGGTGAATATATGTTTTCTGGCATATACCCAACTTTGGCGTTTTCGCATTCGTCACTGCCACTGTAAATCTTGCAAATTGCATCCCAGTTGTCGCAACTTGTCACAATCAAAGCGGTCATATTAGACGGTGTTTTTGGAACTTGTAACGCCCATTTGACATAGAAGTCACGCAAACGATCAATTGTGTACGCTTTCTTATAATCCACGCGTGCTAAATCATCACCAACACGACAATGGATTTTATCACGTTCTACAAGTGCTGTGATAAGTGTTGCCGCGCCACCAGCCGCCAAACCAGCACCCGCACCAATTGCGGCGCCTTTTGCACGGTTAGATTTTTGACCCGCAAACACATCATCCAAGCCCGCAAAGCCATTACGCAATTTAGCAATTTCTTTGTCAAATTGATCGCGGATGATACATCCTTCACGTGTATGGCAATATACGCTGTCCGCAGATTGAAGCGCTTGGTTCAATTCCTTAAAACTACATGCCGCTGATACTTCCTTGGCAATATCTGGATTTTCACGGATGTTTTGATCTATTGCCACTGGACATGTTTGTTCCGTAATTTTTTCATCAATGGTTGTGTATGAACATGAACCACCGCTACAATCGGTTGTATTCGTCGTTGTTTCGGTTGTTTCGGTTGTGGTAACCGTCCTTGTCAAACCACATTGACCCGCCAAATAACGTTGAGTATTCAAATCTAACTTTACGTTATAAGACGACGCAGTATCAGCACAGGTATTCAACGCTTCAACACCGTCTTTATAGATTTCGTACAATGTCAACAATTGTTTACATACGGTATCGTCAATTTCCTTGCCGACATTAGTAAGTTGATTATCCAATTGTTGCGCGACATCGGACACAGCGTGATCCTTTAAGAATTGTCTAAGGACATTAACATTTTTGGTCTTACGCAATGCTTCGGTTAACGCTTTGCGTTGATCCTTGTCGCCACAATCAAATTCCCTGTCACCATGTGTGAACAACAAACTAAGTCCAGCACCAGCCACCGCACCACCAGGTATAGCGATAGTTGCCGCCGCACGAGTTTTGTTATTCAAAGCAAACCCAAACAAATCTTTATCACAAGTGAAAGATTCACCCGTTGCCTGCCATGCTTGTGCCGGACGGTTGTCACCGATACCAAGCATATTGTTTTTGATTAAAGTTTTGTTGTGGTATGCAGCAACACGCAATAAACATTGTGCGTTTTCAGCATCCCAACGCGCATAATAACCACGATCCGCATCATATTCGCCGTTGTTGTTTACTTCGGCACCCATCGGGTTATCTTTTTCATAATCTTTACGTGCTTTTTGGTTATATGCACTTACATCACGACCATATTCGGTTGTTGTGTTATTCCCAGCAACCGCATTAAACGAATTACCGTATGTATTGCGGTCTAACAATAAACATGTGTTTTCCGCTTGAATTGGTGTCAAACCCGTCCGGCGTAAAACAAAACTGTAATATTCGGGTTGAACACGGCGTGCGTTAAAGTCCAACCAAACATCACGTGTTGATTGATACATTGGGACACATCCGTCATTATTAGAACGTGGTAAATGAACATTTGCAATGCAATATTCAACTTGGTTTATGCAAAGTCCCATACCATTAAATATGGATTCACGCAACTCTTCGTTGAACATGGAATTGATACCGTTGGGCAATGCGCCACCATTCACACATGCAGCGATATCTTGCATACATGAATTTACGGTATAACTTAAATCGCAAAGTTGCGGGGTTGGTTCGTTGCTATTGCCACCATTATTTCCGTTGTTGCCGTTATCCCCATTGTTACCGTTATTTCCATTGTTTCCATTACCACCATTATCGCCATTGTTACCACCGTTGCCGTTATTGCCACCATTATCATCGGTAGGTGTTACAACGGGTGTATTAGTCGGAACGTTTGCGGTGCCACTTCCCACACCAACGGAAACATTACCCAAACCAGCAAACGGCAAAATAGGCATTGTCGGCATACGCGCAGATGACGCGGAACGCCCTTGGGTGGCCGTCGCACCACGATTGGCATTTGCTTGTCCCCGTGGGTCCGCAAAAGCCGAGAAACTCAGCATAAATACAGCTAAACTAACAATTCCATTCCCCAATGTTTTCAGCAAAATCTGCATGAAAATCCTCCTTTCTATCCCTGATAGTATATCATATAGTGCGGCAATAAAAAAGTTTTTTTTTAATATTTTTTCATTTTTCTTTCAAACAACGTATTGACAAAATAAAAAATATGTCTATAATAACAGTATGAAGAAGGTATTGGAATTTTTGACATTGCACAAGCATGCCGTAATTTGGACGATTTGTTATGCTTTTGTCCTTTATATGGTTTTGTATTGCTTGTTTGGGTTTGATTTGCTTGTCGCAAAGAACTGGGCGCGTTTAACACACGTGGAATTGTATAGTTTCCCTGAAATAGTATTTGGTATGTTGGTTCTTGCGGCGATTCCGTTGTATATCGCGACCACGGTGGTCATTGTTCGTAACAAAGAATGTTTGTTTAAATTCCCAAAACCAAATTGCTTGAAACCCGTTGAACCGGTAAAAGAAGAAACCAAAGAAGAATCTCACGTTCAAAACCAAGAACAAGAAGTCATTGAAATGCCGTCACGTATGCCCCGTGAAATGCGTGAAGGTTTCATTCGTGCGCACAACAACATGCGTATGCGTCAATATTCCGTATTTAATAAACCCGTAAAAGAATCAGAAGAAATTGCGGATGAACAAAAAAACGAAGAAATTATCAATGAAATCGAATCGGAAAAAGCCCCAGCAGAACCAGTTAAAAGTAAAGTAAAAGTTCCCGAAGTAATAACCCAGAAAAAACGCGTTATGCCAAAGTCTGTAAAGGTTGAAACTGCGCCCATTGTCAAAGATATGGAATCGGCATTACCATTACCAGAAAGTTTTGAAATTGATGATGAAACATCGGTTGGTGAAGTGCATGTTCCTACTTTTTCCGATATAAAATTTTACGATGATGAAGAAGATGATGATAAAAAAACAACACCAGAAAATGCGGACGAAAAAGATGGTGTAACGACCGAAAACGAATCGGATGAATATACGGATTATTTTCATGACCTTGGCGTGACAGTGGAACGCAAAGATGGGTTATATTTGACCGATAAATTTGCAATAGCTGTTCATGATGATGATGATTTCTGGGTCGCCGATGAAATCGATTGGTTCGCACCAGGTAAACAAAAACCTTCGCCCATTACAGCATTGTTAAACGCAAAGAAAGAGCAGGGGTTAAAACCAGTATTATATTTGGGCTGTGAAAATATTATGGATTTGGATAAATTATTGCCGGAATGGAAAAAGAGCGGAATCAAGGTTGTTAAAAAATTACCCGAGTTATCGAAATTGTTTGTTAAACCGAAAAAATAAAAATCGCCAAACGGCGATTTTTTTATTGGTCTTCGGTTTCTTCGTCAGTGTTGCCTTTTTCCTTCTTGAATAATTTGCTCGCTTTGTCGGCAATCGTGCCCATTTGTTCATCGTTCAACTTGTCGCCATATTTTTCTTTAAGAGCATCTATTATGCCTTCTTTGGAACCATCTGTATCTTTGAGTAAACTAGAAAGTCCTTCCTTGCCACCAACGCTTTTCAATAAATCGCGTGTTTCACGATTTTCGGCAATTTTTTCACTCACCTTATCAACAATCTTGTCGCCAAATACGGTTCCCAATGTTCCGGCACCCAATGCGACCGCACCACCAATCACACGCTTTTTGCTTTTTGATTTTTGCGCCGCCCATTCCTTGGCATCTTCACTTTCTTCGTCCAATATCGCTTTTGACAACGACGTATATTGACCGTCTTTCTTTTCCGCTGGGGTATAAGAATACAATCCCGATGTGGCTGGGTCTATGATTTCTTCTTCTTCAATACCCGGTGTAAGGTTTAACGCTTTTTTAGTTTTCTTTAAACGTTCCGCTAAACCACGATATTCGGTTGCATATTTTACTAAATCGGCACCCGCATCCAATGTCACATCTTCGGGACCAAATTTTACGGTTTGCGCTTTTGCGCCGTATGTGCAAGTAAAGGTGTTAAGGTATTGACGCATGTCGGCTTCGGCTTCTTTGTCCGCTTTTTGCTCGCTAAGTCCCTGGGCCATCTGCATAGCACCAATTCCCATTGCGGCGGACGATACAGCTTCTATTGCTTTTTTCGCAATGTCGGCCCCCTTACCATCACCTTCGTTATCTTCTTTGACTTCAGCACTTTCTTTATTACCGTTATTTTTATCATCATTTGGATGCAATGCTTCCATGTTCTTGGTATATTGTTCTGCTGCTTTTGCTGAGAATTCTTTAAAATCTTTTGGAGCGGCTTTACTACTAGATACTGTGGTATCTCTTGGCCGTAACTCACCTGCGTAACCGTTATCCAGATATGTTGACGCTATTGGTCCAGCTGGTCTTGAATCCATTCGCGTAATAGAACCGCTAGATGCCCCCCCAGAGTTACCGTCTTTGGTAGCATTTTCTTCGCACAATGCCGACCCACACAAAAGTGGAACAATAAACAACGCTATTAAAAATGTCTTTATCTTCATCGTCATAAACCAAGTTTGTTTTCTATATCGTCAAGACTTTGCATCACTTCCGTCATTTGTTGTGCTTCCGCTTCTAACTCTGCCTTTTTCTGGGCGTCGGTCTTACGAAGTTCGTCTGCTTCATTTTTTGCTTTCTCTACTTTAGCCCGTATGTTATCTGCCTTTTCTTTATCTTTGGCTTTCTTTTCATCTTCTTTTTTCTTTGCTTCGTCCGCTTTCTTTTTGTTTTTTTCTGCCTCAGCTTTAATCTTTTCTTCTTCGGCTTTTGCTTTTTTCGCGTTTTTCAGATCATTTTTCGCATCTTTAAGTTCTTTCTTGGCCTTTTGAGCTTCGGTCATATTAGCTTCTTTTTCCGCTTCTTTCTGTTTCTTTTCTTCCACCTTTTTCTTTGCATCGGCATCTTTCTTTTCATTCTTTTCTTTCTGGGCCTTGGCCTTTTCCTTTTCTCTATCGTCTTTTTTTGCCTCGCGGGCTTTTTGACGTTGATCTTTGTTAGCTTCACGTTCCTGTTTTATTTGATCAATAGATTTTCCTTTTTCACCTGGTTTCCAACTTACACCTTTTTCCTGAATTGCTTGCTGAATTTGTCCGGATGTGAATGTACTTGCCGCCGTTCCCAAACCCGCACCCAGTGCCGCGGATGATGCCGCCTTTTCACTGCGGGTTAAACGATATGCATTTTCTTTGAATGTTGTGACATCTATACCAAACCATTCTGGTGTGCATTGGAATGTGCCACCAGCATAAAGTTTTTTGGATGCCATCGGGTGTTCAGGTTGATCGCCCGCAAAGAAATTGACAGTATAAACACAAACTAAACTACGTTGGTCAAACATCGCGCCCTTGGATTTACACGCCGCTTCCATCGTCTCACGTAATTTATACAAACGTTCTTCGTCTTCGCGTGCTTGGGCGATTGCGTGTTGACGCAGTGTTCCAAAAACCTCCATTGCGCGACCAGCCATACCGCTGTCTTGTTCCTTGCACTTGTCGGCAATTTCTTTACATTTTTCAATCACCGCGTCGCCATCGGATTTTGCGATACAATTATCAAGTGTTGTTCCGCAATTTGTGAATATACATGCATTGTATTCCTTGCCACAATCAATAATATCTTGATATACGGACATACGAATGTTGAAATCACGATCGGCGGCAATTTCCGGTGCAAGTATTGCGTATTCATGCCCAGTACATTCCGTATTGCGACGACATGAATCTAATTTGTCGCCCCAAATGGTTTCATTGTCGGTATAACATTGTTCAAAATTCTTGCCACATTTTTCCTTCATACATTCGCGCAAAGATTGGTCGCATTTATTTACTGATTTTCCGGACGATTTTTTTGCAATGGTTGCTTCTTCTTTGGTTGCCGATTTGTCGCGTTGTTCACGAATTTTTGCGGCAAAATCACTTTTTGACCGTTCTTCGGCGCCAGTTCCCATTTGCGATAAAACGGAATCAAAATTTGATGATTTGTTTTCTAAAACATCGGCAAAAACAGGGCGGGTTGTAATAATAACAACCGCACCGACAATCGGCATAATGTTTTCGCGGAAAAGATTTTTCACCTTTTTAACCATCAAATTCCCTATTTTAACGCCCCGCATGCAACTTCAAAGAATTTGCAAAATCCCCGTGCCATTGCTTTTTCGTCATCGCTTTTACATTTACCAGCCATATTGGTTGCGCAAACACTTTCCTGGCATTTTTTTGCGGATGCGTTGTTTTTGCATGAAGTTTGTGCCTCATTAAGACGTGTTTCACGATCCTTTTGATATTTTTTTGCCAATGTTTCAATCGCTTTATCGTGACCGGATAATTGTTGTTTGCGTTCCTTGGCAATGGTTTCACGTATTTCCTTTAAGTATTCTTCGCATCCGCTCGATTCCGTGGCACATTCCGAAACGGAACGATCAAAATCGGTATCTTGGGCGCATTTAGTGAAACCCGTATCACACTTTTTATTCATACAATTTGTGAAACTTGCGGAACATTTGGATTGGGTTGGTTTTTTATTAAGTGCATCATTTGCGGATGACATCTGCATTGCGACCCCAGCCGCCTTGCACGATTGTTCAATCAATGGGTCGTAAACATCGCTTACATCTTCGGATGTACAATCAGTCAACTTTTTCAAACATTCAGTGGATGCCCACATATACCGTTTGCCGGGGTCACTTGGCGCCTTTTTAAGTTCCTTGTCGCTTATGGAATTTTTGCTTGATTTACCAACACTAAGGTTTGACATCCCACCCGTGGGCGGTGTTCCCGCACCCGCGGTTCCGCAATATTGGCATCGTGCCGCAGGGTTTGCGCCAATATTTATGGCACAAGCGGAATCTAAACAACGGGTCAAATTTTGTTTGGAACAACGCCCAGATGCGGCATAAACGCCCGCCATCTGTGCGAAAATAACAGCCACAGCAAAAAATATTTTCGTGTATTTCATCTCTCGCCTGTATGTGAGTATATCAAAAAAACGATTTTTATGCAAAATATTTTTTTGATTGTCTCTTGACAATGTAAAAAATTTGTCTATAATAACTAGTGTAAAAAGAAAGTCATCTACAACCAAAGGAGGATAGAATGGCGAAAATAATGGAAAAATTAGCAGTTGCAACGGCTTTGTTGGCTTTGACCACATCTTGCGATTACAGAACGCTTGATTCTAAATCGTTTTTTGACGACGAAGAAGAAAAAGACGGTAAAAAACAAGAACAAGTTGCGGACACAACGGTAAACAATAATATCGTTTACAACAATATTTTTGTTGAAAATTTGGAATATGTTGATGGTATCAAAATCGTGGATAACAGTGGCAAAATTGTTATGATTTTGGATAACAATGGTAATGTTGTTTATCAAGAAAACAATTGTTGTGAATGTGGTGACACGGTTGTTCAACCAATGGACACAATTGTTCAAGATACGGTAAAACCACAACCAAAACCACAACCTAGAAAAAAACCTGTGGTAAAACCACAAGAACCTGAATGTGGTTGCACAACCAAGGTTACAACAACTGTAAAGCACAGTGTTACAACCGAATATGGTTATAAACAATATTGCAATGGTGGTGCAAGTCGTTAAGTAAAAGATTGGTTTGTTAGTTGACGATAAACAGGGTTCATTCGCGAACCCTGTTTTGTTTTTTCGCTTGCATGAAATATTTTTTTTATGCTAGGATTCTTACACAGGGTAGAGAGAATAGTATATGAAGTTTTCCAAGGCGTTGATAATCGCGGGTTTTGTGGTTCCTGGTGTTTCCGGGGCGTGGGCTGATGATTTTTCAATGGCTTCGGATTTGCTTGTCGCCGCAAAAAATGCGAATTTACAACAGGTTCAATCATTGATACGCCAAGGGGCAAATATAAATTATGTTGATAATACAGGGTTATCATTGGTTTGTACCGCAATAAAAAATAATGATATGCGTACCGCCAAGATTTTACAAATGTATGGTGCGGATGCATCAAATTGTGACCGACAAATAAAAAATTATAACTCTCGCAATACACCCGAAGAAACCGGCGGTTTGTTTAGCGGACTTACAAAAACCCAGGGACTTGTTCTTGCTGGGGTGGGGAGTGCGGCGGTTGTTGGCGGATTGCTTTGGTTGACCGATACATTTAGTCCGGATAACGGTAATGGTGGTGGTGGTTCAAGTTCGGGTGGAAATAACAATAATAATAACAATAATAATAACACCAATACGTCGGGAACGGGGCTGTTCGGAACAAATGGTTTGCCGTATGGTCCGGCGGTTGTAAATGCGGCGGGCGAAAGGGACACATATCCCGAAAACTTGAAATTATATTATTTACAGGAAATCACCGGTGCATCGGGAACCGACCCCGTGCCAAATACACCAAATTATGAAAATTTTGTGTTAATGAACGCCAATCAAAATTATTTGCTTTTGATGCATGGTTATTCGGCGTTTGCACGTGGCTATTTTGGTATGCGGACTTTGCGTGATTTACAAACAAATGTTCCGTTATTGTCGTATAAACAATATGAACTTGGAACCGAACCTGTGATGGGGGGGCGTCCGGTCAATGTCGCACTGGTCACTACGAATGGTATAAATGCGGCGGCTGATACTTCACTTGCGGATAAGTTTTTAGTTTGGACAACAAACAGCGGTAATTCTTCGGTGAATGATGCAAGTAATTATAATATTTCAAGCAAATATTATAATAACAGAATAACACTTGATGATCAAAACGGTGATTTAGGCAATGATACCACCGCCGAGGAAAGGGGGCTGTTATCAAGTTTTGATTTATCAAATTCGGGAACCGCGATACATAATTCGCTTGCGTTGGGAACCGAAAATCTGATTGCAAAAACTGTCGGTGGATTAGATTCCGCAATTGGTGATTTCGTTGGTTTTATGCCGAATGGTCAAATGACAATTTACAGAACGGGTGGTGGACATGCGTTTAGTGAATTGGAAACACCAGTATATGCTGGAACTTATACTGGTGATGCAATAGCCACGGGGAACCTATTGGAAAATTTCCTTGGTAGTACTTGGGATATTGCAATGGACGGTAATGGTTTGACACTTACATCCACAACTGATACAGCAAAAAAATTATATGGTTATATTGGAACCGACGGTTTGATGTATCTTGATTTATTGGGTGCCAATGGTTTGACGGGAACGGATAATGTAGTGGATACCGCATACATTATTTCATCGGGCGTGTTGACTAAAAAGAGTGTTTTAACCGACACAGATTATTACAATTACACTGCGCTGGCGAATGCTATTACCAAACAAACCGATTTAGGAATTGGTGGGGATATTTTGAATCTTGGGCGGTCGCATGTTGACATTATTGCGAACACGTCGGTTATTGAACCGTTACATGCACGTGACGCGGGAACAATCGCGGATGTTTTGGCGGTCCCGGCAAGTGCGTACAGTACGCGTTTCCTTAATTTAATAGCAACATCTTATGGTAATTCATCAACCGATAATTCTTTGTTACCAACGGTGGCGGCCACAAGTTTCTTTAATTCGCTATCAACATATCCAACACTTACATTATTTTCCACGGGCGGTTCTATTCAAAACACAGGTGTAAATTATTTGGATGCGGTTCAAACGGCATCGTTTGAAAACGCTGCACCGCTTGTTGTTTCCAATTTGGAACATTTGTTTATGTCAATTGTCCCGGTTGGTGCGATTACAACGGGTGTTGAACAAATCACACCAAACAGTGATGCTATGCCAGCGTTGTCAGGGGCAAAATATCAACTTGCACAATGGGCTGATGGGTTAAACAATTATAAAGCGCGCGCATGTGGTGTCGCAGGGACGGGGGCAAATGGTATTGACCCGTGGTGTTTTGCTGCTGTTGGGTTAAATGATGAATTAGCGGTTGCTTCGGCGGCGGGGGCTGCGGGTGTTTTGAAATCGGCGTTTTATTATATGACCCCACAACAAATATTCACATTATTGGCATTGACGGCGGATGGTCCTTTTCTTAAAGCGAAAAGCGGTTCCAATGGTAATTACAGTCAGGAAGAATTAATAGCACATCTTACCGGAATGTATGA
>Ga0310696_10004510_pt1 | contig 17068 bp, 6 predicted proteins | sample AusTroGonzalo_MG_4_FD_203885 | JGI IMG/M metagenome (GOLD analysis project Ga0310696, IMG submission 203885) | Bovine rumen microbial communities from tropical cattle in Woodstock, Queensland, Australia - Gonzalo_02 (v2) (version 2) | ecosystem: Host-associated > Mammals > Digestive system >...
TTCGCAGCGGATGACACGCTTGGCTGGCCGCTTTCTGAAGCAATGGTTTATGATCCACGCCGTCCTCCACAAGAGCCGTTGCCGGACGACGGTCTTGTCTCGCTTGTCATGTACTACGACAACGTATCAGGCGTGGCGCGGCTTTCTTCGCATAGGCGTATGCGTCGACAGCATCCGATTGACCTTCCGACCGATGCCTGGGGTGGTGCGTATCACGAACATCGAGACGGACGTGGTTACACGTTTGAGTATGCATTCGACTGGGGTAAAATTGGAATTGTCCCGCCAAAGCCGGGAGAGACGCTGGCGAATACGTGGAATATCCATTTCAGCGACGGCGAGGGGCAAGTCTGCACAGGGCAGATTGCAGAGAACATAGCCTCTCCGCGGCCCGAAAAATACAGCAAAAAATCGCTATTGTGTTGCTGTTACTATCCTCCGACGTGGGGAAAGGCGGTATTTAAATAAAGTGAAGGGTTGAAAGTGGAAAGCTGAAAGTGAAAAGCTAAAAACAAATTTGACAAATGAAACAACAAGGATCGAAAATGAAGAAAGCGATAATACCGATTATGGCGCTGGCTGCGGCGAGCGCGATGGCGGATGGACCGGCCACGACGAACTACCTCGCCGACGGTTCGATCGTCTATACGTTCACCAACACGACGGCGACGACATGGACGGTGCCATACTCTGGCACAGCAGATATTCTCCTTGTCGGCGGCGGTGGCGGTGGAGGCGCCAAGTGCGGCGGCGGCGGCGGTGGAGGCGGCGTCCTCTACAGGACTGGGCTCTCCCTCTCATCAGGCGCTTCGCTGACGATTGCGGTCGGCAATGGCGGCGACGAGGGCACGACTTCCTCCGCCGCGACGGCGGGCGGCGAAACGTCGATTGAAGAGCTTGCACTGGTAGCCCCTGGTGGCGGCGCAGGCGGCAAACAGGGCACGGCGGGAAGTTCCGGCGCTTCTGGCGGCGGTGGCGGCGGCATTTCAAACAAGGGCGATGTGGCTGGAGGAGAATCCACCGCTTCTGGCGATGTCCTCGGCAACGCTGGTGGTTCTTCGATGCCCGCAACATCCAACTACAAGTATTACGGTGGCGGTGGCGGTGGCGCAGGCGCGGTTGGCGGAAACGCCCATTGGGAATCCATTGAGGAGGATGGTTGCGTCACAACGAATAGATTTTTCGCCGGTTCCGGCGGAGTGGGATTCTCATGCGCCATTACTGGTGCTGAAACCGTTTACGGCGGTGGCGGCGGCGCCGGTGGAAGGACTTTCGACAACGGGAGCTCCGTATATGCTGCTTCCGATTATGTCAATGTTGCGACTGCCGGTTCTGGCGGCGAAGGTGGCGGTGGCGGTGGTCGACTCGGCAATGCCTCTGGTTACAATGGGACGCCATCTACCGGCGGCGGCGGTGGCGGTGGTGGACAATCCGGCAACAGCGGCAACAGCGGCGGCGCGGGTGGCAGTGGCGTCGTGGTTGTCCGCCTTATGCCAACATACAGGGACACGGCTCGCGAACCGGGCACGGGCGGCGCAATCACCACGCTCAAGGAGAACGGAACGAACTTTGTTATTCACACGTTCACTGAAAACGGCACCTTTACAATCACCGAGAACATTAAGGTCGAGATGCTTCTTGTCGGCGGCGGCGGCGCTGGCGGCGGTGCGCAAGGCGGACAGGCCGGCGGCGGCGGTGGTGGCGGCGGCGTGGTGTACCTGAAGGCTCTTCCTCGTTTGGCCAATGCCTATGAAATCATAGTTGGCACTGGCGGATTGACTACGGAACTCAAGGGTGGTGATAGCGTCGCCTTCGGTTATACGGCTCTCGGCGGCGGAAGAGGCGGATATGCCAGCGACGCAGGAAGCGGGAAAGATGGCGGTTGCGGCGGCGGAGCGGCAACATGGAAAGGCAACGCTCTTAACGGTGGCGCGGGCGAGTCCGGTCAGGGCAATTCCGGTGGAGATGCCGCAGCGGAGGTTCTGAATTATGCGGCTGGAGGTGGCGGTGCCTCCGAATCAGGCCATGCGAATAATGCGTCGGAGAATCCCGGTTACGGCGGTGAGGGCCTCACATGCAATATCAGCGGCGAATCCGTGGTTTACGGTAGCGGCGGTGGCGGTGGTGCACGAGGGTATGGCGCGTCATTCAAGCGCCTTGGAGGCACTGGCGGCGGTTCCGGCGGGTATGTCGTGAGCAACACCGGCTATCCTGCGACCGTAGGCACGGACGGACTTGGCGGCGGTGGCGGTGGTGGCGGCACTAACGGATCGAACGGCAACCAGAACACCGGTGCGGCCGCAGCCAATGGCGGTTCTGGTGTCGTGATCATTCGCTATGCGTTGTCTGACAAGAGGGGGCTTGCCATCTTCGTTCGATAGGCGACGCGGCATGAAAATGGGAACTGTCATTGGCGCGACGGGGCTGATTCTTGCCGCAGGGGCGGCGTTTGCGGGTACGTCTTGCCGCGACGGAGTGGCGGCGGCGATTATGGCTGATCGTGCGCTTGTCATCGATGGCGATCTTTTGGATTGGAACCGCTCGGCTCCAGTCCTCATCTGGAACGCAGAGGAGTTTGCGGAAACGGAAAACGCGACACTCTACTTCATGCACGACGAGGTGAACCTTTATGTTGCCGTCGAAATGACTCTGTTGGGTGGGCGTAGCCCTAAGAACGAAAACCGCCCATCCGACCGCTTCTGGGTTGGCGACCTCGTGCAGCTGCGGCTCTGCACCGACCCGGCAATCGGCTGGCCGCTTCCAAATCGCAAGGATGAGCGGCTTACAAAAAACCCATGCGTCACGTGCGTAAACCTTTGGCGAGACACGAAGACGGGAATCGACTACTGCCATATCACGCCAGGGGCGATGTTTGATTGCCCTGCAGTGACGAATCCAGAAGGATGTGCCGTCAAGTCCGTTTCTGCGCAGGGGCGTCTTGTACTTGAGGCACGTATTCCGTGGTCTGCGCTTGGTGTCTCGGATGGTCGCCGTCCGTTTGCAATTGGCGAGAAAATGCCTGCGGTTGTCGACGTCAAGTGGTATCCAGGATTCGATGGACACCAGACGGCGGCTATCTTTTGTAAGGATCCCGGTGCGTTTGCTTTCATGAACATCGACACGTGGGGGCAGATCGAGTTTCGTCCAAAGGCCGAAACTCAAGGGGAACGGGGAACGGGTAATGGGGAACGGAGTTTGAAGGAGCGGTATGCGGAAATTGCGGCGAAGGCGCGCGGCTCGGCGGAACAGGATATGTCGGGTTGGGCGGCAATCGTATTCGACTTGCCAAAGCGGGCGAAGGTGAGTGTAAACGTCTTTGACGAAAAGGGCGGTGTGGTGCGCGAGCTAATTGGCGGTGCATGGCGTGACGCTGGTCGTGTCGAAGTGTGTTGGGATGGACGCGACGCACTTGGTTTCCCGTGCGAAACGGGGCGCGACTATCGCTGGGGCGTGTATGCGCACGACGGCCTTGACGTAGTTTACGAGGGCACGGTCGGAGTGAGCGGCGAGCCACCATACGAGACGCCAGACGGCATCGGCGGCTGGGGTGCTGATCATGGTCCGCCTATTGCCTGTGCAACTGACGATACGGGGCGTTATTTCGTCTGGCACATGACCGAACAGGGGCGCGGCATAGTCAAGACAGATTTCGACGGCAAGGTCGTCTGGCGCACAACTCCCTTCGTGCGAGGTGGCTGGAACGAATACACGGCGGCGTGTGCGGCAAATGGCGCACTGTGGCTAATCCACCAACCGACCAACGGCAAGAAGCGTCCCGCGCTCGTCAAGATCGACACCATGACAGGGCGCAACGAACTTTTCCCCAATGGAAAGCCGTTTGTCGAGATTGAGGCGATTAGCCCTGAGAGGCCGGCTTTCAATGCTGGCCTTGCGGCAAGGGAGAAATATGTTTTCAATTGCGCGGGAATCGCCGCAATTGGCGATACGATTTACGTCTCCGACTTGAACGGCAACCGCATAGTTGCGCTCAATGCGAAGACTGGTGCGCAGAAGGGAGAGATTTCTTGCGATGCGCCGCGTGGCCTTGCTGCCGCACCTGACGGCTCGCTCTGGGCGGTGTCCTCGAACCGACTCGCGCGGTTCGATTGTTCACAAATCTCAAATGTTCACAAATCTTCATTGAACACAAATTCCAATTTGGATTTGTCATTTGTGAACAATAATGCTCAATTGTCATTTGTGAACAATTCACTTGTCTCTCCCTATGCTCTTGCCATTGGCTCTGATGGAACGCTCTATGTGAGCGACCTTGGCGAGAGCCAGCAGATAAAGATGTTCTCCGGCGACGGCAAGATGCTCCGCGCTTATGGCAAGCGGGGCGGACGTGCTTTCCTCGGCAAGATCGACTACAATGCGTTTCTCTTTCCGTTTGGACTTGCCGTCGACAAGACAGGTGCGCTGCTCGTTGCCGAGGCATCCGCGCCGAAAATCATAACGGTTCTCGATGCCGCGACAGGCGCAGTGCGCAGACGCTGCTTTGGCGATACTGCATATTCGCCGTCGAACGTGCCGGATTGTGACGATCCGCAGCTTCAATACTATTCCGTCGAAGGCCCACTTTCCTTTGCGCGGCAACGGCTTGGCGAAGCACCAGAGGCGGCATGGGATTTTATCGGCGCTGGGCTTGGCGAGTTTGGGTCGGTGTTGTCCACAATGAACATGCCGGAAGTGATGCGCTGCGACAATGGACTAAAGTATCTCGTTCCGGACGGGACGACGATGCACCGCGGACCGGAAAAGCCGATGACAATCTGCATTGTCGGCGAGGGTGACGCGATGATGCCTGTCGCTGGCGTGTTCTTCGATCCGCCAGCGAAGAAGGGTGCGCCCGTTACATCGTTGCGACTTTGGATGGACTTGAACGGTGACGGACGGCGGCAAGAAGGGGAGTTCAGCGCTGTTTCAAATGTTGCTGGCCGTGTATGGCGTTGGACTCCTCCTCTCGGCGCGATGCGCATGGAGAAGAACGGCGACTTGTTCCTCAATACGCTTGACAACGCGGTCATCTGCATTCCGTGCCGCGGCTTTGCCGAGACTGGGGCGCCGCGTTGGGATGTGGCATCTGCTTACGTGGCGATTTACGAAATAATTGCCGGCAAGTCCGCGCTCTACCATACATGGCGATCTGGGCTGTTAGGGCTGCGGCGCGATTCGGCTGGAAACTTCTACGCGGCGGTCGATTGCAATCTCGACTACGCCGTGCCGGAACTCACCAAGGCGATGAAGCTTGGCATGGGGCACACGTCGGAATACAACTGCGTATTCGTCTGCAAGTATGCACCTGACGGTTCTCCGCTTTGGCGCGTCGGACGCAAGGCAACTGGCGGACTTAAGCCAGGCGAGTTGCTTCATCACTGGGTGTTTGCAGGGATGGTTGGCGAAGAATATGCTGTCGCCGCGAGCGAGTGGGGAACATTTACTGTCTATACAGCAGACGGCTTTTTCGTTGACTCGCTCTTTGATGCGCCCGGCTTGCCGGGGCGTGGCCAGCCTTATTCATTCGGTGGAGAAGACTTCTCTGGTCGCATTGCGGCATTTCCAGCGTTGGGCGAAGTCTGGGCTTACAATGCGGGTCATTCGTTTAGGGTGATAGGGTTTGACAAGAACTGCCGCGTAGCTGGCGAGTGGCGGACGAACGGAATCGTGCGGCTTGAATGCGTTGCGTCGCTCTATGTGCCGGGTGCTCCACCAAAGCCGATCAAAGGCGCGTCGCTCAAGCGCGAGGGCGGGAAAGTTGTGTTTGCTGCCCATGTTGTCGACGATACGCCACTTGTCAATGTTGCGTCTGGCGCGGATGCCGTATTCAAGGGTGGTGATGCCGTTGGGTTCGAGATTGGGTCTGTGAAGAATGTGGAAATGTGGAAATCTGAAAATATGAAATTATGCAATTATGAAAATGTAAATCTTGTAAATCCTGTAAATCCTGTCAAACGAATCCCAGTCTTTACGCGAATACTTGCGGCGAGAATGGGAGGGAAAGATCGCGTGATTGCATTGCAGACGGGTGGGACGCAACTGAATCGTCCGCAGGAATATACCACCCCTGCCGGTGGCACGGCATCGTTCAGTTTCGTCGGCGATGCGCCTGGGGCGACAGTTGCTTTCTCGCAAACTGCCGATGGCTACGATGTGCGCATCGAGGTGCCGGAAACGCTTTTCGAGCTTGATTTCTCGAAGCCAGTCTTTTGGGATGCCGAAGCGCTTTTCTCGGGCAACGGCGGCAAAGGCATCGGAACGGTTCGCCGCGTCTATCTCTACAACGAGGAGAAATCTCAGACTTCGATGGTGGATGACACGCCGACCGAGGCGCGGCTCCATCCAGAAGGGTATGCAGAGGTGCAGTTGTGAGGCGTTGTGTTGCTTCATTGGCGGTTGAGTGTGATGCAACAAAATGATACAATGCATTAAAGCTAACAGCTGGAGGAATCTATGAATATTGTGGAACTTGTCCAAATGAAAAAGTTACTCGTAATGGCCGTGCTTGCTGCGGCGTATTCAGTCTATGGCGATTTCGCTATTGACCGCTCCGTCATGTCGGAGGCGTACTGGAAGATTTGGAACGACGCCGAGCAGGCGCGGATCGACGCCGACATCGAGGCGAACCGCAAGGCGGATGGCGTGTTTGCCGTTCCCGCGCCGGACGGAACGGAGGTGGACGTCGAGCAGGTCGAACACGAGTTCCGCTTTGGCGCCCACATATTCAATTTCAACCAGCTGGGGAAGAAGGAATACAACGACGCCTACAAGGCAAGCTACGGAGAAGGGGGCCTTTTCAACCAGGCGACCGTTGCGTTCTACTGGAAGGAGTACGAACCCGTTCCGAGGCGTCTTCGTGCCTACGGCGACTACGAGGACACGGAACGCTTCTGGAACTCGCTCACGCGCTCGGAGGCGGAAGACCATCCCTTTTGGCGGCGGCCTGCGCCTGCGCCGGTAATCGAGTTCCTAAAGTCGAAGTCCGTTGCAATCCACGGGCACATCCTTGTCTGGGGTAGCGCTAAGCCCGACTGGATATACGACTGCTACTGTCCTGAGCGCGAGAAGACGGCGTTTGACGAGCTGGGCATTCCGCGCCGCACAGCGAGCGGCATTCCCGTCTCCGACAACTGGACTGGCGACTACAACAGGTATTGGCGGAGCTGCTGGGCCGACGCATACGCGCTCGTCGACGAGCACGAGATCGCCGCGATGGCCCCGACGTTTGCGAAGGAGATGCACCGACTGTTCCGCAAGCGCGTTTTCGACGTGGCCGGGGCATTCGGCAACCTCGTGGACAGCTGGGACGTCGTGAACGAATCTTCCGTCGACTGGGCGCAATATCGCAAATCGCGCACCGGGCTTCCTGTCTGGAAGAGCACGTACGGACTTATGCCGGGAGACTATCCTCTCCACGCTCTCCTCGATGCGGACGAGGCTTTTCCAGCTCGGGCGAAACTTGCAATCAACGACTACAACATCTCCTCGAATTTCCTCGCGCAGGTGAAGGACCTGGGGAGCGAAGGCGCGAGGATGGACATCGTCGGCTGTCAGATGCACATATTCGACACCAACCTCTGTTCGCGCCTTGCGCAGGGCGAGACGAACGTCAGATGGGTCGGAACGCCTGACGCGATTCGCACGCGGCTTGACATGATGGCAGAAACGGGACGTCCGCTGCACGTCTCCGAAGTGACAATCGCAGCGCCTGGAACAGACGAGACCAGCCGCATGATACAGGCGGTGCTGACGCGCAACATCTACCGTGCGTGGTTCTCGCACCCCAAGACGATGGGCATCACCTGGTGGAACACTGTGGACGGAGGCGGCGTGAAGGGAGAACCTCTCGTTTCGGGACTGTTCACGCCCGAGATGAAGCGCAAGCCTGCCTACGATGCGCTTGACCAGCTTATAAACCACGAATGGAGGACTAAGACGTCCGTGCGCACAAAGGGCGGCATAGCGTCATTCCGCGGATTCCGTGGCAAGTATCTACTGTCGTGGACTTGCCAGAAGTGCGGGCATCGGCATTCGCGACATGTCGTCCTGACAGGCGACGGAATCTTGGAGTCTGCCGGGAGATGGGAGGGAAGGAAGTGCCGGCCGGCGGCTGTTTCGGTTACCGTGGACGGTAAGGATGTGAGCCTTGTTCCTGGCGCGGACAAGTTCGACTTGAAAAGCGTCTACCCCGACGCCGTAGTTGCCGGACGTGACGGCGTCAGATGGGCGGCGATTGAGTTTGCGATTTTGGCGGAACGCTCAGGCGAGTACACGCTTGACGTACACAACGACTATTTCGGGGAGTTGTCGGTGAACGACGGCCCTATCGCCAGGATGGAAGGCCCGTGGATGGGTTTCAAGGGCGTCAAGGTGAACCTTCGTGCTGGAGTGAACCACGTCAGGTTCCGCACTAGGTCGGGCTCAGGCGGGAAGTGGACTGTCGGGTTCAGGATGGCTGGCAACGATGGCGTGAGATTTTCCACGGTAAAAGAGCAGACTAGATGAGTGTTGGCGCATTGATGATAGCGGCGGCACTCGCCGCTTCGGATGGCGGCACAGGCGTTTCGCTCGAAATGCCATCGGATGGTTTTGCGACGGTTGTGATCGAAGAGGAGGCCACTGGGCGGCGGGTGCGCAATTTACTTGCGGCAAAGCCGCTTGAAGCGGGAACGCACAATATCGAGTGGGATGGCTACGACGATGCGGGCGAGCCATGTGCGGCGGGCGAGTACCGCTGGCGTGGACTCGCGCGAGGCGAAATCGAGAGCCGCTATCTCGGCTCGTTCTATTCGCCAGGTGACCCGCCCTGGCGCACTTCGTCACGCGGCCGCGTGTGGAACATCAGTGCCATCGGCGCAGGCGGGTGGCTTTCAGACCATTGTCCGCCGCTTTGTGTCGCCGCAAGCGGAAATGATGTTTTTGTCGGTGCGCAGATGGCCGAGGCCGGATGTGCGATGATTCGTGTCGATGCGGAGGCGGGTTGCAAGGTCTGGGGAACGTCGATGATTGCACTTATTGGCGCAAGTGCGTTCGCCCGTGAGGGTGACACGCTTTTCATTGCAGGCGAGGGCGGCTGGTGCAAAGACAAGCTTCGGATTGTCAGATTCAACCTCAAGACAAACAGATTCGTCTTGAATCCTGATGCCATCGCGAAGAGGCGAAGATACGAAGGGATTCAGAAGCAGCGGGAGAGCGCCTTTGTCGAGGAGAAGATGAGCGAATTCTCCTGTATTCGCGGCATGGCGCTGACGCCCGAAGAGATCGTTCTGTCGCTCGCAGACAAGGGCGGGCGCATCGTCTGCTTCTCGCGCGAGACGGCTGAGTTCACGCGTGAAGTCGCGCTGCCCGGCGCAGGGCAGCTCGCCACCGCGCCAGACGGGGCGATATGGGCGGCCTGCGAAAAGGGCTTGGTGCGTGTCATTAAAACCACGGAATACACAGAACACACGGAAAGCAAACCTTCAGTGTATTCCGTGTCTTCCGTGGTTAATAATCCGCGCGGGCTTGCCATCGACCATGATGGAAACTTTTACGTCTCCGACGTCTCGCCGAGTCGTCAGTGCGTCGAGGTATTTGCGCCAACAGGCGAGCATCTTCGCACAATCGGCGTTCCCGGCGGGCGGCACGAAGGCAAGTTCAATCCGATGGCGATGTCAAACCCTGTCTCGCTTTGCATCGACGCGAAGTGGCTGCTATGGGTCGCGGAAAACGAGATTCGCCCGAAGCGCGTCTCGGTTTGGAATCCAGCGACGGGAGAGCTTGTGCGCGACTATGTGGGGACGCCATACTATGGTGGCGGCGGTTCCCTTGACGCGGGAGATGGTTTTGCCTACTACGATGGAATGAGGTTCAAGCTTGCGCCAAGCCTTTCCGGCGCGACGCTTGACGTCATACTCTACCGTCCAGAAGAGCATCCAGCCGTTCCGTGGCGCGGCGAATGTGCGCCATCGGTAGCTCGCAAATGGCGCGGTCGCACCTTTCTTGTTCCGGGAAGCGGCTACAATCGCAAGCCGTTTATTGGAGAAGTCGTCGGCGACCGACTTGTGCCGCGTATCGCCATAGGTGACATGGTTGTCACAAATTCCGCTGGGAAGGCAAAGACAGTTGGTGTGTTCCTCTGGCAGGATGGCAGGCAAACTGAATGCGAAGGGCCGCGAGCGGCGATGATGTGGAGCGCATGTGTCGGGCAGGGGATGGAGATCGTCATGCGCATTCCGTCGCCCAAAAATGATTGGCAGACAGACGCGCTGGCGATTCTGCGCCCCGACGAAAACCTGCGCTACGATTTCTCCAAGATGCAGCGCATAGAGATGCCGGACGCGTTGCGCGGCATGGTCTATTCATGTGCAGTGGCGCCGGACGGCAAGGCGATTGTCGTGAATGCGGCTCGCAGTCACGGACGCGGCGAAAACGTCATAGCCGCCATTTCTGCGGCAGACGGACGTTTGCTCTGGACTTATCCGAATCCATATCCGTCGAACGGACACAACTCGCCGCTTCCGGTCGTGGGAGACCTTCGGCACACATGCGGCTTCGAGGGCTGGGCTGGCAAGTTCTTCCAGCTTAACGGCAACAAGGGCACTCGATATCTTTTTACGGCTGACGGACTCTTCGTAGCGGAACTTTTCGGCGATCAGCGACTCTCGCCGTCGCAGTATTCGCTGCACGACGTGAAGCGTAGCGATGTCATCTCCGGCCATAGTCTTAACGATGAATGTTTCGGGGGCTGGCTTGGGAGCAGTCCGGACGGCACGGTGTTGCAGATTGTCGGCAAGACTTCCCTCTCCATCTGCGAAGTAGCGGGGCTTGCCGGAGTCCGCCGACTTGAGGGCGGGAAGATTTCGCTTGCAAAGTCACCGCCGATGAAGACGGTCTTGTCTCCATTGGAGCAGGGACCGGTCGTCGTGATGGACTGCGGTGGCTTTGGCTTTCAGCAGGGATGGCAAGATGCCGTACTCCGTCCGTTCCCGGAAGACAAGGTGGCAGAGGCGGCGTTTGGCATAAGCCGCAGTGGGGGTTGCCCCGGGCCGTTGCGTCTCTGGATGCGCGTCAAAGACGCCTCGCCCTGGGTAAATGGCGGCGGTGATCCGGAAACCCTTTTTAAGAGCGGCGACTGCATTGACTTGAGATGGGCGGCAGATGCAAATGCTGATCCGAAGCGGCGGCAGCCGGTGCCTGGCGACATTAGACTCCTCTTTGCGCCAGACGAAAAGGGCGGCGTCACGGCAGTGAAGTACGTCTTCGTGGATCCGTCCGTCGCTCCGGATGCGCGGCGTTCGTTCACGTCGCCTACTGGAACGGCATACGTCGATCGCGTCGAACAGGTGCCGGTCAAGGCGAACGTGGTGAAGACGAAGGATGGCTACGAGTTTGTGGCGAACATTCCCTGGAGCATTCTAGGCGAGAAGGAAATGCCGAAGCATGGCGAGACGCGCCGCGCCGACGTTGGCGTTCTCTTCGGCGATACCGACGGTGGGGCGACAGTCCGCCGAGCATACCTCTTCGACCAGGAGTCGCAAATCGTCAGCGACCTTCCGAGCGAAGTCCGCGTAAATCCTTCAAATTGGGGAATAATTAAGTTCTGATAAGCATTGAAAACCAGAAAGACAGTTACTGCATCGAGGATAGGATGTAGGCAGGTTATGGAAAAGGAGTATTTACGATGAAGAAAGTAATGATGTTACTTTTTTTTGCAGCGCTTGCCGCGCAGGCGGAGACGGTTGTCATCGAGGCCGAGTGGTTCGAGGACTACGGCGGCTGGGTGAACGACACTCAGTTTATGGATCAGATGGGCTCGCCCTATCTTCTTGCACACGGCCTTGGCAAGCCCGTGTCAGATGCAAAGATGTTGTTTTCCGTTGAAAATGGCGTCGTGGGGCCGGCCTACGACATTGAGGATGATCCTGAGCCAGAAGTAGAACAACCCGACAAGAAGCAGAAGCCTGAGGATGCGAAGGCGAAACGATTCAAGGTGATGGTCCGCACGATGAACTGGACGGCACGGTGGTCGAAAGAGCCGGCCGGTACGTTCAAGGTTGTGGTCGACGGGAAAGAGCTCCCGAATGTACTCGGCGCGGGGAAGGGCGAATGGAGCGTAGAAGAAGCTGGCGTTGTCGAGCTGGGCGAAGGATCCCACACGATGGCCCTGCGTGACCTGACCGGCTTCGACGGCCGTTGCGACTTTGTGGCGTTTGTGGACGAAGCGGACGAAAAGCCAGATTTCAAACGTACAAATCCCGGCGCGAATTTTGGCGGATGGATGAACTTCGATCTCTGTGTCGTTGGCGGAGGGATCGCCGGTATCTGCACGGCGGTTTCAGCTGCGCGGCTTGGACTTTCCGTTGCGCTCGTCCACGATCGTCCCGTCCTCGGTGGCAACAACTCGTCCGAGGTGCGCGTCCATCTCGGCGCATACCAGAATTTGCCGCCGTATCCTCGGCTTGGCGACGTGCTTGCGGAGTTCGGGCCGAAAGCGGGCGGCAACGCGCGCGAGGCGTCCGTCTACGAAGACGAAAAGAAGCTTGCGATTGTCAAGGCGGAGAGGAACATACGTCTGTTTCTAAACACCCACATGAGGGGCGTTGCAACGAATGAAACTGGGGCGATAAAGAAACTCTATGCTCAAAATACCGTACACAGCGGATTCGAGATCATAACCGCCAAATGGTTCGCTGACTGCACGGGTGACGGCAACCTCGGTTTCGCCGCGGGCGCAGACTTCCGCATGGGGCGCGAGGCGAAGAGCGAGACGAACGAACCAGACGCGCCCGAGAAGGCGGACATGGTCACGATGGGCGCATCCGTCCAATGGTATGCGGAGAAGGCCGATGGCGACGCGGCGTTTCCGGTGCGTCCATGGATGCTGAAGACAATCAACGAGCAAAACTGCTCGCCGCACTTGAAGGGCGACTGGTGGTGGGAAGCTGGGCTCGGCCGCGACCAGATCAAGGAGGCGGAGTACATCCGCGACTACGGGCTTCTCGTCGCGTTTTCCAACTGGGCGTTCGTCAAGAACGGCTACTCCAAGAAGGACGATTTTGCCGATAAGGAGCTCAAGTGGGTCGCGTATAATGCTGGCCGCCGCGAGTCGCGCCGACTGCTCGGTGACTTCATCCTCGACCAGAACCACCTGCGAAACAAGGATTTCCAGCCGGATGGCACGTGTGTGACGACGTGGACGATCGATCTGCACCTCCCCAAGACGGCGAGCGAGTCGAAGTTTGAGGGCGAGCCATATCAGTCTATCACGCTCAACGAGAAGATCTGGCCCTATCCGATTCCCTATCGCTGCCTCTACTCGCGCAATGTGCCTAACCTCTTCATGGCAGGGCGCGACATCTCCGTTACGCACGTCGCGCTCGGCACGACGCGGCTTATGCGTACGCATGGCATGATGGGCGAGGTCGTCGGCATGGCGGCGAGCATCTGCAAGAAGCACGACTGCAATCCGCGCGATGTCTACAAGTCGCACTTGGATGAACTAAAGGCACTGATGGAGAAGGGCGTCGGTGACGGCAAGAAGCATCCACGCCAGGACTACAACTGTCAGGCGTCGCTCGATCCAGACATCAAGGAGCAGCACGAGGAAAGCGTCAAGGGGAGAATTAAATGAAGGAAAAGTTCCTTGCCCTAATCGAGAAGGCGCTCGACTAAAATGAGAACAAAGTGCGTAATAATTCTTGTGGCGGTACTTGCGCTTTCGGCGGCGGGAGAGGATTTTGCCAAGTGGGTCGATCCGCTTATTGGAACGGTTGGCGACGGCAACTGCTTTCCTGGTACATGCCGTCCATTTGGCATGGTACAGCCGAGCCCCGATACGAGCGAGAAGGTGCATTGCGGCGGATACAAGTTTGACGATGAGACCATTCGCGGCTTTTCGCAGACGCACTTGAACGGAACAGGCCGACCGGCGATGGGGGATGTATCGATTCTGCCTGTAGCAGAATCGAAGTTAAAAGATGAAAGTGAAAAGTTTAAAGTTGCTTTCGACAAGACGAGCGAAATCGCGGAGGTGGGATACTATGCTGTAACTCTTGAGGGCGGGGTGAAGTGCGAGGCGACAGCTACCGAGCGCGTTGCCGTGTGGCGATTCACTTGGCCGAATGGCGCGGAGCGGCGGCTTTACGTTGACGCTGCGGCAATGCTGATGCAGGCGTGGAACCAGAAGCAGGGCGCGACGGTGCCGTGGGCCGAGGCGACGTTGGGAGAATGCCCGCCTTCGCTAAAGCTACGGCGCGGCAAGCATTCCATTCGCGGCGGGAAGAAAGCCCTTGGCTGGACGCCATACAAACTTTTCTACGACATCGAGTTTTCCAAGCCGTGGGCTAAGATCGAGAAACTGCCGAGCGATCCGTTTCAAGGCAAAGGAGATCGGTGGATTGTTGATTTCGGGAGAGCAGATGAGAAGGTCGAAGTTCGCATAGCTTTATCTACGGTCTCGGAGGACGGCGCAGAAAAGAATATGCGCGCCGAGGCCGATGGCAAATCCTTTGACGAGATTCGCGCAGAGTGTCGCACCGAGTGGAACGCGCTTCTTTCCCGCGCACAGCTCGTGAAGGGCACAGACGAGCAGAAGAAAAACTGGTACACCGCTCTCTACCACCTTTTCATCCAGCCGAACATTCAGACTGATGTTGACGGCAAGTATCGCGGCGCAGATGACGCGATACACGTCGCTAAGCGCGGACACTATTCGACGTTCTCACTGTGGGACACGTTCCGCGCCGCGCATCCTCTCTATACTATTCTCGTCCCCGAGCGCGTGCCGGGATTCGTCGACTCATTCATTGCCTTTTACGAGCAGCACGGGCATCTTCCAATGTGGACGATGTGGCAAGGCGAGGATCACTGCATGGTTGGCATCCACTCCATCCCCGTCATCGTCGATGCGTGGAAGAAATGTCTTGTAAGTCCCGATCAAAACAAACTCTTGACGATTCTCGTTCAATCGATGATCAACAATGATGGCGAGAACCCGAAGAACTGCTGGAACGCCTATTGGGAGAACGGTTACATTCCATACCGCCCTGGCGAGTTCGACAAGTTTGTTCCGAAAGGCCAGAGCGTTTCGACGACGCTGGAACTCGCCTACGATTGGTGGTGCATCGCTGATTTTGCAAGAGCAATCGGCGACAAAGGGAGTGCGACAAAGGCGCAGAAGTGGGCGGACTGCTGGCGCAACGTGTTCGACGTCGAGACTGGCTTTGCGCGTCCTCGTGCGCCGAAGACGGATGGCGGTGCGTGGCGTGAACCGTTCGACCCCTGTAAAGCCCGTGTTCCCGGCGAGTTCTGGAGCGACTATACCGAGGCGACGCCGTGGGTGTATACGTGGCATGTGTTCCAAGACCCAGACGGACTCGCTGCCGCGATGGGAGGGCGCGAAAAGGCGCTAAAGAAACTCGACGAGTTCTTTGCAACCTTGCCGCCAGAGGCGGCCACTCGCGGCAATTCCGACGAGGGCGGGCGTAAAGCAGACGGATCGCTTCGCCCAGGGCAGATCGGGCAATACTGGCACGGCAATGAGCCGAGCCACCACATCACCTATCTCTACTCTCTTTGGGGGCGGCGCGACAAAACTGCCGCGCTTGTCGAGAGAATCTGCCGCGAGGCGTACCGTCCGGCACCGGGCGGACTCTGCGGCAACGACGACTGCGGGCAGATGAGCGCGTGGTATCTCTTCTCGATGATGGGTTTCTATCCTGTCAACCCTTGCGGCGATGGTTATGTCATTGGCGAACCGCAAGCGGAGGAGATAGAGTTAAAAGTTCAAAGCGAAAAGTTTAAAGTGAAAAGAGGGGAACGAGCAACGGGGAACGTATCCCCCGAGCGAAGTGAGCCGCGCAAGCGGTCGCTAGAGGGGTGGGAACGGCTGGGTAATGTGGTTTTGAATGGCAAGAAGGTTGATGGCGTTAAGATCTCACATGAGGACATCATGCGCGGCGGATTGTTGGAGTTTTGCCATATATCAGGAGGAGCAAATGAGAACTAAGTGCGGAATAATTTTTGCGGCTGTGATGCTTGCGGCTGGGCTTGGGTGCGAGAGGCGCGGCGATGCTGCGAGTTTCGCGGAGTTCGATGCGAAGGCGAGGGCTGGTGAGAACCTTACGGTCGTCTATTTCGGATGCTCGCTCATGTGGAGCGCAAATGCGTCTGAGCCGAACGAAACTGGATTTAGGGGGCTTATGTCGCGTTACCTGGAGAAGAAATATCCGAAAGCGCATTTCCGCTTTGTTGATGCGACTGTCGGCGGCACGGGCGCGATGCTCGGCGTGTTTCGCCTCGAAAGGGACGTGTTGTCCAAAAAGCCAGACCTTGTGTTTCTCGATTTCGCCTGCAACGACGGTTGGGACGGCAAGGCGCTGGCGACGACTTGCTGCTACGAGTCGATTGTCAGGCGGTTGGTCGATGACGGCATCCCCGTGATGCAGATGTTCTTCACTTTCAGGTTTTGGGCAGAGAAGTCTCTTGAGCCGGAATCTGAAACGGCTGTCCACAAGCGGCTTGTGCCATACCGCCGCCTTGCAGATGCGTATGCGACAGGCGTCGGCGACGTGTACAGGGATTCGTCGCTCGTTGCCGACTTGAGAAATGGCAAAACCACGCTCGGCGACGTGTGGCCTATTGATGGCGGGCATCCTGTCGATCTTGGCTATCGTTATTTCGCTGAAGCTGGCATTGCGGGATTTGAGCGGGCGGTCAGGGAAGGAGTGGTTTGCCGCGTTCCGGAAAAGTCCGTGTTCGGGGCGGTAGAGGATGTGCAAAGATTGGATGTTCCTTTCTCCATCTCCAACTCAAATCTCCAATTCGAAAATCTTGTCAATCCTGTAAATCCAGTCCAAGAAACATCGTGGCATAAGTCACTCACATATCGCACTTCGCTTTGGTATGATGGACTTTCGTCGCGGTGGATGGACGACGTGCTTGTTTTCTCTGGAACGAACCGTGTGCCTTTGGCTGTAGAGGCGGCGGGAAACATGCTCGGCGTGTTTGGTGAGGCAAACGAGAACGCACTGACGGCGGCGATCCTTTGCGATGGGGAGAAAGTCGCAGATTTCAACGCCTACCACAAGGC
>Ga0310696_10004511_pt1 | contig 17068 bp, 18 predicted proteins | sample AusTroGonzalo_MG_4_FD_203885 | JGI IMG/M metagenome (GOLD analysis project Ga0310696, IMG submission 203885) | Bovine rumen microbial communities from tropical cattle in Woodstock, Queensland, Australia - Gonzalo_02 (v2) (version 2) | ecosystem: Host-associated > Mammals > Digestive system >...
GACAACATGATTTACATCGAATGCAACCCCGACACCAACTCCAAGCTCTCGTTCTACGACGAGGAGTTTTTCGAGGTGGCTTTCGCCAAAAACGACGAGGGGCACCTCTGCCAGCCCACCTATCGGCAGCTTACCCCCGAAAATATCAAAGAATATGGTTTGTAGTATTAAACGAAAACTCCTGATGTCCCTCCTCTCTTTCATAATCAGTTCCGTTGCTTTCCATGCCTTTGGGCAGGACACCATCGTGAAACTGTGGAAAGACATCGACGGAGCCTATCAGGACAAGCAGCGCCGTCCCGAGCTGCGGGTGTTCTACCCCAAAACAAAAAACACAGGCACCGCCATGCTGATATGTCCCGGCGGCAGCTACCACCATCTGGCGCTCAAGAGCGAAGGCAAGGAAGTGGCCGAATGGTTTGCCAGCCAAGGCGTTACCGCCTTTGTGCTGCGCTATCGTGTGGGCTATTTCGGCAACCACCAGCCCGCCATGATCGAGGACTTCCAGCGCGCCATGCAGATAATACGCCAAAACGCCGACTTCTTCCATATCAATCCCGACAGGGTGGGGGCCATAGGCTTCTCTGCAGGCGGACACCTCGTAACACACGGCGGAATATTGGCCGACAGCCGTTACCTCAAAGCCAAGGGCATCGACTGCAAGGTAAGTACACGCCCCAATTTTGTGGTTCCGGTGTATCCCGTGGTTTCCATGCAGGACAGCATAGCGCATCAGCGCTCGCGCAAAAACCTGCTTACCAAGCAATATACCAAGGAGTTGCAGGACCGTTTCTCGCTCGAGCTGCAAATCCCCGCCGATATGCCCCCCGTGTTCCTCGTGGCTTGCAAGGACGACCCCGTGGTGGACTACCGCAACAGCGTGGTTCTGCATAAGGCAATGAAAGACAAGAATATATCCGTTAAATTCTATCTTTTCAACGAGGGCGGACACGGTTTCGGCATGACACGTACCAAATCCGACGAAACCAAGGACTGGAACCTCAAACTCCTTGACTGGATGAAAGAAAACAATTTTTTACCTAAACAATCTGTTGCAGCGGATTGGTAATCCGCTAAAGCAATAAACTAACCCCGTCGCCGTTATTAAAATGATGTTGAGAAGGTTATTATATACAAGCGGGATTACAAATCCCTATACTAAAGCGTGTCGGATTTTTATGGTTCTACGCTTCGCTATCGAAAAGTCCACTGGACTTTCCTTCACCTTTAGCTCATTGCCCACGGCAATAAATCCGACACGACGGGCAGATAGAAAAGACCAGTAATAATGAAAAAAATAATAGTCATATTATTAGCTATGAGCAGTCTATTTGGCTGTAGAGATTCTTTAAAAGATAATGCTGTTTCAATGAATACAGCAACTCGCAGTGATGCAGAACTAAGACAATTAATTATTCAAAAAGGAGATACCTGTGCTTATAATGAGCTAAGTGTACAATACTTAGATTATGGTTATCAGGATTTTTTATTTTATGCTTTAACAATGGCTAACAAATACAATTATCCTCAAGCATATTATGATGTATATTGTTGTCTTACAGAGATGTATCTTCCAACTAATTTATATCTAATAGATGAAAACACCGCTACTATTGCAATAAATTATCTAATCATGGCGGCAAACATGGGACATGAACACTCTCAAGAGATTCTTAGGGAATATGGCATAACAAAATCTGACACAAATAATGTTGCTCTTATAAAGCGTATAAATGAATAGTTCCGCCGAGCGGATTTATTGCTTGCAGAAATGAGAAAAAAAATTCCCGTTGCAGCGGATTTGTAATCCGCTGCAATCGAGTACAAGGATTTTCACTCCGCTAAAACAATAAAACCAATACCGTCGCCGTTATTAAAATGATGTTGAGAAGGTTATTATATACAAGCGGGATTGCAAATCCCTATACTAAAGCGTGTCGGATTTTTATGGTTCTACGCTTCGCTATCGAAAAGTCCACTGGACTTTCCTTCACCTTTAGCTCATTGCCCACGGCAATAAATCCGACACGACGGGTGAAACAATTATTCTGTCTTTTTGTGCTGTGCCTGTTGAACACGTCCTTCCTATATGCTCAGGATATGCAAACAACATATCCGGTATCAAATGTTTCCCGGCTTTATGAGCCAATCCTTAAATATATATGTAATTATTCTTATCGTGATACAAGTGAGAAGGCATACGCTAATTGCGCATTTTTTGTGAATGGACAGTTCGTCGGATCAAGTGCAGGTTTTGTGTTATTCACAAATACGGAAGGGAACAGAGACTCTGCCTTTTTCATGCAAGAAGGTAGTTTGCTTATTTTTAGACGACAAGATTATAATAGAATGTTTCCTGGCAATACGCTAAAGGATGTGTTAGAAAATGTAAAAGGCAGGGATGATATAACTATTGTATACGAAATCGATACCCGAGATAACTCCATTATGCGTGGTGACAGAAAAACGTGGGTGAACGGGACGTTCGTATTTGACAGTAAATTAATGCTCTTATACACATCCCCCAGTGACCCATTTTGCAGTTATGTGTGTATATATACGGCTAAAAAGTATTATAAGTATCCCTATTGTTATCATGTTTTTTGGACTTTTGGATCCTATTCCAATAATCGATATTATGGCGATAAGAAATACCAAAAAAAGGTATATCGTAATGCGAGAAAAGTACTCAGTACTGCTTATTTTTAATCCCAAATAATTTTTTTTATTTATTAGATGCTAGTTCCTAATAACAATATCACATTTTCTTTCACGGGGAAAGAGCGCGACAGCGAGACCGGCTTCGGCTACTTCGGCGCCCGCTACTACGCTAGTAGCTTGCCTGTGCCGCATTTGCAGTTCCCGTTGCAGCGGATTTGTAATCCGCTGCAATCGAGTATAAGGATTTGTAATCCGCTAAAGCAATAAACTAACCCCATATCCGTTATTAAAATGATGTTGAGAAGGTTATTATATACAAGCGGGATTACAAATCCCTATACTAAAGCGTGTCGGATTACAGATCCGACACGACGGGTAATTCTACTTATCATTGTATTTCTTCTTTTTTTGATTATAGAAGCGTGTACTCTAAAACCATGTATAAATTCAGACACCTATGAGTCTGAAAATACTTTAGATACACTTTCGCAACAATGTAAATTCATAAAACGATATTCTGACAAAGAAATATATCTATTTGACCCTTTGGATAGTAATTTGATATGTGATATTGACACGGTCTTATATTACAAAGAAGATAATTCAAGGCATATACTTGTTTTTAGAAGTTGGATAAATGAAAAATATTTTATTGCAATTTTTCAAGAAGAAAAATTGGAAGTATTGCCGTGCTGTGATTTGTATAAAATAAGCGAGACTCATTTCCCAAACAAATTAGTATTAGAGGTATATGATTCTATTTTGCAATTCAATACTCTTTCTTACGGGGTACATCGTTTGGAATTAGAAAAAGACAAAAGTTTAATTTCATATAATTATACTGATACAATAATATATAATAAAGATACTTTGGCATATAAAAAAAATGGACAGAAAAAATTTAATAGCAGCCATTAGTATGAACCCCATTACAGCGGAATGAATTTTACAAAAACAGTATTAGTAGATTTAATTAGAAATTCAAAAGATCAAATAACACCAATGTTGTTAAACTGGTTTTGCGAACATGTTGTAGAACCTCAATTAGCTGAGTTTGTGATAGATTTTGAAAGTATGACAAAAAGAACGCTTTATATTATTACAAATGATAATAATAGCCCATATAATATAGTTTTTGACCAAGAAAAAGGAGCCTTTGGTTTATCTTGTACAATATCTCATAGCATAGAGTGGTATATGGGTCCATACGGATCTCTTATTGATACTATAAACAGCATTTGAATATTTGTCACCAAAATCACACAATCCCTAACCCCAATTCCCCTAAAACATTGCTTAATTGATGCACCGCAAGTTAAACCATAACGCCCTCTCAATCAGTGCCACAGCCACGCTATTGCTCTTATTGCTGTGCGTGTGTAGTGCTGTGGCACGGGAGAAAAATAGGGCAATAGCCCTGCCCTTTGAGGACTCGGTTTATAACTTTCGAATGCTGTATGAATACGACAGTTGGAACCGTGTGCAGAGGATTGTGTATCCCGACAGCGAGGTGGTGAGCCGTTGCTGCTAAATGTTTGATTAATACGTGCGTATATTTCGCTTTGTTTATTTCCAAAAAAAATCGTATCTTTGCAGTTTTATTTATATACAAACTTGTAGTGTCAGATTTGTTGTCTGGAGCGACAAGGTATTAGGATTTGCAGTACAAAAAACAGAAAAAAACAACATAAAACCCTTACAATGAAAGGTCCCGAAATAGAATACCAGCCCCGCGAGGTGATAAAACGTTTTCAGGAAGAGAAACTGCGCGAAAACCTGCAGTATCTCGCCGCCAACTCGCCGTTCTACAAACGTATGTTCGCTGCCAACGGCATCGACATTGCACAGATTAAGACTTTGGAAGACCTGCAGCGTATTCCCTTTACCAATAAGAACGACCTGCAGCGGCACAACAACGATTTTCTGTGCATCCCTCGTGAGAAAATCATCGACTACATAACCACCTCGGGCACCACCGGCGACCCCGTAACCTTTGCCTGTAGCGAGAAAGACCTGCAACGTCTGGCCTACAACGAAAAAATTTCCTTTATCTGCGCCGGCCTCGAGCCGAGCAACGTGCTACAGCTTATGACCACCATCGACAAGCGTTTTATGGCGGGCCTGGCCTATTTCCTCGGCATCCGCGAGCTGGGTGCGGGCATCATACGCGTGGGCAACGGCATCCCCGAATTGCAGTGGGACACCATCAACCGCATACACCCCGACAGCATTATGTGCGTGCCGTCGTTTATCCTCAAGCTGATACAGTACGCCGAGGAGCACAACATCGACTACCGCAACTCCAGCGTCAAGCGCATTATCGGCATCGGCGAGGCTCTGCGCGACCAGAATTTCGAACTCAACGCCCTCGGCAAGAAGATAAAGGAGAAATGGGACGTGGACCTGTACGCCACCTATTCCTCCACCGAGATGTCCACCACTTTCCCCGAATGCGAGTACGGCTGCGGCGGACACCATCATCCGGAACTTATTATCGTTGAGATAATTGGCGAGGACGACAAGCCTGTGCCCGAAGGCGAGGCCGGCGAGGTGGTGATAACAACCCTCGGCATCGAAGCCATGCCACTGCTGCGTTTCCGCACCGGCGACATTGCCAGCATACACACCGAGCCCTGCAAATGCGGCCGCCACTCTTTCCGCATCAGTCCGCTGGTGGGACGCAAAAACCACATGATAAAACTCAAAGGCACAACCATTTATCCGCCCGCCATCCTCGAAGTGCTCAACAACACCGACTACGTTGAAAACTATATTATTTACGTCAACTCCACCGAGGCCGACACCGACGATGTTACCATCAAAATTGGGCTCCGCGACGCTTCGCGCAATCCCGCCGATGTGGTGAAAGTGCTGAAAGACCGCTTCCGCGCCAAGATACGCGTGGCACCCAACATAGAGGTGCTGCCCGTGCCCGAGATACAGAAACTGAATTTTCCGGCCATGAGCCGCAAACCAATACAATTTGTTGACAACCGTAAATAAGCCATGGAAAACCATATCCCCGACTATTTCGACGAAATGCGTCCCTATTACGACAGCGAAGTGCCTGCCGCCATCCGACGTATGGCCGACAGCGAGTTGTTCCCGTTTTTTATCAAGACCATCTATCCCGAAAAGGATTTCGAAGAGTTCAAACAACAGTTCCTGCAAGTGAAAACCGTCAACGAGTGGCACGACCGCATGTGGTTCCCCTTGCTGTGGCACATCATAGGAAACACCTCCGTTTCCCTCACCGTGTCGGGATTGGAGAATATCGGCAAGGACAGCCGCTATATGTTCGTGTCCAACCACCGCGACATCACCCTCGACGCTTCTATCCTCAACGCCCTGCTTGGCAAAAACGGCTACCGTCCAGCCGAGATAACTTTCGGCAGCAACCTGATGATAAACCAGTTTGTTACCGATTTGGGCAAGATTAGCAAGATGTTCCGCCTTGTGCGCGGGGGCAACCGCCGCGATTTCTACAAAAACTCCCTCGAAGTGTCCACCTATATGCGCTACGCCATAACGCAAAAACACGAGTCGGTGTGGATAGCCCAGCGCAACGGCCGCACCAAGGACGGCAACGACGTCTGCGACCAAGGTCTGCTCAAAATGTTCGCCATGAGCAGCAAACTGCCCTTTGTGGAGAATTTCGTCGAGCTGAGCCTCTGTCCCGTGGCCATCTCCTACGAGTACGAGCCGTGCGATTTCCTGAAAACCGCCGAGCTGTGTGTGTCGATGCACCAGAAATATGTGAAATCGCCCATGGAGGACATGATAAGCATACGTCAGGGCATTTTCCAGAACAAGGGCCACATACACCTCGCTGTGTGTCAGCCCGTTACCCTCGACGAGCTGCGCGAGTGCGACACCTTCCAGAAAAACGAGAAATTCACGCACCTCGCACAGATTATCGACAAGAAAATCCACACCAATTTCAAGCTGTTCAAAAACAACTACATAGCCCACGACCTGCTTACCGGCACCGACACCTACGCCAGCCATTATTCCGACAAGGATAAAGCTGATTTCCAAGCCTATATGGAAAAAGGTCTGAGCCAGATAGACAGCTCCATCGACAGAAAAACCGCCCAAGAAGTTTTTATTAAGATTTACGCCAATCCGGTTACAAATAATAAAAACCAAAACAAATGACAGCCTTATGAAAAAACTTCTCATCATAACAGGTTTTATATTCGCTCTGGCGTTGTGCTCCAACACCGTTTCGGCGCAGGATTTCCGCGACGGCTACGGTCATAATATCGGCAAAATCGAATCCGACGGCACCGTTCGCGACGGCTACGGCCACAACATCGGCAAAATCTACGACGACGGCACTGTGCGCGACGGCAATGGCCACAACAAGGGAAAAATAGAGTCCGACGGCACTGTACGCGACGGCTACGGTCACAATATCGGCAAGATTTACGACGACGGCACCGTGCGTGACGGTTACGGCCACAATATCGGCAAAATCTACGACGACGGCACCGTCCGCGACGGCAACGGCCACAATATCGGCTCCGCCAAAGGCTTGGACAAACGGAAAGCGGCCTTGATGTTTTTCTTCCATTTGATGTAAAGGGGCGAATAAGTAAAGGCGACTGCAAAGGTTACATCCCAATGTTTGGGATTGTCTGCCACTATATCATTTAATGTTACATATTCATCTTTCTCATCCTTAAAAGTTTAGTGGTCATTTCCGTTTTTAAACGAGATTATTAGTGTATCGCCCCTCACTTTTTTAAAGAATTTCACTGAAAATGGCGTTTTGCCTCATTTTTATTTTGTTTTATACCGCATTGTTTAACTGCAATTTACGTCTTTTATCATAATTATTTATATCTTTTTCGTTGAATTTTTCAATATTTTTTGTAATTTTGCAGAAGGATAGGACACCGTTTTTGTGGTGTCGCTACCCTCACCACCCGAAGTGCTCTCCGATTCGTCGTTGAGCACTTCGGCTTTTGTGACCTTATACTAATGGATGCTTTTACCCTGTGTTTAGTTTTTTGTTATCTATCATGAATCATTTATTTGTATGGTTTCTCGTCTTTTTAATTATTCCAGAGAATCGGTGTATCAACGATTTGTGGTTAATGAGATTGACATCTATGTCGCTATGATAGTCATTCATATAATCAAGGTGTTCATCAACCTCAAAGCCATATCCAATAACTCTAGCGAGACAACGGCAAGGTGTTCTCTCTTATGTTGGCCAACGGAGCGGACAGAAAAACTGCCGCAGTGTGTTTCTTTTTCAATCCTTTCGAACAAGAGTAAAGGCAGTCTTCGATTATTCGATTTATCCGCAATCATGCTTGCGTGATAAATCAAAAATCAATCTGTTAGATTGGTGTAATCCGTGTTCAAAAGAAAGTTTTAGGCTTTTCATTAAAACTTTCCGAGATTTCGATTTGGTCATTTCAAAAAAAAATCGTAATTTAGCAGTCTGAAAACAAATAAAAAAATATAAGACAATGAGCGAAATTTTAAACCTGAATCCCAAAGAGTTATGGGCTAATTTCCACGCCCTGACACAGATTCCCCGTCCTTCGAAACACGAGGAAAAAGTAGTTGCTTATCTGGTAGAATTTGCCAAAAAGCACAACATCGAATGCAAAGTGGACAAAACCGGTAACGTGATTATGCGCAAACCTGCCACCCCCGGCATGGAAAACCGCAAGACCGCCATTATGCAGGCACACGTCGACATGGTTCCCCAGAAGAACAACGACACCGTGCACGATTTCCTTACCGACCCCATCAAGACCCGCATCGTTGACGGTTGGGTGAAAGCCACCGGAACAACCCTCGGAGCCGACAACGGCATGGGCGCCGCCGCCGCTATGACGGTGCTGGCCTCCACCACCCTGCAGCACGGTCCGCTGGAAGCCCTCTTCACCATCGACGAAGAAACCGGCATGACAGGTGCTTTCGGTCTTGAAAAAGACGTGCTCAAAGGCGACATACTCCTCAATATGGACTCCGAAACCGAAGGCGAACTCTACGTTGGATGCGCCGGCGGTATCGACGCCACCATGACCATCGACTATAAGATGGAGAAAACTCCTGCCAACTACTGCGCCTGCAAGCTCACCCTCGGCGGTCTGAAAGGCGGACACAGCGGCATGGACATCAACCTCGGTCGCGGCAACGCCAACAAACTCCTGTTCCGTCACCTGCGCTGGGTGGCCGAATGCGGCATACGCCTCATATCCATCGACGGCGGCAACATGCGCAACGCCATACCGCGCGAAGCATCGGCAACTTTCGCCATGCCTGTCGAACACAAGGACTGCATCATCAAAGAATTCGAGAAAATATCGGCAGCCGTTAAGAAAGAACTCGAGAACTCCGAACCAGACTATTGCATGAAATGCGAAGACGTGGCTCTGCCCGAAGAAGTCATCTGCGACGCCGACACTCAGAAATTCATCAACGTTATTATGGTTGCCCCCAACGGCGTTATCCGCATGAGCAACAGCATCGCCGACCTTGTGGAGACTTCGCTGAACATCGCCATCGTGAAAACCGAGAACAAACAGTTCGTGCTTCACGCCCTGCTGCGCAGCTCCGTGGACACCGCCAAGGAAGCCCTCGGCGAACGCCTTGTATGCCTTGCCGAACTGGCTGGAGGTAAATGCGAACTCAGCGGCGCCTATCCCGGATGGAAACCCAACATGAACTCGCCCATACTCACCACCATGCAGAAAGTGTATAAAGGCCTCTTCGGCAACGAGCCCAAGATTATGGCCATACACGCCGGCCTGGAATGCGGTCTCTTCGGCGGCATGTACCCCAACTGGGATATGATTTCCTTCGGCCCGACTATCGCACACCCCCACTCACCCGACGAAGGTGTTGAGATAGCAAGCGTGGAGAAATTCTGGAACTTCCTTGTGGAAACCCTCAAGAATATCCCCGTAAAATAATTTTTTTGTTAATACTGTTGGACAACGGCATGGAACATCTGTGCCGTTGTCCTTTTTTCAAAAAACCGAAACGATGAAAACCCTCAAAACCCTTTTAGCAATCTTTTTGATAGTCATGACAATAAGCTGTTCCAAAAAACAACAGGCCGACCTGATAGTTTACAACGCCCTTGTATATACGGTCGACGATAATTTCTCCACCGCCGAGGCTTTCGCTGTCAAGGACGGGAAATTCGTGGCCGTGGGCACTACCGACGATATCCTTGCCCAATACACTTCCGACAGTCTTATCGACATGAAGGGCGGTCCTGTGTACCCGGGTTTCATCGACGGACACAGCCATTTCTACAGTCTTGGCGAGAAGATAGCCCGCTACGCCGATTTGGTGGGCTGCCGGTCTTTCGACGAAGTGTTGGAACGTTTGCAGAAACACTCCGAACAATACCCATCCGACTGGCTTCTGGGACGCGGCTGGGACCAGAACCTATGGGACGACAAGTCCTTCCCCGACAATGCCAAAATTGAAGAGCTTTTCCCCGGCAAATACGTGTGCCTCACCCGCATCGACGGTCATGCCGGACTGGTAAGCAACAGCGTGCTTGCCATGCTCGGTTTCGACAAAACCACCCGCATCAACGGCGGACTGATAGAGCTTGGCGCCGACGGCAAGCCCACGGGCATACTCCTCGACAACGCCTACGACATGGCCAAGGCCATAATACCGCAGCTCAACCACAGCGAGAAATGCAATGCCATGCTTGCCGCACAGAAAGCCTGTTTCGAGGCTGGACTTTCGGGCGTGGCCGACGCTGGCACGAGCATCGAAAACATCGAACTGATGGACAGTCTGCAAACCGCCGGAATGCTTAAGATTAAAATCAACGCCTTCCTCAACGACGACCAGGCCACCCTCGACTATTTCCTGCCCAAGGGCGTAATTGCCAAGGAACGTCTTTCGGTGCGCACCATCAAACTATACGCCGACGGTGCTCTCGGCTCGCGCGGCGCCAACCTCATAGAGCCTTACAGCGACGACCCGGGAAACCGCGGACTTATGATAAACTCCCTCGAATATCTCGACAGTATCTGTCAAAGGGCATACGCAGCTGGCTATCAGGTGGCTACACATGCCATAGGCGATATGGGAGTACGCAATGTGCTTACCGTTTATTCCAAGTTGCTCAAAGGCAAAAACGACCTGCGCTGGCGCATAGAGCATTCGCAGGTGGTGGACAGCGGCGACATGGCCCTCTATGGCAAATATTCGGTGATACCGGCCATACAAAGCACCCACGCCACCAGCGACATGCCTTGGGCCGCCGACCGTCTCGGCAAAGACCGAGTGCGTTTCGCCTACGCGCAACAGATGTTACTGCAGCAGAACGGCTGGCTGGTAAACGGCACCGACTTCCCCATCGAAAGTATCTCGCCCATCTACACCTTCTATGCGGCGGTGGCCCGCAAGGACCTCGACGGCAATCCCGAACAAGGATTCCAGATGGAGAACGCCCTCACACGCGAGCAGGCACTGCGCTCCATAACTATCTGGGCGGCAAAAGGTTATTTCGAGGAGAACAACAAGGGCAGCATAGAAGTTGGCAAGGAAGCCGATTTCGTGGCTCTCGACAACGACATTATGACCATCTCCGAAAAGGAAATACCTCAAGTCAAAGTGTTGTGGTTGTTTGTGTCGGGCGAAAAGGTGTATTGATTTTTCCCCATACCGCATGGACGTTTTCTGAAACGTCTCAATTCTTATCCCCGAAACGTATCTACCTAATAATGGGGCCTTCTATAAATTGCCTCGGAGGGGCAAACTCTCAATAACCTTACATGCTAATGTGAGGTATATCAAGCAAATAAAGAACAGGCGTGTCGCAGACACGCGCTCTCAAACGAATAAAAAGAAGTCCCCTAATTTAACCCTGTAACAAAACACAAAAAACATTCTGTAAGATACGTACTACAGGCACAATATGCGTATGTCGCAATTTTTTTCCTCAAAAAAATTGCATAATCCATTATTTTTTTGTATTTTTGCTAATTGGGAGAGGATGTTTTTTTTGAGTAGGGTAGTGGTTTAATTATTTGATATGCAATAATTTAAACAACTTTCGCCGATAAAGAAACACTCTGATTCTGGTAATTTATAACGATTTAATAAATAAAAAGACATAAAAACAGATGGAGAAAAGAAAAATAGAATTCTGTTTGGTTTACAGAGACATGTGGCAGTCGTCGGGCAAATTCGTGCCCCGCATCGACCAGCTGCAGGAGATAGCCCCCGTCATCATCGACATGGGCTGCTTTTCAAGAGTGGAGACTAATGGCGGTGCATCCGAACAGGTGAACCTGCTTTACGGCGAAAACCCCAACAAATCGGTACGCGCATGGTGCAAGCCTTTCAACGAAGCCGGCATCAAGACACAGATGCTCGAACGCGCCCTCAACGGACTGCGTATGTACCCCGTGCCCGCCGACGTGCGCGAGCTTATGTGCAAGGTTAAAAAAGCGCAGGGCGTGGACATCGTTCGCTCGTTCTGCGGACTCAACGACCACCGCAACCTCGAACTCTCGGTGAAATACGCCAAAGCCGCCGGACTCATCTCCCAAGCCGCCCTCAGCATCACCTACTCCGAAATCCACACCGTGGAATACTATATGGGCGTGGTGGACAAGCTGGTGGAATACGGTGCCGACGAGATAGGCCTCAAGGACATGGCTGGTGTTGGCCGTCCCGTGATGCTCGGCCGTCTGGTGAAAGCCATCAAAGAGAAATATCCTCATATCCGTGTGCAGTACCACGGACACACAGGCCCCGGTTTCTCGGTGGCTTCGGTGCTCGAGGTGTGCAAAAACGGCGCCGATATCATCGATGTGGCTATGGAACCCCTGTCGTGGGGCATGGTTCACCCCGATGTCATCACCATACAGGCTATGCTCAAAGACGCTGGTTTCGACGTGCCCGAAATCAATATGAAAGCTTACATGCAGGCTCGTAGCCTCACCCAGAAATTCATGGACGACTTCCTCGGCTATTTCATCGACCCGAAGAACAAGATAAGCACCTCGCTGCTTGTGGGTTGCGGACTGCCCGGCGGCATGATGGGCTCCATGATGGCCGACCTCAAAGGCGCTCACGCCGGCATCAATATGTTCCTCAAAAAAGGCGGCAAGCCCGAACTCAACGAGGACGAACTGCTTGTAAAACTCTTCGACGAGGTGCAGTATGTATGGCCGAAAGTGGGAAATCCCCCGCTGGTAACGCCTTTCAGCCAGTACGTTAAGAATATAGCCCTGATGAACATAATGCAGATGGCACAGGGCAAGCCCCGCTACTCGCAGATGGACCAGAACACTTGGGACATGATTCTCGGCAAGACCGGCAAACTGCCCGGAACCCTCGCCCCCGAAATTGTGGAGCTGGCCAAGGAAAAAGGCTACGAATTCTTCACAGGCACCCCGCAGGACAACTATCCCGACGAACTGCCCAAATATCGCAAGATGATGGAAGAAGAAGGCTGGGATTGTGGCCAAGACGACGAAGAACTCTTCGAAATGGCAATGCACGAACGTCAGTATCGCGAATACAAATCGGGCGCTGCCAAGAAGAAATTCGAGGAAGACCTCGAAAAGGCCAAACAGAAGGCCGCTGCCGCTCCTGTTGCACCAAAGGCCGCCGCTCCTGTCGATGCCAAGAAAGTCGAAGTGGAGAAAATGATGGAAAAATATCCCGATGCCAAACCCGTTACCGCCAAGGCCGACGGCGTGGTTATATGGGACCTCACCATCAACGAGCAGTCCATGAATCCGCCTATCGGAACACCTTTCAAAGAAGGCGAAACGATGTGCTACGTGATAGCCTACTACGGCAACGACCCCGTAACAGCCCTCTTCAACGGAAAACTGATGCATGTATTTGCAAAACAGGGCGAGAAGGTTAAAAAAGGCGACATCATTGCATTGATACAGTAACAAAAACACAAGGGAATGCCGGTGATTTTTCCGGCATTCCCATTTTTTTCAAAATAAAACGTAAGATTTAAAACAAAAAAACGACAAATAAATTTAATATCAATTTTTAATTAAAAATCATTAATCATGAAAAAAGTAATTTTAATGGCAGCAGTAGCAATGCTGTTTGTTGGAACAGCCGCTGCACAGGGAAAAGTAACAAAAACCAATTCTGGTGCAAACACTACAACCACAGCAACCGTTGCAAAACCCGACCAGGGTCCTAAAGCAAACCAGGCACAAGGTCAAGCCACCGCTGGCAAAAAAGATCTTAAAGGCACTTCGATCAATGGTTGCAACAAACCTTGCAACAACCATGCAAAAGAAGGCGCTGGCTGCAACAAACCTTGCAACGCTAAGAAAGACAACACCAGCACTACTATTAAAAACACAAACGTAGCAACTGGTAAAGACAACAAAGTGCAAAAATAAGGGATTTTTAACCTGAAAACTAATTTTCGTTTCAACTTTCCCGGGAATGGACGAAAAGACATTAGTAGAATCTCTTAAACAACACGATCCCGAAGCTTTCAGACTGGTGTACGACAAGTATCACCAGCGTCTGTTGTATTTGAGTTACGGTATCGTGCACAACACCGAGGACGCTGAAGATATTGTGCAAGAGGTGTTTATCGACGTTTACGACGCGATATACAGCTTCAAGCAGGAGTCGAAATTGTCCACATGGCTGCATCGCATAACCATGAACAAATCGTACAACCTGCTCCGCTACAAACGCGTGCACAATATCTTTACGCGACTCGAAGCCTCGTTGCTGCAAAAGCCCGACAAACCTGACGACAGCGAGGAAAAAGACGAAAAAATAGAACAACTGCACAAAGCTATCGCAGCATTGCCAAAACGACAAAATATGGTGTTTACCATGTTTTTCTACGAAAAGATGCCGCAAAAGGAAATAGCCGAAGTAATGGGAGTGGCTCTCCCGGCTGTGGAACAACTGATTTTCAGAGCAAAGAATAATATTCGAAAGAAAATGGGTACTAATGATATATAAACGAAAGGAGCAACAATGAAAACTAACGACACAATGTTTGACAATTTCCTTCAGGAAGCCGTGGAACGCGACCTTGTTTCGGCCGGCGGTGCTATGGCACTGTCGTACGACGGCACCTGCCGGAAAATCGAGCAAAAACGCGCCGCCGATTCGCAACGGCAAAAAATAGTAATGCGTGTGGTAATGACAGTCGTGCTGGCTCTTATCGTTACCAACATACTGCTTATTACTATGGACGGCCCCGACACCCTCGCAGGCATCGAGGACAACGGCTACATCAGCGAATCCACCAGTTATTTCACCGATATTCTTCAATAAAGAAATACTATGACAAAAAGAGGGAAAAGAATTACAATATCGGTGCTTATTGCACTGCTGATAATGAGCAACATAACAACGCTTTATATGTTGCTTAGCAACAAACCTAAACGCGAACATCTTGCCGACAAGCTGGAACTCACCGGCCAAGCGCGCGAAGATTTCGTGGCTATCAAAGAAAAATACAAAGCCAAATCCAAGCCCACCATCGATTCCTTGCGGGCCTGCCAGGCTCAGCTTCTGGTGCTTACCATCAACAAAGACAACGACTCGCTGCTCGAAGCTACCAAGGACCAAGTGGTGTGCTACCAGCACGATTTGCTCGACAATATCCTTGCACAGTTCGAGGAGTCGCGCGACATGCTCGACAGCACTCAGAAAGTGAAACTGGACTCCTTCTATTTCGAGAAATTCCAGTGCCCCATCAATTTCCTGCACCGCAACCCTCCGCAATCCAACCGCAAACATGGAAGACGCCACTCCCGATAGCGACGGAATGTACCGTTACCGCTACCCGCGTCCGGCCGTCACTGCCGACACGCTGGTATTCTCCGCCGACAGAAAAGAAATTTTGCTAATTCGTCGCAAAAACGAGCCATACAAAGGCTGCTGGGCTTTCCCCGGCGGCTTTCTTGAGATGGACGAAACCCTCGAACAATGCGCCCGTCGCGAATTGATGGAGGAAACCACCGTCACTGCCGGCGAGATGCACGAGATTGGCTCTTTCTCCAAAGTGGACCGCGACCCCCGCGGAAGAGTCATCACCACGGCCTATTACACTTTCGTGGACAAAAACGCCGTGCACCCCCAAGCCGCCGACGATGCCTCTGAAATAGGCTGGTTCAGCCTGGACAGCCTGCCACCCTTGGCTTTCGACCACGACAAAATTCTGGCCGACGCCATTTTGTTAGTTAGGAATTAGGCGGAAGCCGTCCATGTTTGGAAGTTTAATAATCACAAATACCATGAAGAAAATATTTTACCCCTTAGTTTTCGCCTTTGCGGCAATAATTGCCGGATGTACAGGCCGTATCCAAACGGAAAACAAGATAGACTGCAATGTGGACCCCGACGAGTATTTCGGACAGAGCTACCAAGCGCAGGATTTCCAGTTCTGGCGTGTGCTTGCAGTGGGCGAAACATACGCCAATATTATCGACTCCCTCGAGTATAAGCTTGGCGAAAGGGCCGATGTGGTTGCCTATACCCAGTCTGGCAGCAGGTTGGTGCCCGTGTCCGACACGGCAGCATTTGGCGAAGTGCTGCGGCAGATGACTTTGAAATTTGCAGACGAAATGCCCGGCCATTACTGCTGGCTAAAGGACGAGTTCACAGGCGATTATTGCGAGCTGCTTTTCCTTTATGGCGATGCCGAGGGCCGTCCCCTTATCGACGGAAGTCATATTGATTCGGCCTGTGTCGTCGAATGGCGCGGACAAATGTCGGTGGATTTCGTTTTCGACAAAGAAGGAACGGAGATGTTCCGCAAACTCACCGCCGAAACAGTCGGAGAAAGATTGGCCATGACTTTGGGCGAAAGGGTTTTGTCCACACCTATGGTGAACTGCGAAATCAATGGTGGCAAATGCTCAGTGTCCGCCTCCGATACCGAGAAAGCCTGCGCCATAGCAGCGGTGCTAAACAAGAAATAACTCTTTTGGCTTGAGTTGAAAATGAATAGTTGAAAATTAGTTACCCCAAATCAACATTCTTTTCACTTATCACAGATCACAAACACCCAACAATTAAACAATTAAACCATCAACATTTCAACACCCAACGCCTCAGTCTCTGAAAATGAAATACACTGCTCCGAGCATACACAGGCAGGCCCAAAGGTAGTTGAGCTTGAAGGGCTGGTTCATCACAATCATGGAGAAGGGAATGAACACCGACAGCGACACCACTTCCTGAATGATTTTCAGCTGTGGCAGAGTGTAAACCGTGGAGCCGAGGCGGTTGGCCGGCACCTGAATCATATATTCGAAAAAGGCTATCAGCCAGCTGACTATGGCCGCCACGTACCATGCGCGGTTCGACATGTTTTTAAGGTGTCCGTACCAAGCGTAGGTCATGAAACAGTTGGAGCAAACCAACATAAAAATGGACACCACACGGGGGT
>Ga0310696_10004512_pt1 | contig 17062 bp, 48 predicted proteins | sample AusTroGonzalo_MG_4_FD_203885 | JGI IMG/M metagenome (GOLD analysis project Ga0310696, IMG submission 203885) | Bovine rumen microbial communities from tropical cattle in Woodstock, Queensland, Australia - Gonzalo_02 (v2) (version 2) | ecosystem: Host-associated > Mammals > Digestive system >...
GGCGGCGAATGATGGCGATGCTGGGATTCGGCGACTACCTCTGCGAGGCGTGCAAGCATTTCGACGCTGACGGCAACGATGGAAACCACCCGTCATGCGATAGGCAGTTCGGCGCTTTCAACAACAGGGCCATCCGCGTCGGCGAGGAGTGCCCGTACGGATACGAGTTCGGAATTCCGTACGGATACCCGGTGAGCATGGATCGCAACGAGAAGCGCGCCTATGAGGTCAAGGCGATGGTCGAGGCGCTTATGAAAGGCGGCGAATGATGGTTCACAAGCTGAAAATCAAGGAGCCGTTCGCGGATGCAGTCGTCCAAGGACGCAAGACGTTCGAAATCAGAAACAACGACAGGGGTTACCAGACAGGCGACACAATCAGGTTCCAGGCCGTCGATGACGTTGGATTGTTGCTTGTATCGCATCCGATAAACAGACGCCCGTACGCCATCTCCTACGTTCTGAGCGGATGGGGGTTGAAGGACGGCTACGTGGCACTTGCGATAGCGGAAACAAGCGAAGCGGAAGGCGGCGAATGATGTGCGAGTACTGCGAGGACAAGAAGAAGTTCGGAGACTTCGACGGAAAGACGTACGCCGAGGTCAGGACGGAAAAGTATTTCGGATGGCCTGCTGCGCTGATGCTGTTCTGCGGACCTAGCTACATCGCTGGATACGGTATCAACTGCTGTCCGATGTGCGGAAGGAGATTGGGGGTGGACGCATGAGCGATAGCAACGAGAAAGAGCGCCTGCGTGCGCTTCTGGATGAGCGCGGCGTGGAGTGGCGCGAAACCATGTCGGGAGGCACGGCGTGGCTATGCAATAACGGCGACGAAGCCGTGACCTTACGTGAAGATGCTGGCTTGCAGCAACTCCGCGCATGGGTCACGCCCGAGCAGGCTGTAGAAGCGACGTTGGGGAGCGATACGAAGGAATGCGAAAACCTGCTCTGGGAGCTGGTTGGCGCACTCGATATTGCCGATGCGACCGACGCCAGTAAGAAGCCGATTGTCACAGAGTACGCAAGGCGCATCGCCGCGCGATGCCGAGGCGGGCGGTGAGACGATGAGCTTTGAAATAACCTACATGCCGTCATCTAGGCACGGCGAATGCGAAAAGTGCGGGAAGTCATTCATCAGACGCGAGATCGGCGCCAACGATGACGGCAAGTTGTGCCGCAAATGCTACTTGGAGCAGAAGGCGGTGGAGCGATGACTGAAGCGTTTGCCGCAGTCGGCACGTTCGCCACGTTCGCTGTTGCCGTAACCCTGATTGGAGCGGCTGTGTTCGTGATTATCTCGTCCGTCACGGAATGGCTGCAAACCAAGCAAGCGTTGGCGAGCAGCACCGAGAACCTGCTCAAGACGCAACGTGCGCTCATGGAGGCCAACAACAATCTGAACGAGCGCGTAAAGGCGCTTGAGGAAGAACACGGGAAGGCGGTGGAGCGATGACACGCAGGAAGAACAAGGTGGTGTGCCCTCATTGCGGCCACGACAAACGCGGCATGTCTCCGTTCAGCGGCGACGGGCTTGCGATATGCAGACTAACGGCTAGAGAGTACCCGACTGAAAAGGCCACCGTGACGTGCGACCGGTGCGGTAAGAAGTTCGAAGTTCGCGCCGAGGAATGCGTCTACTACACGACGAAGGCGGTGGAGCGATGAGAATTAGCGAGTTCTGGTCAGATGACCATACCGAAAGAGAGTTTGAAGAGAGCGGATTGCAATGTTGTACGAGGACGTATGACATGGGACACCGCTGCGGGTACGTGGCGTTGCCGAAAGGTCATCCGCTGTTCGGCAAGGACCTTTACGAGTGCTATGACATGGCTCCCGAAATCGACGTGGATGGCGGCATCACGTTCTCCGACGGCACCGGCGAAATATGGGTTCTCGGATGGGACGCCGCGCACTCGTGGCATCTGCAAGACCCGTCGATAATGAGCGAGTCGTACAAGTCGATATTCGAGAGGTTGGGTAGCTTCCACGATTGGTTCGCGGTGATAGTCGATGCCGACATGGCAGAGCGCGAGACACGCAAGTTCGCACGCCAGTTGGCCGAGCTGTACGGGAAGGCGGTGGACGCATGAGCGAGCTGAAACCATGCCCGTTCTGCGGTGGCGAGGCGCATCTTCGCATCTATGCGAACGGAGAGGCGAACATCGACGTTGACCACTTAGACGGATGCTGGCTTCCAGAGTTCGAGAATTACTACGATTTCGAGGGTGATGACGTGCAAGCCGTCGTCAAAGCATGGAACAGGAGAGTGGACGCATGAGCGAATTAGAAATCAAGCCATGCCCGTTCTGCGGCGGCGAGGCGAAGCTACGGCAATATCCGTATTGCGACATCATCAGGTGCGAGAACGATGGATGCGAAGTCAAGCCGTCATGCGGCATGGGCCACGACAATGCGGATTGCAGCAAAACCAACGAACTTATCGAAGCATGGAACACCCGCGCAACCCGAAAGCCCACCGATGCCGTGCGGGAGTTCGCCGAGCACGTCGCCGAGGACACAAGAAGGCGGGAATCTAAGGCATGGGCGGAGGCCGCGACGCAGACGATGGATGCGGCGTTGCGTGTGGTGGACGATTGCGATAGGCGCATAGCCGAGCTGGAGAAGGCCGTCATCGCGCTCTATGTCTGCGCGACCGACGGAGATTGCGACGACTGCCCGCTTAACGACGCGCATCCCGTTAAAGGGTTCAGGCTCCTATGCGACGGAATCGGCCAGCTTCTTGACGGGCTTGGAATCGAGGTCGATTGATGGCAGAGTTCCAAGGAAACGAGAGCGTCGTCTACCCTGCGTGCGTGTTCAACTACGGGAACGGTAGGCTCATTTCCATCGGATACGGCGGTGAGCTTTACGTAAGGAAATCCGAGAAGGACGCAAGGCTTGAGGTGATTGGTAGGCGCATCGCCGAGCTGGAATCGCTCGTGCGGGACTTCGAGAGCGCATGCGGCGGATTATGCACCGATTGCGAATGGGCGAATCCGTGCTACCCAGACGAATCCGATGACATGTGCCTCCTCACTATTCGAATGCGCGAGCTGGGAATCGAGGTGTCGTGATGGCCGAGACGAACTGGGAGCGGCTGTTCGGGACGCCCGAGAAGGCAGTTGAGACGCTCGATGTGATAGCTGATGGGCTGTTCAAGTCTGCGTGGTCAGACGAGCAGGCCGAGCTTCACGACGTTCTCTGCCTGATGGTGGACAGGTGCGACAACTGCCCTATCAACGGCGGTTCTGGTGGCGTTGCAACGCGATGCCGAAAGGCAGACGCCGATGACGTGCTCGAATGGCTAGAAAGCGAGGCGTAATGAGCGGAACGAACTGCCCCAACTGCGGGGGCGTGCTGAAAAGGGACGACGGGGCCTACTGCGAATACTGCGGGGCAATCGTGGAGGAGCCGGAGAAGCCCGCATTGGAGATATGCAACGCCGAAGGCGAGCCGGTGGCGAGGTTCTACAACGACCGGATCGTGTTCAAGCAGGTGAAGGCGCCGAGCGATACGGAGGTGGAGGAATGAGCGATTGCAGCACGGAGGCGTTCAAACCTAAGCACCCGCTCGGAAAGCTACTGAAAGCAAAGAGGGAGCAGGAGAACGATCTGCTCTACGCAGACCATGCGTTCTCCAACTGCCAGGAGGCCATAGAAGAACTCTGCATCGGATGCCCGGAAGAGAGGGGATGGAGCTTCGCGAACGAGGACATCCCCGAACCGATCGGGACCGCCTGCAAGCACATGGTGGATGACATCACGGATTGCGAGCACCCGATAGTCATGGAACTGGACGGGAGGCCGTTCTGCCATGAGAGGTACGAGAGGTTCGTCAAGCCGGAAAGGGAACTGTACGAACGCAGAATGAAAGGCGATTGGTCATGATAGCGGTTATCCCATACGAGCTCGACTTCGACGTCGACCATGGCTCTGACTACGCGAACATCTACGCCGACGTGAGCATACTGGGCGCCTATTTCTTTGACGACAAGGAGCAAGCGAGGGAGTTCATGCCGGAGCTTCGCGAGTGGCATCCGGGCGTGAAATGGAAGTCAGCCGAGGTGAAGCAGCCTGCCGTCGAGAAGGCCGAGCGCGACAAGTACCAGATGAGAATGGAGGGCGATTGGTCGTGAACCTGAAGATGAGGAACATCGGGAAGGGCCATGCAGAGGTATGGGGCAACACGCATGCTGGAGGGCGCTACGTCCTCCTTGCGGCCATCGACCGGGACTCGGACGGATGCTGGCGGTTCGCATCGGACAACGCGAACGCCGGCAGGTTCGGGGAGCTTCCTGACTTCACGAACGCCTACAGGACGCGCAGGGAATGCTCGGACTTCGTGATGCGCTGGTACTACGAGCGCCAAGCCGAGAAGGCCATAGAGGACGGCAGGGGCTTCTCCCGCGTGTTTTGGCACTGCCCGTGCAGGGACGCACTGTCCGATATGCGCGAGTCGGGGCTGTTCACCTGTGGCGAGCTGCATGGATGGCGGGAGAGGATGGAAGCGAGCGGGGGTGCCGAATGAAGACCCTATGCGAATCGTGCGCCAACTGCATGCGCATACACGACCACACATACACGGCGGATGGGAACGAGTACACCCTCACCTACGTCGATTGCAGGTCAGGAGAGAGCGTATGGACCTGGCTCGCTGCGAAGGCGGGGATGGAATGCCCGGGATACGAGAAGAGGAAATGATGGGCGGCAGGAGGAAGCCCGTTGGCGACAAGGGCGCTATGAGCAGGCACGGGATAGGCCAGATACCGATGGACGACTCCGACTGGAACCGCCTGCTCGCATGGTGCGACGCCCGCAGGATGAAGGTCGGCGTCGTCGCGGAGAAGGCGCTGAGGGAGTTCATGAGGAGGAGGGGGATATGATGGGGAATCAGATAGACGAATGGTGGGAGTCGCACAAGACGGGCGACGAGAGGGTCGATAGGGTGTTCGTCAAGTTCCTTGGGGTCGACGGGATACACCTCCCCGAGCAGCCCTACGACGGGCATACCGACTCGATGAAACTCACCCCAGATGAGATCGAGGAAGCGATGGAAAGTTACGGGCAAGATGGTGAGCAGGGAAAACGCCATACAGCGCACGATTCGGAAAGTTGCGACTCCCGTAATAAGCTGGAAGCGGAGGTCAGGAGCCACTACGCCTACACTGTGAGCACGCTCATGTACCCCGACTCGTTGAACAAGAAGACCGACATGCTCGAGCACCTTCCCGTCGACACGGTGATAGGCTGGCTCGACAGGCAGGCGCTCATAACGGCCAAGGAGTTCTCGGGGGACTTCGCGCGCCTCTACAACAACGTTCCAGGGGATTTGTCGGGCGTCACAGTGTTCGGAATGACGCTCGATGAGATCGCAAGGCTCAAGCTGCGCATCCACGACCTCGACTTCGAGAACACCAGGCTCAAGTCCAGGGTTGAAGAGCTCGAGGATGAGAACCTGTACGCCGGCGGCTCGGCCGATGACTGGTACCATATCGCCAAGGATCTCATGGAAACGAGTGACGAGATAGCCAGGACACTCGACCGAATCGCCGGACTTATGGGGGCAAACGATGGATAAACCGAGGATAGGGGACGTTTACAGGGGATATGCGAAGAAGAAGCTCCGCATCGTGGTAGGAGTATACGGGGATTATGCGTACATGGTCCTCGAGGGCAACCCCCTCAGCGTGGAGCCGTGCAGGCTCGACATGCTCGAGAAGTTCTGGGAGAAGGTGGAATGAGCGATATCTTCGACAAGGACAGGGCGATAAGCCTCATGAAAAGGATATTCGATGTCATCCAGGAGTCGGGATGCACCCATGCCGAGGCTTTCAGCGCCGTGATGTGGGCGCAGGCTTCTTATACGGGCTTCATGGGCGAGAAATACGTGGAACTGGCCCGCAAATGGAGGGATGAAGGGCTCCAGGAGAGGCTAGATGCGCTCCGAGAGCCTGCCGTTGCCGACGATGGGGGCTCCGATCATGCGGACCTCCTCAGCACGTAGAACCGGACGCTGACCCCGACTGGGGAGCCGTCCACCATGTAGGGTTGGATGTACCTCACGTCGCACACCCCGTAGAGCGCGTTGCACAGGGCGTTCTTCAGCATCTGCAGGGCGTTGCGCATGAGAACCTTCTCGTCGACCCCGTACACCCTTGCATACGTGGCTATCTCGTCGTCCAGGACGAAGCTCAGCTCGTTCTGCATATGCTCTCCGGCCTCTGCCTTGCTCTTCGCGTACTCGGCGCACTTTGCGGCCATCTCCTCGACCGAATCCAGCGCCATCGCCATACGCACCCTCTCGCTCATCGTTCGCTCCCTTCTCCGATGACTTCCTCTTCCCAATACCTGACGGCCGATACCACGTCGCCGAAGTAGTGGCCCCAGTCCCACGAGTACACGACCTTGTCGGATTGAGGATTGGCGTCAAGGTTGTTCACGATGCCGACGATCTCTCCCGTGTCGACCTTGTAGCAGACTCCATGCCCGTCGCGAACGATTCCAGGCATGTACTCCTGCATTTGCTGGAAGTAGCTCCCGACCACGTACTCGTGACGGCCGCTCTCGCAGACGTGGAGCAGCAGCATCCTCTTGTTGTTCCCCGCCTGCATCTCCGTCGCCAATATGAGCGTGTTCTCGCTGTTGTAGCCCATCGTCAGCTCCTCTCGGCTCTCATAGCCCTCTTGCAGAAGGCTTTCCTATCCTTCGAATTGGGGTGCCAAGCGTTGCATTCCCTCGGGCATTGCCTGTAGGCCCGGAGCTCCTTGCACTCGGCCACAGCCTTGGTCATCTTCTCCGCCATCGGCCCTCCTAACCTACTTCGATGGTCAACGCGTTCGATCCGTATGCGTTGTAGATGTACCCGACCGGGAGATCGGCCCACGGCTCGTCGATGCGGCCCATCAGACCGTCGTCCTCCAATCCCTCGAACGCCGTGAACCTTTCATCAAGCTCGGGGTCGTACTGTCTGACCTCGATGTATCCTTGCAACACGATGCCCGTTGCCAGCATGTCGTTGATGCTCATTCGTCCTCCTTTTTCGCCTTGCACATGAAGCAGCACTCCTCAACCCTGCTCGGGCACGTTTCGTCGAAGCGGTGGAATCCTATTCCCGCGCTCGCCTTCGCAACCTCCGCATCGGTCGCCGGCCTCAGGTGCTCAAGCGGCGTGCTGTTGGCCGTGCATCCCTGCGAGTAGCAGACGAACGCGCTGTTCTCGCCGCATTCCGTGACGCGCCCGATCTCCTGCTTGTAACCTGGGTCGTACACGACCCACTCTCCGAACCTGAACTCGCTCATTCTTCCTCCTCTATATCCCCGGCAAGTACCGCTTCCCTTAGCTTCTCGTCAGACAGGAATACGTCCTCATGCAGCTTGTTGTCGTAGACCTTGCGGCCGAGGCATTTCAGCTCGAGCTTAGGGTCGGCGACGAATGATTCGAGGTCATGCTGCATCATCTCGTACAGCTTCGTATACGCCGCATCCTCGGCATCCGATTCGTTGTCTGCTATGACCGATATCCACTTGCTCAGCGAGAATACGTAGACCTTGCTTCCGCGGCTCGTGTACCTGTGGTATTCGTAGCTCATTCGTCCTCCTTCGGGTCGTAGTAATAACCGTCGCCGTTCGGGTCCATGTAGAAGTCGGCCGCAACGTCCTCGTGCTGGCCGTCCCAGATGTAGGCGTGAACCATGTCGTCGTTGTAATGAGGGTCGTCAGAACTCTCGTTGGTGCCGATGGTGGCGACCTGGTACTCCTTGCCGTCGTTCGCTATCAGGTCGATTGAGAACTCCTTGTACTCGTCGTCGTCCCTGACCTTCCAGCAAATCAACTTGCCGAACTTGGTATCCAGCACAAGCGAATCCCCGAATCGCTCCGTCAATGTGAACCTTCCCATCATTCCTCCAATCCCGCCGTCCAGTCGACGAACCAATCGCCGACCTCGAACCCTTCCATGCCGTCGAGAGCAGATACATCTTTCTCGAACAGCTCTTCCGTCGCCTGCTCTGCCTTATCGAACGCCTCGTCTTCCGTGCCGGCATCCACCGTCATGTAGATGCTAAGAACAAGCTCGTACTTCATTCGCCCACCTCCTCAAGATTGAACTTGCACCAAGGCTCTACCTCGACCATCTCGATGCGGCTCTCCTGGAACGATGCTATCCTGCCGTTGGCTATCGTCACGTGGACGTTTCCGCCGTCGTCGCACGCGCCTTCCTCGCAGGTGTAGTGGACATCGGCCTTCCAGTCGGATGCCGGGATGCGCAGGTCGGACGCCTCCTTCGCGAAGTTATCTAACGCGGAGTCGAAGTAGCCGACATCGTAATCGGCATCAACGGTGAGCTTGCCGCCTCTCTCTGCGTAGACCGTGTAGCGGTGCTCCTTGGCCCAGCGTCTCGCTTCTTCCCCGTACTTGGCATCCGTAACAATCTCGATGCAGATATACCCGTTGACGCTCATGCCTTCCACCTTTCCACGATGAAGTCGCCCTTGTTTCCTAGATACTCTTCGCATAGCTCGTCGAAGAAACATCCCGGTATCTCGTACAGTTTGCCGCCGTTGTTCTCGCCGAGCGCGCATTCGACCGCATCCGCTATGTCTGTGCGCCTATCCTCTGGGACCCATGCGTACACGACGCCGTAGAAGCAGCCGTCGCCGTTGATATCCGAGTCGTACAGCTCGCCCGTCTTAACGTTGAGCATCGACCCGCCGTCCTGGAAGAATCTAAGCAGCTCCTCATCTGTCTTGAATGCCATGCCATCCTCCTATCGGCGTTCTCTAACTCGACGCGCCGCTTCCGCTACCTCTTCGTAAGTCCGCCCTTCGGTGATTTCATGCTTCGTCTCAATGACGAGTCGCACGATATTCTCGAACGGGACGAAGATGCTCCTCTTGTAGTGCTCCTTGTCGTATCGGCGCACGTGGTCGTTATGATCTGCGTATTTGTCGACGCTTACATCCCACCAAATAAGTTCGGATTCGATGTCGATTACAACTTCGTCTTTGGCGATTGAGAAGTTCCGCTGTTTTACCCCGTTGAGTCCAAGGCCGTTGATTTCGTCGACATATATTTCGATAGATTCTGTGTCTTCATCGTCGAAGAAACGCTCGAACACCAATTCAACCGCTTTGCTTTTCATGCTCACCGCTCCTATCTGTAGAACTCGAAATACTTGGCGCCGTCGCACATCGGATTCGATATGCTGTTTAGCTGCCATCCCCGCTCGCGCATGTCGCACACGAGCAAGAACGCGGTCCCGTCGTCTTGGTAGTCGCTGCAAACCCAACGTCCGAGCGTCTCGAAGCGCCCGTCATGGTGGTAGAACCATCTGCCCATGCTCACCACTCCTTATCATCCGGCCTGATATCCATGCCGCATTCCTCGAACAGCTTGATGACATCGTCGCGAATCGTGGCTGCGTATCCGTCGTAGTAGACGGTGCTGAACCAGTCGAACCCGCAGTCCTCGAAGCCGTATCTCTTCGCCAACGATGAGTACAGGTCGTACATCTCCTCCTCGATGCCGCCCTCGATGTCGTCCTCGACCTTGAGCGCGTATTCCTTGCTGCTTATTTTCCTCATGCGCACCTCCCTAATCCCATTCCGTCCAGAACCAGCACGTTTCGTACCACTCGCCGCTGTCAGGGTCGTAAGCCTCGCAGTACTCGTCGCTTACGCACCCCTCGTCCTCGGTCTGCCTGAATCCATGCGGGTACTCGCGCTTCGTGAACCCTTCCCAGCAGTCCTCGCATACGTGGTCGGCCCCGTCGCTGCAATAGCCGTGGACCATAACCGCACCGCACTCGTCGCAGATGCGGAACTCCGAATCGCATCTGAACATCGGCGCGCAATCGTCGCATACGAGGGTTTCATCGCCGTCGATGTACGCTATCCAGCCGCATGACTCGATTTCCTCGCCGCATGCGTCGCACATCACGACTGACTTCCCATCGGCCGTCTCTATCATGTTGTCTCTCCTTTTGATTTAGTGTCCCTACAATGGGACATGAACATTATCTCACCCACTCGGGGTGGCGTGCCTGCAAACCATCGGAAATCTGCTCGCACATCTCGTAGATGTACCGCTCGTCCTCGGTGCTGACCAGGTCGTATACCTTCGGGTAGGTAGCAGCCCCATCCCTCATCGAGACGCCCTCGCAGCCGATGATGCTGTCGAACAGATCGTATGGGTGGACGTACGTCATGCCGCACCTCCTTCCTCCATCGGCGATACCGTTACAACCAGGTAGTCGCGATGCGGGCTGATGAAGTCGACCTTGAAGTCGATGCCCGTCGTTGCCAGTTCGAACCACACCTTGCCAGTCGTCGTCTCGACGGCCGCCCCGACCTTGGAGCGGTCGTCGACGAACACCTTCGTATCGGGCACCATCGCAGATGCCAGCTCCTTCAGAGAAATCATGACTCCTCCCTTCCGTAGTAGAGCAGGCCGAGCGCCCGCTCCATGCCTTCGGCGAACATCAGGCATTCCTTAGGACCCCTCGGCGGCGTGTCCCTCGGACTTGCGCCCCATTTCTCGTCGATGTAAAGGCGCTTGGTGCCGTACGAGCGGCTCTCGCGCAACCGCGCTTCGCCGCCCGTCAGCTTCGCCAACATAGCGTTCACGTTGTGGACTGCGATATGCAGGTTCTCCGTGTAGCCCATATGTCCTCCTTACCAATCGCATGCCATGCTTACCTCGTGTGCGGCATCGCGGTACGCCCGCTTGATGTCCGCGCTCCATCCCGTCTGGTCAATCTCGGTGCCGTCGCCCTTGTACTCCACCTTCGTGAAGCAGTTGATGACGTCCCAATCGCCCTGCCAGTTGATGGGGTACTCGTGGTTGAACATCTCGTGCTTGAATGCGCTCTTGGCGTGCTCGTAGTCGCGGAGCGGGTCGTTCGCCGCATGGAGTGCATCGAGCAGGTCCGCCATGTGCCTTACGAAATCGGGGTCGTCGAAGTACGCGAACGCCACATGCGACGGGTACATCGCCTTCTCGGCGGCTTCCTGCTCCTCGCTCGGCTTGCCGATGTAGAACATCGTGACGTAGTCCCTGCGCATCGGGTAGTAGTTGCGCAGGAAGTGCTCCTTGCGGGTGAGCTCGCCGTAATCGTCCGTCGGCTCCATGAGCTCCTCTTCGGTGAACAGCTTGTGCGGCAGCGTTTGCATGTACCAGTCGTGGAGCTCCTGGTGCGTCTTGCCATGATGGTGCAGCTCGTAGTCGTTGGCGTAGTGGATGTGATGGCCCTCGCAGAACACGAGCGCGCTGTACCCGAAGTTCCCTCCCAGGTCTGCGAAGTACACCCGATGGCCCTTGATGTCCTCCCATGACTCGGCCATGGCGTTGACCTGCTTTTCCGTGAGCTTCTTGATTTCGTCGATGTTCATATGTGCTATCCTTTCTCTCGTGGGGTGGGGGAGCGAGCCGTCAAGCCGTGCGCTCCCTTGCTCTTCTTCCGCAGCCGACCGACCTCCCGTGCAGCCGGCCGCAGGTCCTACATGAAGGGCGCCCCGAAGGACGCCCCAGACCCGCCGTATGTCTCTCCAGCTATGCGATGACCGCAACCTTGCCCTGCGCCTTCGCCTGATGCTCGCCGTAGTACCAGAAGCCCTTCTTCCCAGCCCAGCGGAAGCCCATTTCGTCAAGCTCGGCCTGCCAATCCTCGTTCGACTTCATGACCCCGTAGACCTTCACGCACGCCTTCTCCTTCGGGATGAAGGTCGCGCAGGTGTTCGGGTGCTTCGGGCACCATTCGTCCTGCATCGTCCTGCACAGCTCGGTCAGGCTGACGACCGTCGCCGCATCCACGGGGGCCTTGGCCTTCGCAAGCTCCGCTTCGAGCTGCTCGATGCGCGCCTTCAGCTCGGCCGTCTCATCCTTCGCCTTCGGTTCCTTCTGCATGCCTTCCTCCTTCTTCGCTGCGTTCAAGGCGGCGACGAACTCGCTGCCGTTGACGATGCGCACTTCCTGGCCTGCGGCGATTGCCTTCTCGGCCTTTTCGCGCTTGCCCTTCCCCGAATCGGCGGCCACGACGAGCATCGTCACCTTCGAGGTGAACCGCTCGCATGGGATGCCGCCAGCTTCCCTCAGCTTCGCGTGGGCCTCGTTCCTCGTCATCGTCGGGAGCGTCCCCGTGATGCACACATGCTCTCCATCGAGGCTTATCGGCCCGCCGTCCGGCTCCGGCTCTTCGGAATGCGGCCTGCCTGCCGCCTTCGGCTTGCTGTCCTCGAACTTGCTGACCAGCGCCTTGTACCTCGGGCTGTTCACGAGTTCGGTGAACTTCTTGCGAAGGCCGTCGTCCCGCACCTTTTCGACTGCCTCCGCCCTCGTCGCCCCGCAGCAGACCGACTGGCCGCACTTCGGGTCGATGACGTACCAGACGGGCTTCGGCTTGTCCTCGTTCTTGTAGACGTACAGCTCGGTAACCGTGTTGTCGGCGAGCAGGTAGTCGAACCCGTATCCGATGCGCTCCGTGAGGCCGCCGTTGCATAAGGTGTTGAACTTGCGGTTGGTGAATCCCATATCGTCCCCCTAAAAGAAAGGCACCCGCTCTCGCAGGTGCCGTCCGAAATCCGATGTCGCTTTCGATCAGTAGGTGTACGTGTAGAAGTACCCGTCCACCGACACTCCCCGAAGGGGGTGGTTGTACGGCCCGTTGTCGGGCTTGATGCCGTTCCTCTTAAGCGCCGCCAGCCCCTCGTACATGAGGTCGGTGAACCCGAACGGGCTGTTGATGTTGGCCCTCGACTCGAACTTCACGCAATGCCCCATGTAGCATGCCTCATGCACCCTGGGGAACAGCAGCTTTGCCTTCAATGGATTGCTCATAGGTCGCCTCCCAACGCCTCCAAAACGAAACTGTCGAATGTCTCCAGGATTTCATCAGGGTGCGCCCTGTTCCTGCGCAGCAGCTCGTCGGTCAGCTCCTTGGCCGTGTACGGGCTCCGCTCCTCCAGGTACCCTATCAGGCCCTGGTGCCATGATGTGGTGGCCGCTATCTTGGCCTCCTGCAGCATGGTCCTGTACGGTTCCTGCAATTCGAACATCCCGTCATCCGTCATCATCCACATTCCGTCCGCCATAGGCATCTCTCCTTTCCTCCCGCAGACAGTCTACCCTATCCCTATAAGCTCGGCGACCTCGCCCTCTTCCATGTCGGAGTAGTACGAGCAAGCCTCGAGCGCCATCTCCTCCGACGTGCATTCGGGCTCCCACATCGCGCAATCGCCAGCCAGGTCGCACACGCTGCACGCATCGTACGGCAGCATCTCTATGAGCTTCTCGATGTCGGCGTGCTTGTCGTTAGCGGCCTTGCCGTAGTACGAGTCCCATCCGTCCCATACGGAGCGGTAGCTCGACCAGTTGTACGCGACGGGCAGGTAGGACGTGTTCGAGTAGAACACACCTCCGTCCTCGTGGAAGCCGCCGACCAGCATCAGGTCGCCCGCGTTGTCCATTATCGCCAGCTTGGATTGGCACGCGCCCTCCAGAAGCTCCTGGGCGTTCGAGTTGTTGATGAACCCGGGGCATATCCTCGACAGCGGGGCGATGACGTCGCAGATGAAGTCCATGGAATCGGACCAGCTCTCGTTCGTCTTGCGGCCGCTGATGACCCCGTTGTGGGCCACGCCGAACCTCGCGTCGATTGCCGTGGCCCTCAGGTCCTCGGGCTCGGAGGACACGGGGAACGGATGGCAGCAGCACGGCTGCACCTTCCCGTGCGTCGCTATCCTGAAGTGCATGACCAGGGCCGAGCCCTTCGGTATGCACTCCTCGTCTACCGCATTGATGAACTCCTCGAAAGTCATGAACCCCTTGCGGATTCGGACCCTCTTGCCATCGGCCCACATGAAGCCGGCCCCATCGGGGTTGGACCTGAAGCAAGTCTCCAGCGTTTCGACGCTCGGTGCGTCCACGTCCCTCGGCACTGCAACTATGATGCACATAAGCTCTCCAATCTCTTCCGTTCCGTCATTCCTAGCAAAGGCCCTTGCCGTGCAGGTAGTCTGCCAAGCACTCCGATGCGTAGGGCGAGTCGCAGCGGCGCTTGACCTCGTCCATCAGGTCGTACCAGCTGACGGACTCGACCCACGTCGACCCATGGGCCATCACCGTGCGGCACATGCCGTCTACCAGCCCGAGGCATGCGAAGTACGTGGTCCACTTGAGCGTCCCTCGGAATATCCGTATCTCGAACGTGCTGCGGTGCTCGAAGTTGACGCATTGGGCATGGCTTCGCTCGTTCTCCGCCATCCTGGCCGCCATCTGCAACGGGCCCGCCTCGTCCTTGTTGCGCCTGCTCGCCTTCAGCTCGTCCTTGAGCTGGTAGTCGCCGTAGGTCTTGTAGCTGCACCAATGGTTGTCGGTGCGGCGGCTGAACACGGTGAACTGGTGCTCGAACCGCTGCATCAGGCGCATGAGCTTGTAGCCTCCAGCGTCCTGGACGCGCTTGTCCCTGCCGAACGCCCTCCTGTTGACGTGGATGTGCAGGCCGCACCTCCCGCCGTCGTGGCTCCTGAAGCCGTTCTCGGATGCGACCGACGATATCTCGTCGTACATGTCCAGGAGCGAGACGTGGTAGGCGAGCGTCATCGGGTGCCCCGTTATCTCGACCCCGTTGTCGAGGCTCGAGTCCCTCGTCATCCAGAAGTGCTCGTCGAACCCGTCGATCTGCGACAGCTCGCCGACGTACTTGCTGCGCTGCCTGCCCCCGTCCGTCTCCAGCTCGACTCCCAGGAATATCGGCTGCTTCTCCGAGTCGCCGCGCCACGGCCCGTCCTCGGTGTAGAACGTCAGCGCCGGGGTCCAGCCGTACTCGTGCAGCGTCCCGCGCCTCGGGACCTCCTCGTAGCAGTCGTCGCAGTACCAGCACTCGTCGTCCTCGTAGTAGTGCATCTGGTTGTCGGGGTACCTCGCGTTGCATTCCCCGCACACGTGCGAGTGCTCGTCGGCGCAATCCTCGCACCAGACCTCGTCGCAGACCTCGGTGCCGTCGTCCTCGTCGTACCACCCGCCGCATCGGTCGCACTCTGCGTAGCCGGCCTCATGGGCGCATGACGCCGAGCAGTAGCAGTTGCCGTCGACCTCGACCTCGTCGTCCTCGTGGTACCAGTCCCCGCATTGCTCGCAGGTGTAGTACCCGTCGGCATGCGCGCAGCTCGGCGAGCAGTAGGAGTAGCCGTGCACCTCGAGGTGGCGGTACGAATGCTCGTGGTGGGTCAGGTTCCCGCAACGCTCGCACTCGACCCATCCGTCCTGCATCGCGCTCGATTCCGACTCGTAGTAGTGGGGGATTTCGTGGAGGGGCGAGCCTCCTAAGGCCACGTACGGGTCGCCCTGGATGACCTCTCCCGTCCTCTCGTCGGTCGGGCTCAGCGTCCTCGACGCCATCTCGGCCAGTTCCGAATACCCTTGCTCCGTCGTGTACGGCATGGTACACTCCTCTCTGTCGTGAGCCGCCGAATCTTCCACGCTCCAGCGGCTCGGCTTATATGGCAGCGCCCTTCGGGGCGTTGTCTACTTCTCGAGCAGCTCCGCAAACGCCCTCATAAGGGCCTCCTCGGGAGTTGCTCCGTCCTGCTGCCCGACGATCCCATCCGCGTAGACCTCGCAGCACCAGGGCCCTCCGTCTATCGGCCGGCCGACGAACACCTCCAGCTCGGCCCTCATGACCTCGGTGCCCGCCTCGATGTCGTGGCCCCAGTCGAACCTCGCGAGGCTCTCGTCCAGGCCGAACGTCTCGAACCCCCTCATGCGACCTCCTCGTAGTCGTCGTCGCCCTGCACCCACCACTCGCCGTCCTCGTAGTGCAGGAACCACTCGGCCCCGCACTCGTTGCAGCCGAGCTCGTAGTGCTCGAAGTCGTGGCCCTGGGGATGGGACTCCGCGAAGCCCCGCTCCTCGATGTCCTCGCTCCCGCAATCCGGGCAGTCGAATATGCCTCTCATCGTCTCCGCCTCCATTCCGATACGTCGATTGTGTCCTCGAGGTCGCAGATGCGGCCGTCCATGGCGAGCTCGAGGTCCTCTCCCTCGATGCCTGCCATCAGAAGGGCCGCGTAGATGCGCTCCTGCTCGTCCCTCGGAAGGGTCCAGATGTACCTCGTCATGCCGTCCTCCTAACTGATCCATCCCAGATGCACGTCGGGCTGCATGTGCCGTCCCTCGTGGATGACGCATCCCGACCTCGTCACGACCAGCGCCGAATAGCTCAGCTCCAGGGCCTCGCTAGGGGACAGCACGACCGTCTCCCTCCCGGCAGGCTCCACGCGCCCGTCGCTCCGCTTCCTGTAGTGCTGCACCGAATACCGCTCGTACTTCATGGGGTCCTCCTCCCCTACGGGGGCGGCGTCTCGCCGCCCGACTCCTGTTCCCGGCCGTCGCTCAAACCTCCGATTGCCCCCATGGCGAACGCGGCTCCCAGAGCCAGCGCCGCCACGATGAACTCGCGCCTGTCCATGGCTACATCAGCTCGAACAGGGCCTCGGCGTCCTCGGCTCCCTCGTACTCGATGATGTCCAGGACGGCCCTCGACCATCCGCGGTCCTCGGGCCCCGACTTCGCGCTCCAGTCGAACTGCGGCAGCTGCTCGATGCAGCCGTAGGCCAGCAGCTCCGTCATCGCGCCGCGCTCGGCGAACTCCACCATCTCGATGAGCCTGTCGCGCTCCTCGGCTCCGTAGAGGTCGAACTCGTCGGCCGTGACCGCCGTCTCGCCGAACCCGTTCACGTACGTCCTTGCCATCGTTTCCTCCTTCTCTCGTTGTCCGTCGATGCAGAGCGCATCTCCCAGCCCGCTCGGCGAGCGGGCTGGGGGGACGTTCTGTCACCCGTAGATGCGGTAGCCGATGCTCTTCCAGGGGGTTCCCTTGATGCGCACCGAGAGCTTGTACTCGCGGTTGGGCTTCATGGGGACCATCCACTGCCCGACCCCGATGCGCTTGGCCTTGACGGCCTTGCGCGTCTTCATGTCGGTGCTGCGGAGCTCGAACTTCCCGTACCCGCCGTAGCAGACCACGGTCGCGATGTACCCGGTCCTGGTCGGGTTGACGTCCTCCACGTA
>Ga0310696_10004513_pt1 | contig 17060 bp, 23 predicted proteins | sample AusTroGonzalo_MG_4_FD_203885 | JGI IMG/M metagenome (GOLD analysis project Ga0310696, IMG submission 203885) | Bovine rumen microbial communities from tropical cattle in Woodstock, Queensland, Australia - Gonzalo_02 (v2) (version 2) | ecosystem: Host-associated > Mammals > Digestive system >...
TTCTTTTCAGAAACAAATCCCGGAGATGTGTTCATGGAGATTGAAAAACAGGCGGCGGCCAGGTGGAACCACAGGATCAGATGACCGGAAAGGGGCGGAAGCATGAACAATCAGATCAGCATGTTTGAGCTGCTGGGCCTGGACGATACGCCGGAGATCCCCGTTGACCGGCAGAAAAAAGGCGTCAAAGGGTGGGTGATCGAGATCGCGGCGGATTTCCTTCCGGAAAACGGTTACAGACAGCACGTCGTCGGCGTGACCACCAAATGCGTGATCCTGGAAGAGGACACCCGTCCGGACAGCCGGGGGAGCCTGTGGCAGAGCGCGCATGTGGTGAAGGACGGCTGCAACGGGGACGGATGGATGGGAACGCCCAGGAAACTGTACGACGGCCGGCCCACATGGCGCGAACTGCAGGAATACGTGAAAACGCATTACAGAGGGGAAACGCCGTATGAGATCGTGTTTGTCAGGAAGGGATGCGACGCGTCCTGCCGCATATGCGATTTTGAAACAGGGAAACCGATCCCGGATTATTTTCGCGAGGAGATGGAACCATGATATGTCCCTGCAAAGGATGCACCGAACGGACGATATTATGCCACGGCCGGTGCGACGGGTACCAGCAATGGAAAAAGGAACGGGAAGAGATCAACAGAATCCGGAGCATGGAAACGGAAAACCGGCAGCTGAGCCGGGAGCATGAGATCCGGTACCGGAAAAACGTAAAAAGGAGGGTGACGAAATGAACTGCCCGAAATGCGGAGCGGAATACAAAGCCGTGCGGGTGATCGACACCCGGCCGTCGTCCGAATTCGGCGTCCGGCGGCGGAGGGCCTGTACGGCGTGCGGATACCGGTTCACGACCTATGAGATCACCCAGAAGATGAAGGCGAAATATGACCGGTCGGTGAAGGACCGGCAGATGATGATCAAACGGATCGAGGATCTGATCCGGCTGTACGGCGGAGAGAAGGGGGAAAAGGCGCATGGATGAAAAGGACCGGTGGATTCAGCAGCTGACCCAGGATGTGGCCCGGTGGAAAAACCGGGCCGTCGAAGCGGCGGAGCGAGCCTGCATGGAGTGCGAGCGGCTGGACGCGGACTGCGGCAAATGCCGGATGCAGAAGATCAAAGAGGAGGCGGCGCGATGAACGGAACAGCAAAAATCGAAACCGGGCCGCGGATGGGCACCTGTGAGATGTGCGGCGGGCGGGACAGGCTGCTGTGTATGATGTTTATCGGTGATTTCGCCGGGTACGCCTGCGCGGAATGTATCAGCCAGGTACAGCAGAGTATACAGCGCCGGTACACCGGGACGGCGGAACACTCGGAACCGGCGGAATGACGGAGGTGAGAACGTGAGCAGGGAACAGGAGATCCTGACGGGGTACAGGCTGATTGTGATGGAGATCGAAACGCTGGAGCGGCAGAGCCGGTTCCTGAACAAGTACATCGGCGGGCCGGGCCCGGTCCGGGCGGTGCAGCTCACCGGGATGCCGCGGGGAACCAACGACCCGGAAGCGGCCATGCTGCAGCAGGTGGAGGACGATCCGCTGATCCATATTGAAAAACTGTGCCAGGATCTCCGGGAAATGCTGATCGAGTTTGAACAGATCGTGAACCGGATCACGGACCGGCGGCTGTTCATCGTGGTGCGTGACTACTACGCCCTGGGATGGACGGACGAGCGAATCGCGGAAAGCCTGGAAATGAGCCGGAGCACGGTTCAGAAAATCCGGACGGATTATTTCAAATCGTTGGCAGGATTGTATTGAATTGGCACGGGAAATGTGAAACACTGTAAGCTGAAAAAAGAGCGGCCGGGGCCTTCCTTCCCGGCGGCGGTACTGGATCACAAACGGAAAGGCGTCCGGGAACGGGCGCTTTTTCATATACGCGGAGGTGAGCGCATGGCGGGGGACGGGCTGATCCATGTGGACGTGAGCCAGGCGCTGACCACAATCAACGGCATGAAAAAGGGACTGTCTCCGGAAGTGTTCAACAAGTGCCTGATGTACACGATCAAGGACACCGGCAACCGGTTTGTCAAAAGGATCGTGAAGGAGACGGTCACGCGGGAATACGCCGTTCGCGGCGGCTGGGTAGACAGCAAGATCAAACGGGCCCAGTTCACCGGCGGCGGTTCCGGGTTCGGATGCGTGGTCCCGATCCGGGGCGAACGCGGCACCATCGGCGGAACGTTCGCCGCGGCCGGCGGCAGCGTGGCTTCCGGCCGGGCGAAGAAGGACGGGCGGGCGCTGAAGGCGCTGAAGCACAAGCGAAGCGGCGTATCGGCGAAGATCCTGAAGGGAAAGAGCAGCAGCCTGCCGGGAGCCCTGCCGCACCAGGGCGGCAACGCGCCGTTCCGGCTGAAGAACGGCATCGTGGTGACACGGAAAACGAAAAGCCGGTATCCGCTGGCCGGTGTGGTGGGCCGGAGCGTTCCGGGCATGGTGGACCGGCATTTTATCAGCAAAATGCAGGGGCCGATCAACGCCTATATGGTGCAGCGCATGCAGCAGAATATCCGGCGGTTTATGAAGGTGTGACATGGCAATCTGCATGACCCAGAAGCAGCTGGGGGAACTGGCCGGCCTGACGGCGCGGCAGCTGCGGAACATCGACAGCGAGCTGGGGCCGGAAGAGAAGATCCTGGTCAAAAGCGCGGACGGGAAATACGACGCCTGCGCGTTTGTGCAGCGATGGACCAGCTACCTGGTCAGCCGGGCGCAGAAAAAAACGGAGAGCCTGGAAGTGGTGAAGGCCCGGCACGAGGTGATCAAGACCGAGAAAACCACGCTGGAGGTCCGGAAACTGCGGGGAGAACTGCTGGACGTACGGGACCTGCGGAAAGCGTGGGGCGACATCGCGAACGCGGTTATGAACGGCATGATCCATCTGCCGGCGACGATCGCGCCGATGGTCCAGGGACTGGAAAACATGGAAGCGATCACCGGCATCATCGACCGGGAAATCCGGCGGGTGCTCAACGGCATCGCGGACACGCCCCTGCCGGCATACGCGGCGGATGAAACGCCGGAAGAGGAGGAAGAACAGGAGGACCAGGCGTGAACAGGATCGGCGAGCTGATGCGATTCACGCTGGAGATGTTCCGCCCGCCGAAAATGCAGACGGTCAGCGAATGGGCGGACGAAAACAGGATCCTGGTCACGGAATCGAGCGCGGAGCCGGGCCGGTGGAGGACGGACCGGGCGCCGTACCAGCGGGAGATCATGGACGCCTTTACGCAGGCGGGGGTCTGGAAAATCGTAATCATGGCCAGCGCCCAGGTCGGCAAAACCGAACTGGTGCTGAACATGATGGGCCGGGCGATCGACGTGGATCCGGGCGCGATGCTGTTTATCCAGCCGACGGACGCCTTTGCGGAGGATTTCAGCAAGCGGCGGGTGGCGCCGATGATCCGGGCCTGCAGGGCGCTGCAGGATAAAGTATACGAGGCGAAAAGCCGGGACGCCGGGAACACGATCACGATGAAAACGTTCCCCGGCGGGAGCGTGGTTTTCACCGGGGCGAACAGCCCGACGGAACTGGCCGGGCGGCCGGTGCGGTACGTGTTCGCGGACGAAACAGACCGGTTTCCGGCCAGCGCCGGCACGGAGGGCGATCCGCTGCTGCTGGCGGAACGGCGGACGGAAACCTACAAAATCAACCGGAAAATGGTACTGACATCGACACCGACGGTCAAAGGGGCGAGCAAGATTGAAAAAGCCTTTATGAGCGGCACGCAGGAAGAGTGGCAGACGGAGTGCCCGCATTGCCGGGAATACCGGTATATCCGGTTTGAACAGATCAAGTTTGACCGGGAGAAGTACACCGACGAAAACGGCGAGATCAACTACAACGTCGAAAACGTCCGGTGGCAGTGCCCGAACTGCGGCGGGGAAGCCGGGGAATACGAAATCAAACGGTGCCCGGCCAAATGGGTGGCGAAAAATCCACAGGCCCTGGAACAGGGGATCCGGAGTTTCCGGCTGAACGCGTTCATGAGCCCCTGGAGCGATTGGGTGGACATCTGCCGGATGTTCCTGCGGAGCAAGGACGATCCGGAGCTACTGAAGGCGTTCCGGAATACGGTCCTGGGCGAGACATGGCAGATCAGCGACAAGAACGAGGAACCGGAAAAGCTGTACGCCCGGCGGGAGATCTACGGCGCGGAGGTGCCGGACGGCGTGCTGGTGCTGACTATGGGCGTGGACGTCCAGGACAACCGGCTGGAATATGAAATCGTCGGATGGAGCCGGGACGAGGAAAGCTGGGGAATCAGCCGGGGGATTATCCCGGGGCGGCCGGATACGGCGGCGGCCTGGGAGGAAATCGACGCGCTGATGGACCGGGACTGGACGACGGAAAGCGGGTACGGCCTGCGGGTGATGGCGGTGTTCGTGGACAGCGGCGGCCATTTTACGCAGGATGTTTACCGGGAGTGCGACCGGCGGTACCGGGCCGGGCGGAAAATCTTTCCCATCAAAGGCGACGGCGGCGAGGGAAAAGAGTACGTCCGCCTGATGCGGAAGGAAAACGGGCCGTATAAAAGCCCGAAATTCCTGATCGGCGTGGACAGCGGGAAGGAAGCGATTATGAGCGCGACCATGGTAACGGAGAACGGGCCGCGGCGGATGCACTTTCCGATGGACCGGAACACCGGATACGACCTGGAATTTTTCCGGGGACTGATCAGTGAAAAACTGGTGATTCACCGGAAGGGCGGCCAGAGCGTGACCGCCTGGGAAAAAATCTACGAGCGGAACGAACCGCTGGACTGCCGGAACTACGCCCGGGCGGCGTACCGGTATTTCCGGTGGCGGTTTGACGAAATCGAAGCGATGCTGCAGGGCCGGCCGAAGGCGGAAGCGGTCCGGCGGCCGGCGCCGGCAAGGCGGCGCGGCGGCATGGTCAGCGCCGGAATCAGCGTTTAAGGAGTGAAGAAGCGTGGCAATGGTGACGATGATAGACGGTTTTACGCTGGCGGAAGCCCGGCAGCAGCTTGCCGTATGGAAGGCGGCGTGGCTGGAGATCGGCAGCGGCACTGCGAAAAGCTACCGGATCGGCACAAGGGAATACACCGCGCTGGACACGGAAGAGGTATACCGGATGGTCAAGTATTTCGCCGGCATTGTCAGCAAGTTGAGCGGAGAGGCGCGCATCGCCAGGGTACAGGTGGTTGTACCGAGAGACTGAAACACGATGCCGGCGGCCCTGCCCGGGATTTTTCGGGCGGGGCCTTTGACATGAGAGGAACGGAGGGAAGCCCCTATGGGAAAAGAGCCGAATTTCCGGGAGCGGGTGCTGTACGCCCTGAGCCCGGAGAAAGGCAGCGCCGCGTATAAAAAGCGCCTGGACGCGGAACGGAAGAAAACGCCCGGCGGGATGAAGCAGGGCGATATTTCCATGAGCGCGAGTTATTTCGGGCGGCACGGGGCGAGCACGCAGCTGAACAGCATGATCGGGTGGCTGGTCGGCGGCGGCGGCGCGGAGGATGATATCGACGTCCACGGCGCGCTGCTGCGGAAACGCGCAAGGGACCTGTACGCCGCCGGCGGACTGGCCCGGAGCGGGCCGAACACGCTGACGACCAACGCGGTCGGATGGGGCATTATCCCGAAGCCGAAGATTGACGCGGAGATCCTCCGCCTGAGCGACGAAGAGAAGGACGCCTGGGAACGGAACGCGCTGCGTGAGTGGCGGCTGTGGGCAGAAAGCGCGATGTGCGACGCGGAACGGCAGCAGAATTTCTACGGGCTGCAGGAACTGGCGTTCCTGTCCATGCTGGTAAGCGGCGACTGTTTCGCCCTGTTCGGGATGAAGGACAATCCGCGGACACCGTACAAAACGACGATCCGGATTCTGGAAGCGGACCGGTGCGCGACGCCGGGCACCAGCGGACAGAGCAAAATCCAGAACAACCAGGACGGCACCCGGATTGTGGACGGCGTGGAGCTGGACCGGGAAGGCGCGGTGACCGGGTATTACATCGCGAACCGGCACCCGCTGGGCAAAGAGGATCCAAGGTCCCTGGAATACAAACGGATTGCCGCGTTCGGGGCGACCGGGTATCCGCTGATCCTGCACGTCATGACCCATGAGCGGCCGGAACAGCGGCGGGGCGTTCCCTTTGTGGCGGCGTGCATCGAATACCTGAAACAATTTGACAGGTACCTGACGGCGGAGCTCGCCGCGCAGGTCGTGTCCAGCATGCTGACGGCGTTTATCGTGAACCAGGCGGACGGAACCAGCGTCGGCCTGGAAGACGCGGTGAACGAAGAGGAAAAGGTCACGGACGACGAGCTGCACCTGGAACTGAAACCCGGGGCGATCTACGACCTGCCGCCGGGGAAGAGCGTGGAAACGGTGAACCCGCTGCGGCAGAATACCGCGTTTGAAGGGTTCGTGAGCACGTTCGAAACGCTGATCGGCAGCGGGCAGAACATCCCGAAAGAGGTGCTGATCCACAAGTACGACAGCAACTACACCGCGGCCCGGAGCGCGCTGCTGGATTTCTGGAAAACGGTGCGGGTGTACCGGTCGAAATTCAACATGATGTTCAACCAGCAGATCTGGGAAGCGTGGCTGGCGGAAGCGGTGGCCACCGGACGGATCGAAGCGCCGGGATTTTTCGACGATCCGGCGGTGCGGCGGGCCTGGTGCGGGTGCCTGTGGAACGGCGTCACGATGGGCCATGTGGACCCGCTGAAGGAAGTCAAAGCGGCGGCCATGCGGATCCAGCACAACATGTCCACGGAGGAACAGGAAGCCGCGGAATACAACGGCAGCGACTGGAGCGAAAACGTGCGGCAGCGGCGGAAGGAGATCGAAACCATGGCCGACATGATGTCGTTCCAGACGGAGCTGACGGAAGAGTACACCATAGAAGAAGAGGTCGACGGCGATGAATGACGGAAAACTGACGCCGGCCGCCGCGGTGGATTTTGACGGCACGATCTGCGAAAACGCCTGGCCGGAGATCGGGGAAGAAAAGCCCGGAATGATCGAATGGCTGAAGGCGTGGAAAGCCGGCGGGAACAAATTGATCCTCTGGACCAACCGGACGGATGAAAAGCTGGACGCGGCGGTGGAATGGTGCGCGGAGCGCGGAATCGAATTTGACGCGGTGAACGAAAACCTGCAGGAACGCATCGACCGGTTCGGAGGGGACACCCGGAAGATCAGCGCCGATTATTATATCGACGACAAAAACGCCGTGATTGACGGCGTCGGCCCGGACCCGGTCACGCTTTCCGTGGGGGGGGTGCCGGGCATGAACGGCGCGCCGGCTGAAACCATGATGACAGGAGGAAACAGGATGAAAGAACGGTACGTTTTCCGCGCGGATATGAAGCTGAAGGGCGATACGGCGGAGGTTATGCTGTACAGTTCCATCGGCGCGGATAAATTCTGGGGCGACGAATATACGCCGGAGGATTTCGACCGGGAGATGAAAAACGCCCGGGAGCAGGGCGCGGTGAAACTGAACCTGCGGATCAACAGCCCCGGCGGGGACGTGTTCAGCGCGGTAGCCATGCGGAGCATGATCATCAACGCCGGGTTCGAGGAAGTACGGATCATGATCGAGGGCCTGTGCGCCAGCGCGGCGACGCTGTTCGCCACGGTTCCCGGGGCCCGGGTGGTTATCGCCGGGGGCAGCGAGTTCATGATCCACAATCCGATGACCGTCGCCTTCGGCAACGCGGACGAGATCGAAAAGACCGTGGAGCACCTGCGGAGCATGGAAGGCACTTTCCGGGAGATGTACGCGTCGAAATGCGGGAAGAGCGACGAGCAGATCAAAGCGTGGATGGACGCGGAAACCTGGTTCACCGCGGCGCGGGCCGTGGAAGAGGGATTCTGCGACGAACTGCTGGAAAGCGAACCGATGGCCGCGTGCGTGAGCGCCCGGGAGATGGCGGCGATGTGCGCGATGTACCGGAACGTACCGAAAGAGATCGGGATCCGGGCGGAAGAGGATCCGGGCGAGATGCCGGAGGTCCCGGAAATGCCCGAAGAGCCGGAAGAACCGGAAAACGTCAGCAACGATGATCCAGTTGCCGGGTTGTCGACTGAAATACAGAACAAGGAGGAGAGCCCAGAAATGGAGATCAGGGACCTGACACGGGAGCAGCTTCTCGCGGAGAACCCGGCACTGGTTGACGAGATCGTAAACCAGGCCGTGGCCGACGAGCGGGCGCGGGTGAGCGAGATCGATTCGCTGACCATGCCCGGATTCGAAGCGGACGCCGCGGAAGCCAAGGCCAACGGCACCAGCGCGGTGGATTTCGTGAGAACCATCGCCGCGAAGGCACGGCAGAAGGGCGCGGCCTTTATGGAAGCCCGGGCCGCGGAAACGGCTCCGGCCGCGGAAGTGGCCGCCGGCGCCGCGGAAGAGGAAGCGCCCGGCAAGGCCGCGGACATCAGCGCCGCGGCGCAGCGGGTCGCCGATAAGGTGGCCGAAAAACTGAAAGCCGGCAATATCTGACCGGACGAAGAAAGAAGAAGGAGGAAAAACACCCATGGAAACCATTTTCAACACGCTCGGAACCAAGACCTATCCCGAGCTCCTGGCTGATCCCAAAGGCTATGACGGCGTCATCGTGCCGGTGTATCCCAACGCGTCCGCCCTGAAGGCCGGTACGCTGCTGAAGAGGAACAGCGCGGGGCTGTGGGAGCCCATCGCCACCGGCGACGTCGCCACGAACGTGGAAGTTGTCGTCCTGATGGAAGACCTGCCGGTCAACGACACCGCGATCGCCACCGACGCCGCCGCGGCCCGCGCCGGCAAGTTCGTGGACGGTTCGGTCACCGTGACCGGGGCCGACAGCCTGACCGCGGCCCAGAAGCTGATCCTGCGCAAGCAGGGCATCGTGTTCGCCGAGGATATCGACGCGCCCGCCTTCGCCAACAGTTACACCGTGACCTACAAGGCCAACGGCGGCACCGGCGACGACGTGGTGAAGACCGAGATCGCCGGCGCGACCCACACGGTCCTGGGGAACAGCGGCGAGGGCGGCACCGGATTCACCGCGCCGGAAGGCAAACAGTTCAGCAAGTGGAACACCAAGGCCGACGGCAGCGGCACCGACAAGGCCGCCGCGTCCACGATCAGCATGACCGAAAACGTCGTGCTGTACGCCGTATGGGCGAACATCGGCTGACGACCAAACGCAGGACAGGCGCCGCGTGAAAGCATGCGGCGCTTTTTCATACCGATTTTGAAAGGAGAATTACAGACATGGATATTTTCAGCACCGTAGCCCAGCTGGAAGCCATACAGCTCCAGCCCCAGCTCCTGACTTTCCTGTACGACACCTTCGGCCATGAGAACGCCCCCGTGGAGGACGACCGGGCGATCTACGATTTCCGGAAGGGCTCTGAACGCATGGCGCCCGTGGTCCATCCCGGCGCCGGCGGCGTCCTGATGCCCAACGACGGATTCAGCACCCGGCAGATCGGCTTCGCGACGATCGCGCCGGAAATGGTGATCGACTATGACGCCCTGGCCGGCCGTTCTTTCGGGGAAGCGATCGTCGGCGGCAAAACGCCGGAAGAGCGCGAAGAGGACATGGTGGCCTATCAGCAGCTGGCCATGCGGGCCGCGATCCAGCGCCGCAGGGAGCAGATGATCCGCCAGGTCGTGCTGACCGGCAAACTGGGCCTGTTCCAGTACACCAACGAAGGCCGCGACAGCGTGCCCACCGTGGTGGCGGACTACGGATTTGACAACGTTTACACGCCCACCTACGCGTGGAGCAGCGGCAGCGCCGACATCAACGGCGACATGAAGGCGATCTACGACCTGGTTTACGAAGGCGGCGGCAACGTGGACATCATTGTCGTGGCGCCGGACGTGGCCAACGCGATGCTGAACAACGCCGCGTTCCTGAAGCTGCTTGACCTGCGGAACGGCAACGTGGGCGACCTGAACACCCGCTACATCGACAAGGGCGTGCGCTTTGTGGGCACGAACCTGGACGGCGTGCAGATCTTCAGCCTGAGCGGCAAGTTTGTCGACGACGACGGCCAGCGGAAGCCTTTCCTGCCTTCCGGTACGCTGATCGCCGGCAGCCGGGGCATGCTGGAAGTCTATCACGGCCCGGTCACCCAGGTTGAAGAGGAAGACGGCCTGGCGAAGCATCACACCTACATCGCGAAGGAAGTGCCGCTGCGCTACGGCTCCATCCAGTCCAACGCGATCAAGAACCGCCTGACCAGCCGGCCCACGGTGGTCCCGCGGAACAGCGACGGCTGGTGCGTGGCCAACGTCCTGTAAGGCGGCGGAGGGCGGCATGAAGGAATATATCGCGATGTGCCACGTCGGGCCGTATACGCCCGGCGAGATCATCCGCGACCTGCCGGAAGACGCGGCGGAAAGGCTTCTGAGGATGGGAGCGGTCCGGGAGGCCGCTCCCGTTTTCCCGGAGAGTGAAGCGGAGCCGGAAGCGCCGGCGGAAGCGGAAACCGGGGAAACGGAAACCGAAGAGCCGGAAGCCGCGCCGGACCCGGTGCTCAGCGTGACGGCGCCGAAGAAGAAAACGGCGGCGCGGAAGAAGGGGGCCGGCAAATGAAGATCCGGATGAAAAACACCGGGGAGATCCGGGATTACGACAAGAGCTACGCCCTGCGGCTGATATGCGACGGGCAGGCGGAAAGCGCGGAAGGCGAACCGGAAACGGCAGCCCCGGCGGCGGAAACCAAACCGGCGCGGGAAGCGGAAAAGCCCGCGAAAGCGGCGGTGAAAACGAAAAGGAAGTAAACCGGGAAGGGGGTGCGCGGAATGTCGCTGAAGGACAGGATTATCAATGACAGGTCCAGGGTGTTCATGCAGATGAACCATTACGCATCCGTGCACACCTGGAACGGCATCCCGTTCTGCTGCATGGTGGACGACGACGAAGCGGTCCGGCGGAAAAACTCCAACGTGAACGACATCGCCTGGGACAACGAGCATACCGAGACATTTATCTACGTACTGGAAGAAGAATGGCCCGGGCGGAAGGTCCAGGGGGACCAGGGCTGGTTTGACAACCGGACCTACAAGATCGAACAGATCCATACGAACGGCGGCATCCTGGGGATCCTGCTGGTATCCATCACATCCCGCCCGCTGGGCGCCGGAATGGACGGAGGTGACGGCGAGTGAGGACGGAGGAACGGCTGCGGAAACTGCAGGAATGGACGTACAACACCGTGTGCCGGGGGCGTGAGATGAAAGCGCCGGCGCCGGGAATGGACATACGGCAGGTGGCCCGGCAGGAACCGAGGGTTTTTCTCGGATACGCGCCGCAGCGGCCCGACCTGGGCCAGGACGGCGATCCGCTGAACGTGGCGCCGGGGATCATCCTGGCGCCGCTGGCCGGAGACGTGCACAACGCGGATCACCGGAGCCACGACGACCGGGACGTCCGCCGGAGCATGGAAATGAGCCAGAGCCTGAGCGTACAGATGATTTTCATCGTGTACGAAGACGGCGTGCGGCTGCCGGGATTCACGGAGGTCGCGCGGGAAAGCGCCTATCCGATGGAACTGATCCGGGAAGGCACGGAAGAAGGTTTGCTGACGCTGTGCAACTGGATGGACGATTTCAAGGACGCGCTGCTGTCAGAAGGCCGCGTCCCGGGAACGGACCTTGTCGTGAACGACGAGGTGTTCGACTACGGCTGGATGACGGATCAGAAAACGATCAGCGACAGACGGCCGTATTTCATCGGCATGGTGACGGTGAAATTCCAGTGCCACGCCGACCGATTCAACCAGGAAATCCATGATTTACTGAAATAAGGAGGAAAACCAATATGGCTTACAAACACGGCGCGTACGGCGAGGTTGTGGCGGAGGGCAATCCGCAGGCGATCTCCAGCGCAAACGCCATGGTCGTGGTCGGCACGGCTCCCGTTCATCTGATCCGGGGCGGCGCGAAGAACGCCAACAAACCCATCGTGATCGAGAACATGGCGCAGGCGAAGAAAACCTTCGGCTATTCAGACGACTGGGCGTCCTACACCTTGTGCATGGCGTTCAAATACTTCTTCGAGAACAAGGCTGTCGGCCCGCTGGTCGTGATCGACGTGCTGGACCCGACGGTGGCGAAGAGCGCGGATCCCACCACCGTGGAAAAGACGCCCAGCAACGGCAAGATCCTGATTACCAGCGCGGACAGCATCATCCTGGACACGGTGGAAGTGTGGACCGAGGACGATACGCCGGTCAAGCTGGTGGAGGGCACGGCCTACACCCTGGACTATGATCCGGACAAGAAGACGATCACCCTCGCGACCATCGGCGCGGGCCTTGGCACGGACGCGCTGAACGTGAAATACTACACGGTGGCGCCCTCCGCGGTGACGGATACCGTGTTCATCGGTTCCAGCGACGGCATGGGCACCAACACGGGCCTGTACGCGATCCGGAACGTGTATCCGCTGACCGGCCTGATTCCCGCGTACCTGATCGCGCCCGGCTTCTCCAGCCACCCGACGGCCCACACGGCGATGAAAACCGTCAGCCGTCAGATCAACGGGCACTGGGACGCGTGGATTTTCGCGGACATCCCGATCATTGACAACGCGACGCCGATCACCCTGGCCACGGCGAAGAGCTGGAAGGATACCAACGGATATACCGCGGAGAACGAAACGGTGTATTTCCCGATGGTGGAAGGCACCGACAGCAAAAAATACTATCTGTCCGTGCTCGCGGCGGCCAATTTCCTGGAGCTGCTGATCGAAAACGACGATCTGCCCTACCACAGCGCGAGCAACACCGCGGCGAAGATCATCAGGAACCTGTACCTGGGCGACAGCGCGACCGGGCGCGTTTACGACGACGAAATCGTGAACGAATACCTGGTAAAGAACGGCATCTGCTCGGCGGTGTTCACGTCCGGGCGGTGGGCGATCTGGGGCGCGTGCGCGGCCGGATACGACCAGACCAACGGCGACGAGATCAACGTGGCGGAAACCAACCGGATGATGCTCTATTACGTGAGCAACTCTTTCCAGGCCCGCCGGAGCGTGATGGTGGACCGGCCCCTGAGCCGGAACGACATCCAGAGCATCGTGGCCGAAGAGCAGCAGCGGCTTGACGCGCTGGTCGGCATCGGGGCCCTGCTGTACGGCAAGGCCACGATCGACGCGGAGAACGACAGCCGCAGCGACATCGTAAAAGGCGACTGGTTGTTTGATTTCGAAGTGACCACCACGCCGCTGGCGAAGAGCCTGAAGGCGAAAGTCATCTGGGTCGATACCGGCTTTGCCGTGTACTTCGGCCTGGATGAGGAATAAGAGGGAAGGAGGACAAAACGATGCCCAAGAAAATCAAGATCAACGTTGAGGACCACCGGCTGATTGACAACGGCGAAACCTGCGAGGACATCACCCAGGTGGTGCTCCCTTCCTTTGAACATCCGACCACGGCGGTGGAGAACGTGAGCGGCATGGCGATGAACATCGACGTGCCGAATCCGTCCCGCTTCAACGCGGCGGAGCTGAGCGTGGCCCACAACAACGGCGTGAACTGCGAGAAGCTGGACGCGCCCGGGAACCATTCCATCGAGTTCCGGATGGCCCGGCAGATGTTCGACAGCAGCCGGACCGACATCCGGCATGAGAGCGTGAAATACCGCGTGACCTGCCTGTTCAAATCCGTGGAAAAGGGCACGATCGAGAACGGCAACCCCTGGGGCAGCACGGTCAAATACTCTGTTATCCGCTATGAGGAAATCGTGGACGGCAAACAGACGTTCCTTGTCGACGCGACCGGCAACAAGCTGATCGTGAACGGCAGGAGCTACACCGACGACATCAGCAGCCTGCTGAACTGACGGAAAGCGCCCGGGCGGGGAAACCCTCCGCCCGGGTTTTATTCCCACAAAACAAAAAATAAAAAGGATGGGCCGGAACAATGGAAAAAGAGGAACTGAGAGAGGAAAACAACCCGGCGGAAGCGCCGGCGGACAATACGAGAGCGAAACCGGAACCGTTCAACCCGGACGCGGCGCTGGACAGCGTGCGGAGCGGGAAACTGACCCTGGCGGAACCGATCATGGACGGAAGCGCGGAATACACGGAGCTGGAATACAATTTCAGCCTGCTGAAAGGCTTTGACGTGGCCAGGGCGCTTGATTTCGGGACCGGGCGGAAAAACGGGTTCGAGCTCAACAGCGAACAGGCGCTGAACCTGTTTGCCTGCGCGGCGGCGAAATGCCAGAAGGCCGGCGGGCTGGACGCGACGGACATCCGGGAGCGGATGGGCATTGACGATGTTATCAAGGCGGTGCAGATTGCGTCGCTTTTTTTCAGACTTTCTTCCCGGGCGGGGGACAGGCGTTTATCGAAGAAGTAATACAATGCTGCCGGCTGAGCTATACCGGGTACACGGCGCTGATGGGGCTGACCGTATCGGAATTTTTCCGGTTCAGGGCGGGGCTCGCGGCGGTGCTGGAGCGGGAAGCGGAAGCGCGGAGCAACGCGTAAAGGAGGGCCGGAACCGGTGCGGATCATCTGGAACGGGACGGATATCACGGCATACTGCAACGTGACCGGATGTGTGCACCGGGACGCGGCCGGCGGCCGGAACGATTCGCTGGAGATGGAAATGGACCGGGCGGACGTATGGTACCGCTGGGCGCCGGACGAGGGCGACGAGATCGAGGTCACGCAGGACGGATATACCACCGGGATTATGTACCTGACGGCGGTGATTCCCTGCGGGGACAAGTACCGGATTCTGGCCGGGAGCGTGAAACCGGCGGGGGACCGGAAAACCTGGGCCGGGTATGAAAACAACAGTTTCCGGGCCCTGGCGGAACGGTGCGCGGCGGAGTGCGGGATGAAAGCGAAGATCTTCGGCATGGACGAAGATCTGCTGATTCCCTACTGCATGCGGCGCGGGGAAGGCTGCGCGGCGTTCCTGACCCGGATCGGCCGGGCGGAAGGGTTCAAGATCAAAGCCTTCAGCGGCGTTTTCCGGGCGATTTACCTGCCCTGGGCCGAAGGGCTGGCGCCGGTGAGCCGGATCACGATCACGGCGGACCAGAAGGGTGTAAACTACCGCCGGCGCGGCAGCGCGAAATACACCGCGCTGACCGTGCAGACGCCGTGGACCAGGGCGACGGCGCGGGATATCGCGGCGGCGGGAAACCGTCCGGCGGTGGTGACAGACCTGCCGGCGGCGGACGCGGCGACGGCGGGCCGGTGGGCCCGGAACCTTTTGCGGGACCACAACCGGCAGGCGGAGGAACTGACGGTGGACCAGCGCCTGGATACCCGGCTGGCGGCGCTTTCGCGGGTCAGCGTGGACGGCGGAACGGATATGGACGGGGAATGGATCATTGAGGAAGCGGAACACGACCTGCACAACCGGAACACTTCCGTGCGGATGTTCCGGATCATGGACACGGTGAGGTAAGGAAAATGGACGCGGACAGGCAGAAACGCTGCGACATGGCGCAGATTGAACGCGGATGGATTGCGGAAGCGTCCGACGGGCTGTACCGGGTGGCCAGCTACGGGCGGGACGGCCTGGTAACGCCGTGGATCATGCCCCTGGACCCGGAAGCGGAATACACCGCGGGGGACAAAGTTTATTTTTTCCTGTTTAACGACGGGACCGGGCGTATCCTGGGATCCTTTACATGAATATGAGAACAATCCTGCTGAGGAGGTGAGAGCATGGCGCAGAGCGTAACCCAGATGATGATCATGATCAACGGCCAGGTGGGCGCGAACGCGAGCAAGGTCAGCGATTACCTGACCCGGATCGGCTCCATGCTGGACCAGATCGGCAGCAAGACGCGGCAGATGCAGAAGGAAAGCCTGGAAATCTACCGCGGATATGAAGACGAGATGCTGGCCGCGAAATACGCGCTTTCCGCGTCGGTGGACAGCGCAAGCCAGCTGGAACAGCAGATGGACGGCCTGGACAAGGCGGCGCAGAAATGGGCGGCAAGCTCCATTTTCCATACGGACGACGTCAGCCGGGCGATCAACAACGCGGCGCACGCGGGATGGGATTACCAGGAGATCCTGGAAGGGATTCCCCAGGCGATGCTTATCGCGCAGGCGGGCGGGCTGGACCTGAGCGAGGGCCTGGACTATCTTATCAAAATGATGAACTCCACCCGGACGCCCATGAGCGAAATGGGCACGATGGTGGATCAGTGGGCCATGGCGGCGAACTCCAGCGCGACGAACATCGGCGAGATGGGCGAAGCGTTCCGGGCGATGGGCGCCACGGCCGGATTCGCGGAAAACAACGCGGAAATCTTTTCCATGCTGGCCGCGCTGGCAAACGTGGGCAGCGTGGGAAGCCAGGCCGGCACGGCGCTGCGGAGCACGATGATGCGCCTGGTGGCGCCGACGACGAAAGCCGAGGACGCCATGAGCCTGCTCGGCGCGGACGCGGACGAACTGTCCGAGGTGCTGAGCGACGAAAACGTCACGAAGGCCGCGAAGAAGCTGGAAGGGCTCGGATTCTCCGCCTATACCAGCAGCGGGAAAATGAAGCCCATGCGGCAGATTTTTTCCGAGCTGTTCGAGCTGACGGAAAACCTGGACGAAGCGAGCAAAAACGAAATCATGGGCGCGATCTTCCCGTCGAGGACGATCGCGACGGCGCTGTCCCTGCTGAACGCGAGCAACGGCGAACTGGACGAGTTGTATGAAAAGATCGCCGGGGCGGACGGATACGCCAGCAAGGGCGCGGACATCATGATGAGCGGCCTTACCGGCAGCATCGAAACGCTGAAATCCAAATGGGAAGAGTTCGAGCGGAAAATCGGCGAGACCATGAGCCCCACGGTGGAGAGCGTGGCGAACTCGCTGAGCGGTTTCCTGGACGGGCTGAACAACCTTCCGCCGGAGGTCATGAGCGGGATTACAAGCATGCTGTCGGCGCTGAGCGCCACCGGGCCGCTGCTGATCGGCGCGGGGGTTATCGGCAAGATGGTGTCGTCGCTGGGCGTATGGGGCACCGCGGCGGTCGGCGCCGGGCTTGCGATGAGCTTCCTGATCGGATATGTCCAGAAACTGGAAGATATAGATTTCCAT
>Ga0310696_10004514_pt1 | contig 17058 bp, 30 predicted proteins | sample AusTroGonzalo_MG_4_FD_203885 | JGI IMG/M metagenome (GOLD analysis project Ga0310696, IMG submission 203885) | Bovine rumen microbial communities from tropical cattle in Woodstock, Queensland, Australia - Gonzalo_02 (v2) (version 2) | ecosystem: Host-associated > Mammals > Digestive system >...
ATGCAAATGAAATTATGTGTCGTAGTAGTAATGCTGCTTCTACTTTATATATACAAAATGAAGGTGGCGCAGTACAAATGGGTGCTCCACTAAGTGTTTCTAGTACAATTACTGCTTCAAGTACTATTCATGCTAATGGTGGATATTTAAAATCTACATTAAATGGTAATACACTTCAAATGGGTAGTGCTAATGCTACGTGGTGTCATTTTTCCTCTGGAGTAAAATATCATTTTAATCCAGATATTTGGGCAGTTGGAGGTTTTCATGTTACTAATGCAGGCGGTTCAGATTTAGGAGCCAATCATACGCAAACAGAATGTACCGTAAATAATACAAATGGAAAAATTGGTATTTATTCTTCTACGAATCGTGGATTATATGAATATACAGATGGAAAATGGATTATATATTTATAGCATAGCGATGACACGGTAAGATTTGGGTATAATGCTTATTGCTATTCTTCTTCAGTATGTTCAGGTAATGCCGCGACTGCTACTAAATTTGGTGAAAGTTCTGGATATTATTTGAGATATATTAATACTACTGATATGACCACTTGGACCGCTGATACACTCGGAGCAACTACTAGCATAGCTTTCACACGCGGTAATGTTACCGGTGCATATACTACTGGTCATATTGTATGGTTAAATGCTAATGATATTGGAACTCCTTTTTAGTTAGTAGTTCATGATTCAAGCGATTTATATTTATATAAGAGATGGAAATCAAGCGGCACTTGGTAGGCTTGGACTAAAATGCGTGCGGGATATGCAGATAGTGCTGGAAGCTGTACCGGTAATGCTGCAACGGTTTCAAGAGCAACTTTTGGTGATTCTAGTAATGGTGAACATAATGCTAATAATATAACCTCAAATGGCTTATATTACTACACATCTAATGGTCCCGCTACGGATGTAAATCAATTTAAGTCAACAGATGGTGCAATATATTGCTAGGCTTATAGTACTTCTTGGGTTGCACAAATTGCACAAGATTATAGGAATGGTAGCCTTGCTGTTCGTGCAAAGAATAATGGTACTTGGCAAGCTTGGTTAAGTATTCCAAAAATGAAAGTAGAATCATATCCAGCTTTATTACCAGCGAATGGAGAAAATAATTGGATTAAAGTAGGAACTTCAAATACTAGTTATGGATTATTACCAAGTCAAAGCGGTGGAGCTGGAAGTGGACATAATTATCTTGGAACTTCTAGTTGGTATTGGAAATATGCTTATGTAGATGAAATATATGGACATTTAAATGGTAATTGTACCGGTTCATCCGGTTCATGTACTGGTAATGCTGCTACTGCTACTAAAGGAACAACAGTAAATTGTTCTCGTGTTAATAAAAATTGTAATGAGCATCCTGGGAAAAATATAGCATGGGTACAAGAATTTAATCCAAGTAGTGCTAATTTACCCTCTTCTCATTGGTATTATATTTATTCTGCTCAAGGTGATGATACGACATATAGTGTTCATTTAGCTTTAGGAGAAACCACTTCTGCACTTTATTATAGAGTATGTTAGGGTAATTCATGGCCTGGGTGGAGCCGTATTGTTACAAATAGTGGTAGTTGGAGTATTTCCGTTACAGGAAGTAGTGGAAGTTGTACCGGTAATGCTGCGACCGCGACATCAGCGACCAGTGCCACTTATGCTTCCTCTTATTTAGCTAGCCGTACTACTGTGTCTGGTTCATCTCACGCAGCAGCGTTAAAAACATATTTTGATAATAATAAATCAACAATCCCGCGTAATTGTTTACAAACGGTATATTCTTCTGCTTATTCTAATGGTAGTTAGTATTTTGGATATTTCTTAAACGGATATGATAGTAACCCTTATGGTGGTTTTTTTGTAGCACATTATAATGCGGCATATTATGTTGGAATTAGTAATGGAACTTATACAGAAAATAGAATTGTTTTTAATAGTGGTACTTGGAGTATTAATGTTACAGGAAGTAGTGGTAGTTGTAGTGGACTTGCGGCAAAAGCAACTGCTGATGGTGATGGTAATACTATTAAAACTACGTACTTAAAATTAAGTGGCGGTACAATGACAGGAATACTTACATTAAAGGGGTCTCAATATTCTGGTCCGAATGGCGCGTATGCAATGAATGCCAATAATTCTGATATTGTTGGAGCAAATGGTATTTTTACAGCTGATAATGCTGAAACATTTGGTGAAGGACTATGTTTTTATCGTAGTAGTACGACTTGGGATAGCATGGCAGCATCTGGCGGTACTTTCTATTTTGGTTCTAATAAAGCTTACACCGATGGTTTAACAGGAGATGCTAATATTAGCTGTGCTAAAGTAAATTGTACTTATATATATGTTGCGGCAGGTGGCGGTGCTGAAGGCGGTGAAATTCAACTTGCGGCGGCACCAAGCTATGGTTATACATGTTACTTAGATGTTTATACAAATCTGTGGCGTGTTGTGAATGGTAACACTCCTCGTTTCTGGGTTAATTTACAGAGTGGTGGTCATAGTGACTATGCTGAACATCGCGCAGCTGATTCTAATGAACCAGGCCGAGTATATAAAGAATAGGATTCATATATTTTAACTAAAGCTAACAAGCGTCTTACTCCTGGTTGTTCAGTTCTTACAGATACATGCCGTATGGCTATTAATGGCCCAGAAAAAGGCCCTCCATTCGCAGTTTCTGGATGTGTATTATGCTTCCCTTATCAATCCCGCACAAATTATCATGCAGGTATGGCTGTCTGTTCTGCTCCAAATGGCACTGTAGATATCATGACCCGTGAAGAAATTCGTGAATACCCAGATTGTATATTAGGATATGTTGCTGGCATTCCCGATGAAGAAACATGGAATGATGAAAGTATTGAGCTTAAAGGTCGTATATGGATAAGATTGGCGTAAACTAAATATCTGACTTTAATAAGTCAAACATTAAATCACTACAATTTTTCAAAAATCATTACAATTTATTATTTGACTTTTGTTGAAATTTCGTGTATAATATAACTGTAAGAAAGAGAGAGGAAGATAAAAAAATTCTTCCTCCTCATCTTATTAAAATTTATTATTTGAGTCATTAAAACAAACATTTGACAAGAGTTCAAATTTCTGATATAATATAAGTGTAAAGAAGAGATGGAACTTCCGGTTTTATAAAAATCTCAACTTCTTTACATTAACGAATCAAAATACAGAAGAGAAAAAATAAGTACGACTGAAAAGTCGTACTTATTTTTTTTACCTATAAAAAAATAAATACCATAATTGTATTATAATCTTCCTACTTATAGTTTGAAGGAAGATAGTCCAGAGTGCGCGCTTATGGAATATCTTCTAAACGAAACAAATTATACAAGTAAGGAGTGATTCACATGGGTGAAAATGGACTAACTGCGTCCGACGTGGCTCTAATGAGTCGTGACGGAGATGGCTTCGGCAATGGCTGGGGCGGAATGATTTGGTTATTCGCTATCCTCGCTATGATGGGTGGCGGCGGTTTCGGTTGGGGTAATGGCAATGGCAATACCAATGCTATTCAGGCCGACGTAAATCGCGGATTTGACAATCAGAACTTATAGGCACAAACTAGAGATATTCTTGCTGCGGTTAATGCAGGAACACTACAGGCTATTCAGTCTACTAATCAAGTTTATCATGATATTGTTGGTTATGTTGGAGACAAATATTCCGAACTACAACGTGATGTTGGCACTTTAGCAGTAGGTCAAGCGAACCTACTAGCGCATCAGAACGATTGCTGCGGTCAGCTAAATCGTCAGATTATGTAGAATAATTATGACGCCGCTCTACGCGATGCCGCGACCAACGCCAACTTTACCGCACAGATTCAGAGCGTTAAAGACCTAATGGCGCAGGATAAGATGGAAGCTATGCAGAATCGTATTAATCAACTAGAACTACAAAATGCATTACAGGGTGTTGTAAGATATCCCAATGGTTTCACTTACAATGCTGGCGCCAGCCCCTTCTGTGGCTGTGGATGTAATATGTAATATATGAGCGTATTTAGTACGCCTTGGGACGTACTCTGTACGTCCCTCTTTTTTTATTAAGGAGGTAATTGATATGATTCAAGGTTATAGTACTGATATAGCGGTAGCCGCAGGCGCAGCTTACCCTATTAATAATATTACACTAAAGAAAGGTTGCTCCGTTGTACAATCCGGACCAGCCAGCTTTCAATTAAATCAACGCGGTGTATACCTCGTTCATTATGATGGCTACGCGGCCGCCACTGTAGGTGGAACAGTAAGTTCTCAGTTATATGTAAATGGTGTCGCGCAAGCAGAAGCCGTAAGCACGTTTGAGGCCGCGGATGTAGCGGATTCAAGCGCCATGTCTTTTGAGACTTTAGTACAAGTTGCCAATAACAACTGTAATTGTAATTTAACATCTAGTCCAACTATTGTTTAGATACTCAACAATGGCGTAGCGGTTGAGTCCGCGCACATTAATGTAGTAATTACAAAACTAGTATGATATAGGGCCGCAAGCAATTGCGGCCCCTTTTCTTTAAGGGGTGATTACAATGACAGTTGAAGAAATTTTTACCACGATAGCAAAGCATATGGCGGAAGGAATAAAATTCCATCATGATATGTCTAAAGGATATGATTTTTTAGGATTATACGGTTTTTCTAAATGTCATGAATATCATTATCTTGCGGAAACTAAAGGATATGAGTGTTTATTACATTACTATTCTTGTAGGTACCATAAGCTTTTAGATGTAAAAGATATACCAGAACCAGATATTATTCCAGAAACTTGGTATAAATATACTACTATGGCAGTAGATGTTAATACGAAACGTAACTCAACTAAAACTATGATGGAAAAATGGGTTAATTGGGAACGCGATACTAAAAAATTATATCAAGATATGTATAAAGAATTAATTAATATAAATGAAATCGCGGCCGCGGATTGTATTCTATGTTATATAAATGACGTAGATGATGAACTTAAACACGCAGAGAAAAAATTATTCAAACTAGAAGCTTTAGGATATGACATAAGCACTATTATACACTGGCAATAGCCAATGTACAAGAAGTTCAAACACGAACTAAAAGATTTATACTATTAAGGACGGTGATTCCGATGATTAGATTAATAGGGCGACGCCTGATTATTCCTCGCGGCGATACCGGTAGTTTTACAATTCCAACACAAGGAACGGTAGAGGCAGGCGATTTAGCATTTTTATCTATCTATGACCCTTTAACTCATACGACTGTGTGTGAAAAGAAAATTGATGCTACTGCTGATACATTAACCTTCTCTTTTGAACATCAAGACACAGTAAATTTAGAGCCATCAGATAGATATGAATGGGACATTAAAATTTACTATTCGCCTCAATACGATGCTGAGGAGAAACTCATCGGCGCCGCTGAGATTAATTCATACTATGCCGCATTTGGCAAATCCATGCCTAAATGTGTCATAAAGTAGGTGGCATAGAATGTCTAATAGAGAAAGATGGCGTACTCGTGATTTATTATTAGAGTACGACCGCGCAATTATGCCTCCAAGACCTCGCGCCGCAGGTCTTGGTTCTATATATACTTGGCTAGATGCTAACGAAGTTGCGCAAGGTGAAGCAGATGTTCCACCAGACCCAAATTCTCCTAATGTAAATACTGTATATCCGTGGGAAAATACTGGCTTAATTATCTTAAGCAATCAATTGTATCAACTCGCGGCAAAAAGTGGTTATCATGGAACAAGTCAAGAATTTTACCATTATTTTGGTAGCTACCTTGAGCGCAATAGCCAAGAAATTTTCTTTGAAGTATATAGAAATTTCCCACAATAGGGAACAACTAATATGCTTTACTTTGATTTAGAAACTAAAATTCTATATTATTGGGATAATGAATATATTCCAGTGAACGCAATGCTTATTGCTAATACAATTATTGATGGAGGTGACGCGTAATGGCAACTAATAGCGTAAGAGCGACATTATAGGTACGTCACGATACTGCTGCTAATTGGGTTACGCGAAATCCAGTTTTAGCAGAAGGCGAGTATGGTTTAGAAACTGATACTACGCTACTTAAGATTGGCGATGGCGTTACTACTTGGATAAATTTACGATATTTAAATCGGTTTGATGACGAGTATTTCGCATTTGATTCAACTAATAATGAGATTACTTTTAGCGATGGCTTTAAAACAACTATTGCGGCATTAGAAGCCGCGGCAGGCCAAGCAATTGAAAATTTACAAATCACTGAACCGCCAGTTGACCCATACGATGTCCCAAACAAATAGTATGTTGATGACGCTATTGAACAGGCAGGCCATCTAAAGCGCGAAATAGTTCAAGCTTTACCTAATGCTTCAAATGCTGACCCGAACACAATGTATATGGTTCCAGCTTCTTCTGGACAATATTATGAAGAATACATGGTTATTGATGGCGCGTGGGATATGGTTGGTGAGACAGGCGATGGCGGTAGTGGTGGTTTTACCCTTGAAGTAGCAACAACCGCGCGTCTAGGCGGCGTTAAGGCTTCTGAATCTGCAGATCAAATTAATGTAACACAAGAGGGCTTCATGACTCTGAATCAAGTTTCTACTTCAAAATTATATGTGCCCACAGGAGATGTATTAGTTATATATGGAGGTAGCGCATAAGGAGGTGAGTGGGAATGGCGGAACATATATTAGAAACTGTAATACAATTACGATGTGATACTTATAGTAATTGGATGAATAGTGCCCTTATTCTTAAAGTCGGTGAAGCCGCTATTGCCACTTTCCCGTCAGAACGAGTTATAGATGGTCTTTCTACAACAACTCCAGAACATACTCCTCCAGCAGTTGGTATTAAAATTGGTGATGGTTATCACCGCTTTACAGAATTACCTTGGTTGTAGGCAGTCGCCGCAGACGTATACAATTGGGCGAAAATGAGCACAAAGCCTACTTATACGGCTAATGAAATTTCTGGTTTATCTACTTATTTAGAGGAGAATTTTAATTTAAGTGGCGATGTTACTATCGCGCCACGTATATATCAAATTATATAGGGCACAGATGAAAATGAAAATAAATACTATCTACGTTATAAAGAAAATAATGAAGAAGCATAGTGGGTAGTAGATACATTACATCCTATTGATTTAACACCTTATGCGACAATTGTAGAATGGATTGGCACCCTACCAGAACGATATGCGACATTAGGTACTTTTACTTCTACACAAACGGGTAGAATTATAGAAGGATTATCATATACTGATACAGAACAAACGAATAAATTTGTTACCGCTGTTTCAGAAACTGCTGGTATTATTAATGTAGAGCGTGCTTAGCCTAGTTTTTCTAATATCAGTGGTATTGCTGGGGTATAGTAGGGCGGTTCTGGTCTAAATGCGATTCCAGATGGACACGTTTTAGTGGGCACTGGCGGATAGACTGCTACCACAAGGCCAATAGCAGAATCAATTGCGAATAATAATCATCTCGTACCTAATAATTTAATTAAAGCTTACGTAGATTCTGCTGTTGCGGGCTTAACTGGCGCAATGCACTTTAGAGGAGAATCTACAGTAGTTATTAGATAGAATAGTACAGCAAATCCAAATATCAATGGTTATAACTTTGCTAATGCTCTTCCTGGCGATGTTGTACTATATATGTAGCAAGAATATGTATGGGACGGAGGCCGCTGGATTTTACTTGGTGATGAAGGTAGCTACGCAGTTAAGGGTAGTATTAAAGATGCTGATGTTGCCGCAGATGCTGAAATTGCTCAAAGTAAAATCGCAAATTTAAGCGAAACATTTAATACCAAAGTAGACAAGGTTGATGGAAAATCTTTAACATCAAATGACTTTACCGATGAGTTAAAAGATAAACTTGATGGTATTCAAGAAGGCGCACAACGAAATATAATTGAACATATCTTTTTAAATAATAATGAAATTCCAACATCAACAAAAAATGGAATAACTAATAGTATTGATTTACAAATTAAAGAATTCGATGACAACTCTCAAAGAAAATTACATGATATTGAAGCAGAAGCATAGGTTAATAAAATTGAAAAAATTATCTTTGATGGCGCAGAGATTATTCCCGATGCGAGTAAAACCGTAACTTTTGCTTCAAACTCAGAGTATGCTAATACAATCGAACACATTAAGGTTAATAATATCGAATAGAGAATAGACAATAATAAAACTGTTAATATTATTATAGACTAGGCGGCATTAAATCTAAACGTGCTCGAAGGCGCGATAATACCAACTCGTACAGGTGAAACAGAAGAAGTACCTCAATCTAATAAAAAATTGGAACTAGCGCGTATAGCTAAAACTGGAGATATTAAAGACATACTTCAAGAAAATGATGAATATGTAATTCTATACTGTGGAACAAGCACAGATGTAATATAACTTGGTTGGAATTGATACCAAGGAGGCGTTTTTAATGGCGACAAATACAAACACCTTTAAGACGCGAGTTCAGTTGAAAAGTGATACTGAAACTAATTGGAATAAAGCCGGCCCGAAAGATGGAAGTCCAGGTTTTGTACCACTTTTAGGTGAGTTGATTGTCTATACACCAGACGCAACTCACCCTTTTTCTCGTTTAAAGGTTGGTGATGGGTCTACTAATGTCATAAGTTTACCTTTTATTGACGCAGGCACAATTAGTGGAGATACATTACCAGAAGATGAAATAGAAATGTATGGACATTATAATTTATTTCCCAACGAAGGAGCAACAGATAAATTATATGTAGATTTAAATACAAATACAATTTATTGTTATGTAAGTGGAACCGGATATACTAAATTATCTAACTGGACATATTCCACTTCTAAAACAACTGTTACACGTATAACAGATTGGAAAACAGGAACTCAAACATCATTAAGTTGTGTAAATGGCATTTTAGTGGTGAAAACAGGAATTTTACCAACGCTTACAAAATATGATAGTAATGTAGTAAGCGACATAACGAAGGGGTGATAAGGAATGGCAGAAGAATACACCCCTTTAGGATATATTGGTAAAGTACAAATAGATAGCGGTTATATATTACCTATAGGTTCCACTCTATATGGTGTTTGCGCAACCGCGGCGAATGTTGGAGATAAAATAGTAGAAACATCCGATACTACTTTAGGCGCCATGTTTGGCCCAATACAAACGGGTATTACTGTTCATGTTAAATTTACTAATGGGAATACTGCGACGCGAGAAAGTTTAACGCTATAGATTGGCGCAACAGCTAAATATGATATTAAGAATCCGGGCGGCTCGTGTGATTGGTCATAGAACGCAATCATTAGCTTTACCTTTGATGGCATCAATTGGGTGTGTAACGATGGAGCACAAGCGCCTGTTTAGAATACATATAATGCTAGTAGTGAAAATCCAATTAGTGGAGTAGGAGTTGCCGCCGCGCTAAATACACTAGATGTTGATAATAATATTTCAAGTGCATTACAATATCATATTAGTGGTTTTGGAGCGGATAAAACACTTGCGACTTTAACCGAAACTAATGGAATAATTTCTGCGACATTTTAGAATATTAGTATATTAAAATCACAAGTGACTGACTTTCCCACTAGTATGCCGCCGTCCAGCCATTCTCATGGGAACATTTCCAATACAGGCACTATTGAATCAGATAATACTTGGACATTAGAAAATGGCGACGGATTATTAATTTTTGACGCAAATAATTCTGATAAAATAGAAAAAAGCGGTATCACTTTTAATCTTGCTAATACTAATAAAGCCTTAACATAGGCAGGAACTTGGGAATTATTTAATAATTATATTCATCCTACTACTAGTGGATATAAACATATTCCATCTGGAGGCGCAGATGGACAATTCTTAACTTGGGATTCTGATGGAACCGCCGTTTGGACCGGGAATCCTAATACTCATTATACTACTCACTTATATTTAACCGGAACAAATAGTGGTAATAGTAATACTACTACTGCATTAACAAATGGTAATGTATATTTAAGACTATTTGACGATACAACTGCGCGCGATACCTATCACATTATAGGAGAATCTGGTATTAAAGTCACAGCAGAAAATGATGGAACTATAAGTATTGCTCATACCCATGACGATATAAATGCTAAAACTTCATATGCTAGTACTAATACTACTGCAAACGCAAATGGTGGTACAATTACTTTAACCGATATTAAATATGACGCGCAAGGACATATAACTTATTCTACGGATAGAACAATTACTTTATCCACTCCTGTTATTAGTGTTGCTGGTCTAGATGGAGTAATTACAGCTTCTAATTTAGTAAGCACTTTAGGCTTGTCAAATGCTTTACATTTTATAGGCTTAACATCTACTAATTTAGTTGATGGAGACACAACATCATCATTAGTAGAAAGTAGTACTGGTAGTCTAAGTAAAACGGCCAATTTCACAGCCGGTGATGTAGTTATTCATGGTGATGATGAATTTGTTTGGACTGGAAATATTTGGGCGCGCTTAGGATATGATACGTCATTCCTTGTTTCCTATATAAGTTATGGTAAAATTAATCTAGATGGGGAAACAGGTACAAATGCAGTTACTGCTAACACTACTCAATTAGCAGCAGTACAAGGTAATGAAATATTAACCTTTAAAACTGGAAATAAATGGTTAACTGTCGCTGGTACAAACGGCGCGGCAGGATTAGATGTTCTTACCATTGGACATTCCTTAAGCGGAGTAAATGAGAAAACTACTTTTGCTAGTAATGCAACTACAGCTTATGCAGATGACGGAACTATTACAATTTCTGATGTTAAAGTAGATACAGCGGGCCACATTACAGATATATAGGATAGAACTATTACTTTATCTCAAGCTTTTCCAACCGCATATTGTACTTCTGCGGCAAATACAGTAGATAAAACTGCTAAATGTACAGATTATAATATTGTAGCAAATTCATGGATTCATATTATTATAGCAAATACAAATACTGCTGTTGACCCAACACTTAATATTAATGGACAAGGCGCAAAAGCCATTAAGGTGAATGGTTCCGCGCCAGACGCCAATACTAACCAATTAGTAGCAGGAAGTTATATAGTCTATTATGATGGAACTTACTACTAGTTTAGAAATGATGGAATCCTCCCAGGCAGTGCTTTATCATTAGGAAAAGCGCGAGAATTATATGTGGACTTAAGTACAACACGCGACAGTAACTCTAAAGTTACATTTGATGGCACCGCAGATAAAACCCTACATGTAAGTGGTATATTGCCAGTAAAACATGGAGGCACTGGTTTAGATACATTAACTACTGGTTACGCACTAGTTGGTAATGGTTAGAATGCCGTTGAACTACGTGGAATACAAAATCTTACTAGTCATGAAGGTTTAAATTGGACAAGTAGTTCAACCGATAATACTTTAGTCACCACTAATACTATCGCATATTGGAATGGAGCATATGCTGGTACTGGTGTTGAAGGGGACCCGTATCTATCTCATTTAACTATACTCGGTACTATAACGAAGGGTGTGTGGGAAGGTACAATAATTGACACTGCCCATGGTGGAACCGGAAACAATAGTTATACTGCGAATAGATTGGTATATACTTCAAGTGCGAGTACGATGAGTAGTACTACATCAATTTATGCTGATACAAACGTCATCACTATTAATGGGGCGTCTACGCCAGCAAATAATGGAAATTTCCAAGTAATTGGGGCTTCTACTATGTAGAATATATATCCTTAGATTAATGATACATATAATTTGGGCGAAGAGGGTTTACTACATTGGGCAAATCTATTTCTATCAACAGCTATATTTGTTGGCAGTTCTAATTATACAAGTTTGACTAGTACAAGTATTACAGGAACATGTATAGAACCCGGTAAGATTTCTTTAACAAATAGTAGTGCTGGAAATGGATTATATCTCTATAGCAATGACACTGAATATGCTCATCTATATATAGAAACTATTGATTCATCTGAAACAATGGGTGAAGTATGTCTCTCATTAGGAAGTCCTGCTTCAAATGAAACTGATAATGCTTATGGTTATATTAAACTTTATTAGTATAACTCTATTTATGGTACATATTACGCAGATGCTTGGCATGGTAATGGAAATTCAGAGTTTACAATGATTGGCGCAACATCTAATGTAGCAGATACAGAAGGGTGGACAACTTTAACATTAGGTAATAATGCGCCAACAAATACAGCCAGTAATAACCACTCACGAGGCCGTCTTCGTATTTATTCTGATACTAGCAATTATACTGATATATATTCTCATTCTGGATTAACATATTCTAAAAATTTCTATCTGCCAAACTATAACGATGATATGTATGCGGTTCATGTTGGTGATGATAATGCAGTTGGCGACCCATATACTCCAGTATACGTCTCTGAAAACGGTCGTGTGGCAGAAGTCGCGCCGATTCAATATTTTACTTGGCAAATTGATATTAATAAGATTGGTGTAACTCTGACTTCTACAGCTTTTTCTAGTAATAGTTATAATATTTAGTTAGTAGTTACATCTGGAGAATCTTATTTAAATGGCCCATTAACTGTTATTAGTGATAGTGGAACTTTAACAATTTCTACAAAACAAACATCTGGTGTAGTACAAGGATATGGTATTATTGCACGAGGAACTGATATTGATACTTTAATCACAACTAGAACACAAATAAACCCTAGTACTTGACTTTTTTCAAATTTATGTTATAATGATTATATCGTACAGGGTTGAGCTTCGCGCCGATGGTTGTACGATACACATAAGGGGTAATCTTAAGAGATGCCCCTTATTATTAAATAAATGGAGGTACATATTTATGTATACTATTTTTCTAAATGAAACCTTTTTTACCATCAATAATTTTAGTAGAAACACTTATTTTCAAGATGATGGAACCTTTACCAGTAATGGATATTTTAATTTAAACAATACCAATGATGTAGTTGCTAGTCTACACGCTCTCGCGCAAGATAGTATTACTTCCTTAGTTATTAAAAGAGGAGAAAATACAATATACGATGCTGGAGAAATTGATGCTAAGATTCAATCTATTGACGAAAATCTAAATATGGATGAAGTAAATATTAATGTAAATATTAAGTTCAACTAATTTATATCAGAACTAACTTATAATTAAAATACATAATAGAAGAGAGAGTTTCTCTCTTCTATTATTTTTATTTTTAAGGAGGAAGCAATATGGATATAATTGATATTATGCTTGCTAAAGCATTAACACCGCAAGGGCAAGTAGGAACTTATGCGGCTAAAGCGCGTAAGGCCGCTCAAGATGCTTCCGCGGCCGCAGAAAACGCAGAAGCAGCCGCACAAACACTATCAGATGCAGCGCAAACTAAATCTGACGCAGAAAGCGCGTTAGCGGATGTTTAGGCCGCACTCGCAGCTTTAGGGAACGCTGGTAATAATGTAAGTATTAGTGATGTAGATACTGAAGTTAATAAAATGACTTTAGGAGTTATTGGCGTAGCAACCCAAAATAACTATACTCAAACTCTTACCGCTACTATGCCAGATGGTACTACTTCTAAAACTGCAGCTGGTATTGCTAAATTATATAAAGCAACAGGAAGTAATGAAGATGGTGGTATGACTCAGAAGGCGGTTACTGATGCTTTAGGGCTTAAGGCGGATGCTTCTGCTCTCGCGGCAAAAGCAGATAAAACTTATGTTGATGAGCAAATCGCGGCAATTCCTACTTCAAGTGGTACTGTTAATCTTTCTTCAGATGATAAAGGAAAGATTGTAGTTATAGGACAAGATGGAGAAATCACCGCTGGTACTGTTTCTGAAGATGATATTATTAATGCTTTAGTAGGCAGTACTGGCTATACTGCCGCGAGCGCTGTTGGATTAGAAATTGATTTCTCCAATAAAACATTTACTCGTACACAAGAGGCAACAAATAAAACAATGGGGTCTGATTTTGATACCTATTTAATGTATGGTGGTCGTAAACGTTGTATGGTAAATGATAATGGCGAAATCTATGCTTTCTATGGCGACCAAAATTATGATGAAACTAATACAAGTTATCAAATAATGGTATATCAACCAAGATTCTATTATCAACGTATTCCAATTTCAGTCTCTGACAATAAAGTAGGTAAGATTGTACAAAAAGATTCTATCGTTATTTCTTATGAGAATCAAAATGGATTTAAACTTCATCCATTATTTGTAGACCCAGCAGGAAATGAATTAGAATATGTATTACTAGGGGCATATGAGGGGGCACTATATAGTACCGCGAATTCTTCTACTTATACTAATGTTACCAATAATGTTAGTTTCACCGATGATAAACTAATTTCATGTTCTGGAGTCAAACCATTAACTGGTTCAAGTGGATTGAATATGTAGAAAGCGGAGCAATTAGCTTCTAATCGTGGCACAGGATGGCATATTTATTCTATTGAGGCAGAAAGCGCAAATTAGATGCTAGAGTTAGTAGAATTTGGAACATTAAACGGACAATCCGCTTTAGGTAAAGGAATCAGTAATATTACTACAAATGGTAATTATAATCAATCTGCTCTTACCGGTGCAACTTCTTCGTTAGGTAACGCAAGCGGTTCAGCAGAATCCACTACAATTGAAACTAATAATTCTACTTATACCGAAACCGAAGATGGTAAAGTCTCAATTAGTTATCGTGGTTTTGAGAACCCTTGGGGCAATACTTGGACAATGCTAGGTGGAATTATGGTATCTGGCAATTCTGCTGTTAATGGCGGTATTCCTTATATTTGTAATGATTATAATTATGCTTATACCACTCTTACAAATAACTATGAAAGTGCTGGATTTAGTTTAGCAAATGCTAATGGCTGGGTCGCGGCTTTTGGTTATGGTGCGGTAAAATATGACTGGTTATTAATGCCAGCAGAAGTTGGCGGTACTGCTAATAGCTCTCTACCAGTAGGTGACAATGGCTGGTTTGATGTAAATCTTTCTGGTATTCGCATGGTTGCTCATGGCGGCAGTTGGTCATTTGAAGATAGTAATGGACCTTTCTATTATGCTTGTGATAAACAGCCTAATGATACTAATTATAAATCCTATGGCGCTCGTTTAATGTTTATTCCTACAAAGAACGCAGCATACAACGCGAATATTGCTAAATGGCAAACTGAAATGAATATAGGAGGCTGATAATATGACTAATTATGGTATTCAACATAGTACCGTGCGGCCACAAGATGTAGAAATTACATCGGATGCTGTATTTATTGCGTCTAATATAACTCCTTATTCTAAAGAAATTGAAGGTCGCACTATAAATGGATATCAGTATAATTATAGTAAATATAGTTTAGCTGAATATCTTATCTTACAAAATAATAACATTGCCTCTCTACAAGAGGAACTCGAGGCCGCAAAAATCTTATTAGGAGTTGATTGACTATGACACTACTTGAATTAGCACAAAAACTCCGTCCATATATAGAGAAAGCGGCAATATCCTTATCAGATGAAGATGCGCTTGAAGCCTCTAATTTATTTCCAAATTGGGAAGACGCATTTATTTATGCAGTTGGAGACCGCGTGAGGTATGAAGGCACTTTATATAAGTGCCTTCAAACACATACCTCCCAAGCAGCGTGGACCCCTATTGCCGCGCCAAGTTTATGGGCAAAAGTATTAATTCCAGATGCGAATGTTATTCCAGAATGGGAGCAACCAGATAGCACTAATCCCTATATGAAGGGTGACAAGGTAATGTTTAATAATAAAGTATACGAAAGTGCTATTGATAATAATATTTGGTCTCCATCCGCTTATCCAGCAGGATGGACTGAAATAAATACTTGACTTTCAAAAGAAATTTAAGTATAATGTATACAGAAAGAAGGTAATATTATGGATATTGAGTTACAATTGGCTCAAATCGAACAGGATATTACTGAACGATTTGAGCCGAATTACTCTATGAGTAATTTTAATTTGTATTACTTTACACAGATATGGCCCTCTGTCGAATTAGGATTTGCGGCAAAAGACTTTAGTGATGCTGATACCGCGGCAACTACATATGTATTTATCGCAATAGATGAACATATAGCATATGTCTATTTTGATAGACAATTTGCCTATGTCGCTAATCCAAAAAATAAAAATTTTAAAAAGGATTTAAATAAAGAAGAAATGGCATTTGTAGTAGATGCGGAAAAACATTATAAATAAAGATTTGACTTTTTAGAATTTTTATGGTATAATAATGATGTTAGGAGGAGTATATCCTTTTAACAAATATATGCGGGTAAGGAACCGCAGCTATAAGCATAAGGAGGCTTATATATGAGAATTTATTCGGATAAACTAAACAAACTTTTCGACACTGTTGAAGAGTGCGAAAAGGCGGAACTTGAAGCTCAGAAAAAAGAAGAGGCTGAAAAGGTTCGTAGAGAACAGGAACTAGCTCTAGCAAAAGAAAAGAAGGAAAAAGCAGTTGCCGAGCGCAAAGCTCTTGCGAATGAGGTTGAAACCGCGCGCAAAGCTTACCTAAAGGCGCAGAAAGAATTTAGAGAGAAGTTGGAAGGGTTCTGCTCTAAGTACGGCACCTATCATTATACCGTTGAAAACGGCGAAGAAATTCCTTCTCTATTCGATATGTTTACGAATATCTTCAAGTTCTAAGGACGAAGGCTTAGTGGACTGAGCCTTATCAGTCCTTTTATTGGGGCGTAGGCTAACGGCAAACCAGCTGACTCTAAATCAGTAAGTGGGACTGACCCCGCGATTCTCGGTTCGAATCCGAGCGCCCTAGCCAGTATACTATGGGAAGCGGAAGAATTAGGCCTTCTATACGAGACAAGGATGCCCTAACATCCAGCCATTAAAATATTCTTTTAGGGAGGAATATATATGACAGGATTTATTTATGTAATAACGAACGATATTAATGGAAAACAATATGTTGGGAAAACAACCGATACGCTTCAAGGACGTTTTTCTGACCATT